>Ga0070714_100001149_pt1 | contig 19026 bp, 44 predicted proteins | sample LARL83metaG_FD_65450 | JGI IMG/M metagenome (GOLD analysis project Ga0070714, IMG submission 65450) | Corn, switchgrass and miscanthus rhizosphere microbial communities from Kellogg Biological Station, Michigan, USA - LAR L8-3 metaG | ecosystem: Host-associated > Plants > Roots > Rhizosphere ... | reverse complement strand
GGGCAAGACGTACACCTAACGTTATCCGAACGTCCATACGTGGACCTAGTGTGTGAGGAGTATTACACGCATGGCTCAGGCCAGGGCTAAGACACCAGTTGCGCCTAAGAAGGCGAAGGCACCCGCGACGCCAGTTGAGTGTGCACTGTGTGGTCAGGAGATTGTGGTATCGGAAGACGGTGAGCCCGTTGAGTTCCAGGGCAAGCTGTACCACGGCGACGACTGTCTGAACACCGCGAAGCGCAAGGCGAATCAGGCCATCAGTGGTGGCAAGAAGCGCGTTGTTGCCGTAGTGGATGAGGACGAGGAAGAGGCCGACGCTGAAGCGGAGGAAGCTGAGGCCGAGGAAGAGGACGAAGAAGCAGAGGAAGACGAGGAAGACGAGGAGGACGAAGAGGCAGAGGAAGACGAAGAAGAGGACGAAGAAGTCACCGCCGAGCTTGACGAGGAAGAGGCGGACGACGAAGAGGAAGATGACGACGAGGAAGATGAGGAAGACGAAGACGAGGATGAGGAGGAGGAAGAAGATGAGCCTGCCCCTGTCCGTCGACGTGCCGCAACTCCCGTTGCCCCTGTCGCCAAGACAACCCCCGCTGAGCGCATGGCCGCTGCTCGTGCTGCGAAGGCTGCGAAGAAGACTGCTGCCGTAGAGGAGTACGACGAGGAGGATGAGCCAGCGCCCAAGAAGGCGGCTGTCGCCAAGGCTGGCGGGACCGCCAAGGCTCCAGCGAAGCCGAAGGTCGACGTCAAGCTGCCTGCTGGCATCGAGCTGAAGTTTACGGACAACCCTGCTCGTGCTGGCACCAAGCGATGGGCCATGCTCGAGGTCATGGCACGGGTGACCCGCGACGATATGGGTCGTGCTGGCAAGGGCACCGTCGAGAACCTGCACAAGGCAGCGACTCGCCTGCTTCAGCAGGTCAGCAAGGCCAACCCTGGTCTGTTTGCAGATCCCGAGAAGGATACCAACACCAAGAGCCTCAACGTGGCATGGTTCGGTACCGACAAGGGTAAGGCCGACATCTTCAAGAACGGCGCATCTGGCTGGATGATCATTCACGAGGATGAGGCCGACACCTACCGTATCGCCAAGCGGGCGACGAAGAAGTAGCACTTGCTACCCGAGGAGCCAGTGGCATGGACTACCCAACCGCTGGCTCACTTTGTGGGCTATCTGGTGAGGACGGTCGGTGGGCTGTTTATGGTGAGGGCTTTGTTCATGCCACTCCTGGTTGGAGCATTGCTGGCACGTACTTCGGCGTACTTTGGTCGCCCATGACCAGGACGCAGAGATGGGCCTCTGGGTTGTACCGTCCTTACCCGCTAGTCCACAAGGAGGGTGACTAGTGGTATTTACCGAGCTTGCGCCATCGCGAAAGCTGTGGCGTGAGAATGACAAGAAGAGTAGTGTGGTGGCGTCCTGGTATGATAGCCGTGGACGCCGACTACTTATGATACGACAGGTAGCCAGGGATCGCTATGATTTGAGGATCACGGTAGATGCCGTGGTTCGGGCAGAGAGAATAGCAATCCCCGCGAAGCAGGTGATCCTAGCAGCGCGGACACTAGGTGTATACCTGAGCCAGGAGTACATCGAACGCCTGACGAATATCACTGCTGTGGCTAGCTAGTCGTGTGGTATACTGTGTTTGGCACAGGGTCTTCTGGTCTTGCCCCAGAAAACGAACGTGATATACCGCCCCTGTGTTCATAACGGAGAGAGGGGTGCTTGCCCCACCCCTCTCTTCATCCCGCATATATAGGAGCTATATGCCCAAGAAGCAAGTATATGACCATTGGCATACCATACAGGACAGCACTATTATCCTGGGCTGCGGGATAAAGAACGGCAAGCTCACTGTCAGCTTTCACAAGGGGGGAGTTCCGTCGGGGGTGTACCAGTACCAGACCAGGGAAAAGAACCTGTGTTGCGAGATGGCGGAAAGTGGATCCAAGGGGAACTTTTTCCACTCCGTTATCAGCCCATTACCATATACTCGTATTGGTTAGGCTGATAACCAAGACGCTATAGTATTAGTGTGCACTACGCACAGGAGGTTTAGGTAATGGCGAAAGCGCCAGTGGCAGTGAAGGAGCCTGTGGCTCCGGTAGACGGCGAGGTTGAGGAAGAGGAAGCCGAGGAAGAAGAAGAGGTCGTTGTCGTAGCGCCCAAGGCGAAGAAGGCCAAGGGTCCCAAGCGTGCGCGTCACCCCTTCATGACTGAAGAGGCTTTTGAGGAAGCGGTGCGCGTGTACGAGGAAGAGTTCTTGCCAGTGCTGGACGAGGAACAGACCGCCAAGCTGCACGACATCAGCATCTTCATGCGGGACACCATTGGCTGGAAAGCCTGGGGTCGCCTGCTTGGTACGGGGAACCCGAAGCGTGACTGAGGAGGCTACGGCCTCCTCTCCCGCCCTTCAGGTGGAAGACAAAGGGGCCAAGAGATTCGAGACGCCCGTAGTGTGCAAGTGCGGGTTGGAGATCTGGAGTGTGAGCCAGGGCAAGGCTCACTATCTGGTCATGAGTGTCATGCCCTGGAAGCATGTGAGGATATAATGCCTACAGAAGATAGAGCGCAAGAGATCCTGCAAGAACTGGTCGAACACATTGAAGAGAACCGTTCGGATGCGAAGAGTGTTTTTGAAGAGAACACCACCACCGACGCGGTAATGGACGAGGACCTGCCAGTAGCGCTGAACGGTGTTCATTGCGTCAGCACTCGCATTGGATATGCTGGCGGTGAGCTTTATGACATATACGTCGTCAAAATCTAACCTGGAGCTTACCGAGGAGATACACTGTTGGACGCAGCTAGCCACGGGCAATGGCCGGCTTCGTCCAGCAAGCATCGTTCAGGTATGGCAGCCGGACACAACGAACAAGAACGCGGAACTACACTTCCTGACCATAGACGGGAAATTGGTTGGGAAGTTGCTCATCGGTTACAGCGACGTAGGCAAGTTGCGGCAGGCGTTAGAGGGCATACATCAGTAGCCCTCTCCCCTAGCCCTCTAAGATAGGCACCCAACATGCAAGGTACGGTTACTACAAACGGCAAGGATGACATGCCTGGAGAGGCGCAGGGAGAGCCTGTGAGCAGGCAGGTGGGGGAACGGCTGGTAAAGCTAGCCAGGATAAAGGCAAGTGTCGCCCCTGTACTGCATGCGGCGAGGCAGAGCGCCCAGACAATGGAGGACCTTTACCACAATCAGGGTATCAAGGATCCACTGTATCATGACATGAAGGCGGTTGTTGGACCGCTTGAAAGATTGAGCAGTCGGGTCGATGGTGAGATAGAGAAGATCCTGGTACTGTTGGGAGATCCACAGATCCCGGATCTAGTTCAGAATGTCCCGGAAGTGCGTTCTAAACTGCATCGCCGATTGAAAAGCGTCGGCTAAACTTGTAGATGGCTTCTACTTGCAACACCGAGTCCCGATATGGTACCCTTTTAGTATCCCCAAAAGGCAGCGTCAAAGCGGGGATGAAAGGAATAAACGGCTACGGTGGCAAGGACAGATCTGCGCTATCTACAAGAGGGCACCTATATCATCATCACCAAAGCACGTTCATTAGGAGAAGGCCAATATGTAGTGAAATACAGTCGGAGCTATCGCCGTCTGTGGAGGTACTGGCTCACTAACCCGGATAACCTGCCAGACCCCGACGGGTGGATGATAGTGCGTAGGATGGCTGGCTGCAACGTCGTGATCAACCCAATCCCGCCAGATCGGCTGAAGAAGCTTGGCATGGTAGTCGCCCTTACGGCGTGTACGTATGCGGGGCTAGACGGGATGGATGGCAAGTACGATCACGTAATCCACTGGTGCAGAATAGCGGCCGAGATCGTAGGCGCTCATATCATGCGCATAGTTAGCTAGACGGCATGGACGGTATAGTATGCTTAGCGCGGCCCAGGCAAGAGGGCGGCTAAGGAGTACCTAGTGGACGACAGTTATAGTCTGGCGCTAGCGGTGCAGGATGCCAGCAATATCAGTGGGGTTTCCCACGATTTGAGCAAGCTGGTAACCATGATACGGGCAGAGTATGAGCGTGATAACAACGGGCAAATCACGCCTACCTCGTATATCAGCCAGCACCCCGCCATGTTCATCTACGTAGCCAAGATTATGGACCTCATGCAGATCCACCTGGATACGGATGACATGGATAAGTGGATCGATGCATACCACGCCTGCCAGGAGAAGGCGAAGACCAAGTGGCATGTCAGCAGAGCCAGCTAATATCAGGCTACCGCGCTACTTGCTCCAGTTTCTGGTAGAGCCTATATACGCGGCAATGGAGGAGGTCTCAGGCAGAGAGACCTCTTCCGACTCTGCTACACTCGATATGTATCAAGATGTGTTGGAATGTATCTTTGAAGCGTTTCCTGAGGAAGACCAGGGCAAGTGGTACCGTCAGTGGCGCGAGATACAAGACTATAGGGGATAGAGAATGCCTGACTGGACACCTATGTTGCATCAGATCGATGCACTGCGGATGGACGTGCAGTTTATTCTGCGCACAGTGATTGCGGCTGCTGATAAAGGCAAAGTCTACCGTAGCAAGCGGGGCGACTACCTGCCATTCGTGATGGAAACCCATCATCTGCTCAAGCAACTGGATGAGAACTTTAGTGCGAGCAAGCCTAGTCTGTTCTCACCTACCCGCCTGGGCCGCAAGATTGTGGATAACGACCACGCCTTGCGTGAGATCGCTATGGTGTGGATGGACTACCTGACAGACGAGCAGCTGCATACGCTCCAGTACGATCTGCTGCACTGGCCGTTTAGAGATCCTGTTATCCGCAAGTTTATGGAAGATCTTGGTGACAGCCCCGAAGGAGGGCCTGGTCACGATGACTTCTTCCCTCAGGCTCCCTGGTACTTTCACACGGTTGGTCGTACCCACATGCCCAACGGACTGCGAGACAGAGAGGCTGAGGACCAGTACATCAGGGGTGGCTACACTGGCAAGGAAGTGAGCGCCCACGATCTCATCCACGGGGACGACGCAGAGCTAGCAGTGTAGGGTTGCCCCCGCGAGGGGGCTGAGCCTATAGTTATTGCATGGTAAGCGTAAACATCCGCGGGTGGACCTGGCTAGACGAAGAGAATGCTCCAGACCTGGGCACGCCACAAGGACAGGCAGTATCGGCAAGGGCTGATGCCTTGATGGCGGAATGGAGCCAGATGCGCCACGACGCCGAGCAAGAGGCTTTCAGGCGTATGCGTTCCTACGAGGGGGATGACTACGACGAGGGCTACGACCCGCGTAGTTGTGAGTGCGACGAAGGCCGAGATACAGACCCCGACGAGCTCTGTGTGCACGACCGCAAAGCCCTTCAGGTAGTTGAGCATAGCGAGCGCATTCGTGTGGAGGGTAGGCAGCTACGGATGGAGCTTATCGAAGCAGAGCTCAACAGTCTGAACATCCGCAAGATGCGTGCTTACGAGCATCACAACGAGGACGAGCGCTACTACCAGTGGATGGAGGAGGGCCGTTTCGGCCACTACACAGCCTGAAGTGGCTAAACGAACGAAAGAACAGCTTATCAATATGGTGCTGCGGCGAAAGACACACGGAGATGCCTTTCGTCATTGGCCCCAGGGATACGAGGTACACATCAAGCAAGTACGATCAAGAATAGAACTAGACTACGAGAAACTGGGCGAAGAGAAGTTTACTCACAAGTATAGGATCTATATCTACTGATGACGGAAGAATACCGTTGGGCGATCCGGGGGATCAATAAAGATATTACCAAGCGGATGCGGATACTTGCCGTACATCGCGATGTGAAGATCTCAGCGTTGTTGAACGAAGCGTTGGAACAATATCTGGAGAGGGAAGAGAATGGCACAGCTGGTCCGCGGCAAGACAGGGCTGATCAAACACTGCCAGGAGCAGGCTGACGCCTGCGAAATGAGGATGGCGCTCACAGGTACTACCATCAAAGGTCGTGAGCGTCTTCGTATAGAGGCCGACTTGTGGAAGTACATCGCTGGCTGGTTGGAGGGGATCACGCTACTGACGGAGGAGCAGTACGACGAAGGCTTCCGTAAGTTCATGTCAGAGGACGAGGCCATAGAAAGAGGGGGATAGATGACATTAGAGGATTTGGCAGTACGCATTGCCCGCCTGGAAGAGCAACAGGCGAGAGACGATCTGCTGCTTGTGCGACGTGATATTGCCGATCTCGCAGCTGGCATAGGCACGGACTTCCGTTCTCTCCGTTCGGAGCTGTCTGGTATCCATGCCGATGTAGCTGCGATACGTGGTGATATATCAGAGATCCGCCGATTGCTTCAGCGCGGAGTATTTCGTTGGCCTTGGGAGTCTTGATGCCTGAGCTTGGTCCGTTTGATCTGCCTGTCAAGGAACCGAAACCTTGCAGCACAGAGGGATGCACAAAGGATGCAGTCAATGGGATGGGCTGTCCTGACTGCAATTCGTTCTACTATGGTTGCGATGATCACTTTGTCTGGGAGTGGGGCCGGATCAAGGCTGGTGGACAGCACTCTCAAAGTGGTTGCACCGAGGTACCGGTCACGTTCAAAGTGGTGCTGGTACCCTAGCTCTCACGATGCACTAGACTGTATACTGTAGCGTGCTAAAACTAAGCGCAGAGGCTGCGGTCCCGTATACGCCAGAGCAGCAGGCGTACATTGAGAAATATGCTGTTGGTCTCCTCATTGGCTGGACGGCCGAACACATTGGGAATATCATCAGCCCTGATGTTGGAGATGGGTTTGATGATCATTTGCCAGAAGGCTTGTTTCCAGACCCAGAGCAGGAAGAGGAAGAGGGCAAGGAGCCCCTGGTTTGGAAAGCGTACAGCGAGGTAACTGGTCTGCTGGATGCCTGGCTGGAAGAAATGTCCCAACAGTTGGGTCTCAAGCCTCAACCAACGGAGCACGAGGGTAAGGGCTACTGGATGGCCGCAGTCAACGCAGTTGCGGCTGGTCAGGGTGGCAAGTATCCTGTCTGGCCTGAGGACTAAGGTTGGCACGTTAGAAACCGTGGACGGTATAGTTTGGGGTATGGCAAGTACCCCAGACCCCGCCCTAGCGCGGGAAGTACAGCAGGTGGCAGATGCGACAAGCTACGTGTTCTCTGCCAGTGACATGGTGAGCAACGTGACCGAAGCCTTGCAGGCTTGGCGCAATGCTGCTAATCCTGAAGAGCAGCGAGAGCAATGGCTCAAGTACTCGGAAGCTCGTCGTCTCGTGGTTGGTCTCATGGTCGAGGGCTTCAAGCGCCGAGAGGAGCAGAACCTCTAATGGACTTCTCCTATTCAGGTATGCGTGATACCGTGTTTGACGAGCTAGGGCAAGTCCAGCTCTCTGGCCCTGTTGAGCCAGAAGAATGGTTCACTCGGTATAAAGAGGGTGCTGCTGAGCGAATTGCGAGTGAAGTAGTCTTCCCTGCGATTGACTTTGCGCTAGAAGCATTGGGTCTAACGCGGGAAGACCTGGACGCTGCCATAGAGAAGCATTCAATGGAGGGCAAACGTTGAACGACTGCATTCACTGCGGGGTTGAAGTCAACCCCAACATTCCTCACAAGGTGTTGACGCTGATGCTGGTGCAGAAAGGTGGTACCGATTCAGGTACCGCCGAGACCATGGAAGAGTGGCCTATCTGCGCTGACTGCCAGACCAAATCCCCTGCCGAGCTCACCCGATGGGTGCTTAGGTACGAGTTCGTATAGTGATTGTAGACGAAGACGAGAGCTTGCTAGCTCCACTTACCAAGCTGCGACGGGACATTCGTGAGGGTCTAAGTACTCTCACACCCGGAGAGGCCCGCTTTCTGGTAGACGCATACTACCAGAGCCAGGACTACCGCATTCAGGCTGGCAACCAGATGCGGAGTGCAGGCGACGAAGAGCCACATACGGTGATCAAGTGGCACTTCGACCAGATGAAGGCCCATGAGAATGAGATCAAGCGTGTTCTGGATGCCTTCACAGACGTACAGTCTAGCGGCATGGGCGTTTGGGCGAAGGAGATTGTGGGCATTGGTCCAGTGCTCGCTGCGGGGCTCCTGGCCCATATCGACATTACCCAAGCGCCCACGGCTGGTCACATATGGGCGTTCGCTGGTCTAGACCCAACAAAGTCTTGGGGCAAGGGGCAGAAGAGACCTTGGAATGCACGTCTCAAGGTCCTGACCTGGAAGATTGGCGAAAGTTTTGTCAAGGTCAGTGGCAATCCCAAGTCGCAGTACGGCAGAATATACCGTGAGCGCAAGGAGTTTGAGCAGCAGCACAACGATGCCCTTGACTACGCGGAGCAAGCAAAGCGGATCTTAGCCACCAAGGACTTCAGCCGTGATACAGACGCCAAGCGTTATTACACGGCGGGGAAGCTGCCTCCGGCACATATCCATAGCCGAGCCAAGCGTTACGCTGTCAAGATCTTCCTATCACACTACTGGGAGGAAGCGTATCGACGACACTACCATACCGAGCCACCGCTGCCATTCCCAGTCGCTCATCTAGGTCACGTTCACGTTATCAAGCACGAGGTAGCCTGAAGACTGGAGAGTACCATAAAAGGAGAGCGAGCCATGCCATATCAGAGTACCATATTGGCAGAGCGAGCCATACGAGGCGAGAGTACCAGGTGAATCGAGCGAGCCAACCAATGGGAGAGTACCATCTTGTGAGAGCGAGCCAAGTTCCCAGAGAGTACCACTAGACATGAGCGAGCCATCATGCAAGATAGTACCGTCCCAGGTGAGCGAGCCATGAATCTTGAGTGTGTCATAAGAAGAGAGCGGGCCATCCATCTTGAGAGTACCAGGTCCGCCGTGCGAGCCATCTCCAGTGAGATAGTGCCAAGACAAATGAGTGAGCCAACTCGTAGGATAGTGCCAAAGTTCTGGAGCGAGCCAAGACGTAGAAGTGTGCCATATTCGGAGAGCGAGCCAACTCGAAAGAGAGTGCCAAAGTATTGGAGTGAGCCAAGGTCCGAGAGAGTACCACTTCAGGGAGAGCGAGCCAGAGAACCAGAGAGTACCGTGAACCTTGCGCGAGCCATATCCACTGGATAGTAACATTATGGATGAGCGAGCCCCAAAACCAGAGTGTACCAGTGACGGGGAGCGAGCCATTCAACCTGTGAGTGCCAGAACACCGGGAGCGAGCCAGGACCTTAGATCGTACCATACTGGCAGAGTGAACCATATTGTTGGAGAGAACCAGAAAAAGAGAGTGAGCCCTGTATTGCGTGAGTACCAATGTCGATGAGCGAACCATATCTAGTGAGAGTTCCATAAAGCGAAAGTGAGCCACGTCCACAAAGAGTACCACTGACAGGGAGCGAGCCATCCCTCCAGAGAGTGCCATAACCTCGGGTGCGAGCCAAATACTGTGTGAGTACCAATAGCCTCGTGCGAGCCAATTGTGAAGAGAGTACCACATGGTTAGAGCGACCCTATGGAGGGTATAATTAGCACATGGCTACCAAAGCAGTCGCCGCCCCTAAGCGGGCGGCACTCCCGCCTGAGGTTGAGCGGGCCAGGTCTGTGTATGAGGCTGAGCTAGATATTGTCAACAGCCTCCGTCACCAATTGACTACTACGATGGAAGAGTATACACGGGCTATGCCTGTGATGTTGAAGACACGAGCACGGTACGTTCGTCTTGCCAAGGCGGCAGGAGTTGAGGTAACGCAGACGTGGTGGGAACGAGAACAGACTACCTTGGGAGGTAAGTAATGGGGACACGAGCGTTTGTCCAGTTTCCGATCTACAAGCATGCAGACACCATTGCATATGGTGATGTCTTGCTGCCCATTTGGGGTGACAAGATTGGGGACATCTTCGTCTACGTGCAGTACGACGGCGATATGCTGCCCAATCATCTACAGGTCGTGCTTCAGGAGGCTACCAAGCAGAAGTACCGTCATGAGGTACCGATGACTGTGGAGCAAAAGCTTCGGGCATGTGACCCTGAGCGTATTGCGGCAGAGCTGGTTGAAGATCTGTACGATGACTCTACTGGTGGCGAGACCAGTACCAGGATCTCATCGGTGCAGCCCAAAGAGGGATTCCACCTGGTTTGTGACTTCAAGAGCCAGCTGGTCACGTATGTGTGGAAGGCGTATCCAAACACTGTCTTCCATCTTCCTCTTTGGATCAAGCCCGAGACTGGCGTTGCCTTCAGGTCCAGTGCGCTGTACGAAGACGAGATGGCACAGAAGGACTAACACAGGGCTGGCCTGAGCGAGCTTGTTGACGGCATACTGTACCTGGCTATGGGTGGGCAAGACCCAGGCACTGAGGTATTGTATGCCGCGACGCAAAAAGGTCACACCAGCAACTATGAGCCTACAGACGCTAGCGCTCATGCCAGGTATGCTTGACGTCAAGATGTATGACGTTAGCGCCAGCGTGTTTAGGCCAGACGTGAAGCGACTGGTAACTGGTAATCCTGCCGCTGCTGAGGCGTTTGTCGCCAAGTATCAAGCGTATGGGTTCCTAACTGAGGAAGAGTTGGAGGAGCAGCAAAACATAATCCGCGGGGCGCTGAAGCGCAACAACAATCCTGGGGAGTACGACCCCGCGAGTGTAGCCAACAAGAAGTCTGGCTACGGACAAAAGCCCAGTCGCAAGCCCACGCGAGACTACCAGGCCCCCGCCAGTGTCCGCAACAACGGGACGTATGTCGGTACCCGTACAGGTGCAGGATGGACGCCATGACAGAAGAGTGGCACGGTATCAGTTGGTGCGAGTATGGGGCCTCTACAGAGGCCGATGCTCTTGCTTTCATTGCAGAGGCCAAGAGCAAGGGTTACGATGTGGACGAGCCGCCGTTTCACGCTATGGCTGGCACTGATGGCCGATTTGCCGCAGACAGCACCGAGCAGTATTGGTCAATTTCGGTGTATGTCGACTACGAGTGCGTGAGCGAGGAAATACTTGCGGCGTTAGGCAAGATTGCCGAGAAGTACAACGTGGACGATATGGGCAGCGAGCCAAGCACCAGCTTCGACAATCATGAACGCGATGCTAGTGTTTCAGCCCATCTGTAAAGGAGAATAGATTGAGACGTTTGGTAATGATTGCGCTAGGTCTTGGCTTGGCGCTAGTCCCTGTGTCGGCGTTCGCGGACTCGGGCAACTTTCAGACGGACGACGGCCCTAGCTGCTACTGGAACGGTAGCGGAAACTACGTGAATGAGAGTTGCTCAGGTTACTCTCGAGCTGCTCGCGAGTACGTGAACTATACGTGTGACGTGTACTTCAACGGCGGCAACTCTTCATCATGGTCTTGCCGTGATATTCACGGCGCTACCTGGCGGGGAAGCAACTAAGACACTACAGATAGTATACTGTGGGTATGGCAGTAAAGGTTCTCATTTGCGGTGACCGCAATTGGGCGGACAAGGCGTTCATTCGTAGCAAGATGAGAGCCTTGGAGCCTGGCACTATCGTGGTGCATGGAGCAGCTAAAGGCGCAGACAGCCTGGCAGGCGAGGTAGCGGAGGAGATGGGCTTCGAGGTCCATCCCTATCCCGCTGCCTGGAGCGTGTTTCACCGTGCAGCTGGTCCTATCCGCAATACCCAGATGCTGGACGAAGAGGATCCAGATATGGTCTGGGGCTTTCACGACTGGATAGAAAACAGCAAGGGGACCCGTGACATGATGCGGCAAGCACAACGTCGCGGGATTGCCTTCACTCTATTCAGCCACCCGCCCAAGAGGAGAAGTAGTGGCAGAAACAGTAGAGCGCCGCAAGCGGCTCACAGCAGACGAGAAGCGTGAGCTTGGTGAGATGTACGCCAGAGGTGATTCGCTAGAGGATATTCTCAACGCGTTTGACATTGGCGAAGGATCTGTATATAGGACGATTGCTGCGCTCAATATCCCTACGCGTAGACAGCAGATTGCTAATAGGAAGAGAGCTGAGACAGCTGCCAAGCTTGCTGCTCGCCAGGCCAGGAGAAATCCTCCTACTCCTGAGGACTTTGTAGATACTTCTCAAACGGCCAAGCCCGGGGAAGCAGTGTTCGACCTGCGTGCTTCACAGGATGCGGCTGTGGAAGACGCCTTGCAGAAGGCGGAAGCCGCACAGGCGAAGCTGGATCTTGAGCACACGTTGACAGAACTTGCTACGAAGGAGCGTGTGATCGCTGCCCCACCTACACTGGCTGTGACGGTAGACGGGCAAGGTACCGTTCAAACTGTTCAGCAAGTCAAGCGTCCCACAGATGTGTGGGAAGTGCGATACACTACTTCGGTGCTGGTGGAAGCCGAGAGCATTGAGCAGGCTATTGCCGAGGTTCGAAAGCTATCAGTCATCAAGCGTATCTACGCGGTGCGTCTCAAGTCAGGGCCAAGCACTTCGTAGTGTGCGTAACGGTAGGGTTGCGGGAGAGCGCAAATATGGCTCTCCTAAGCCATCGCAGGCATTGTCAACCGCCGCTTACCCGTACTGGCATGTTTAGGTACCGTACATTATCTTAGAGTGCGTAGGGAGATATATGGGAGCACAAAGAAGATATTATAGTCCTGCACTAAAAGCGAGTGCAGTCAAACTTTATGGACTTCACGTTCCTACAGATGTGATCTGTGAGACTTTAGGAATAAAGAATGCAAATTCTCTAAATTCTATCCTTCGAAACGAAGGTGCATTGACGACAAATTCTCATAGTGAGGCTCCTGTTCCTAACGCTCGGGCGATGGTACATGTTCCATCTGTAAAACGGCGTCTAACTGTGCGTCTGGAAGTGATGGGAGTAGAGAAAGATAAGATGTCAGAGATCATTGCAAAGGTGGAGTTTCATAAGGATGTAAAAGTAGTCGATGGTCCGTACGAAATGAAACGTGTGAATAAGCGGTCAAGGTGATGGCGCAGAGGCTATAATTTGGTAGGCCCAAAAGGCCAATCAACCTATGGAGGGCTAGCATGCCAACGACAATGCTTAGATGCATGGTACAAATCGAGTTCCCAAGCGGTGGCAGTGGCGAATGTGGTGGCGAGATCAACGTTGAATGGGAACAAGTACAGGGTCCATCGCGCAAGACAGACCGCAGGTTCTGTCAATATTGTGAGATGCTCGAAAACGCTGCCATAGACCCAAAGTGCGAGACATTTGAGGGCGATGAGCGTCCGGAGCACAGCTTTATTGACGAGTGGGAAGAAGGAGACTGGGAGCTAGAGCTCGTCTCGTACACCACCTATTGCTGGCACCCGCTGACCAAAGAGAAAGCCCTGGAGCAACTGAAGGACGAGTGGGCTGCTGGAGAAGAGAAGGCTTACGAAGCGAGGATGGGGCTGTGACTCCTACTTGCTTGCTGTGTGGTGAAGGACTGAACAATACTGGTCACAAGCTCCAGTTCTTGCGGCTAGCCTTTACCGAGGATGAGACAGCCCACCGACGCTATATGATCCGTGTCGCGGTCAACTGCTACACCTCTTTCAGGCACTACAAGAAGTGGGTCCCACTGGATACGCTTATGGACCAGATCAAGGCTGGCGAAGTGGGAGGCCGGAACGTTGATCTAGAGCCAGAGCATGACGCGTGGGACATAATGCTCCATCTTGGCGGAAAGCCGCTTATTCGGTGGGAAGACAGAGACGCTACCAACGCTGGCCCGCCTGAGCCTGTAGACGTTACTATGTAGCGTGCCAACACCACAGCTGACAAAGCCCCGCACAGGGGCAGGTCGTTTCCAGGTTTTACCGCATGCCGAAGAGGTGTATACGGTTCAAGACCTGGACGCCCGAAGGTACAATCTACCAGAGCGTGCAGTCAACCTGCACCTGCGTTACGATGCCGCAGTCAAGATTGCCGAGATCTTGAACGAAGAGTGGGGTTATTTCCTGAGGTACCCATCATGACACAACACCGCTGGCAGACAACGGACGGCTTTGAGGTACTGGCTGGATGGGATCGTCCCCTCCAGCACTACTTCTTCCAAATCAGTCGCTTGTGCCCGTCTTGTGTGGGTACGGGTGAGACAGAGACAGGAGCAACGTGCTTCACGTGTGGCGGACGCGGGGAGCAATACCTGTTCGATAATCTGGATGCCAAGGAGTTTACTGATGCTCTTGGCGGAATGACCATTGCCAATGTCCAGAAGGTGCTCGAGAAGTACTTGACAAATTGGCCTGCTCAATTCCTTACAGGTGTCCGCTACGATAGCTTGAATGACCTAGGTAATCAGCAATACACCTACGAGCCAGTAGGTACAGTCAAATATGGACAAGTGGGGGTTAGGACGTAACATGGAACGAGGCGAGGTTGTTCAAATCGTACGGCAGGTGCTGGACGATAACTTCTTCCCGACGCGTAAATCGAACGCTACCATCACGGTGGCCGACCTTATTGTCAAGAGACTGGAGGAGGCTGAGGTTTTGTCTGTTACCAAGGGTGGCTTGACGCCAGAGGAACTGATGCGTGCCGCGTATGGCGCAGCCCACGAGCTTATTCGGCAGGCTATCGAGAACGGCGAGCTGGTGACAGCTGAGATTGACGAGTTCCTTCCTTCAGGCTACGAAATGCAGGATTCAGATTGGAACGACCTGCAAGCCGCTATCGAAGGTACCGTCATGAGCGACTTGTGGGAAGAACAGGCTAAGAGGGACGGGTAATGAATGCCGAGTTTGTGCTTGGTGCGATATTTGCCGCAATCTTCCTGGCTGCCGTGGTGTACTTCTGGATCAAGGCACCCAAGCCAGTAGATAACAGCCCTGTCAAGGTTATTCAGTACAGCAATGTGAACGAAGCCAATGCTGGGATCACGGCAATGGTGCGCGAAGGCTGGACTGTACGGAGTTTGGATACCACTGATGGGCATGTCAACGTGGGGCGAACTGCGACGTACACTGTTCTGACTGGTGGGTTGGCGCTGTTCCTGGGTGGATCGCGTAGTCAGGGCAAAATCACAGTCCTGTTCGAGCGCAACGTGGGGATAGCCTAGCTATCCTTCTACTGGTATGATCTGCGATCGTAGTAGTTATACTGTGATATGCAGTTGCTCGTCATACTTGGCATTGTGTGGGCGGCGCTCACAAGCTTGTTCGCGGTGGGGATGTGTCGTTGGTTCATATATCTTCGGCGCAAGGGCAGTCTTACCAATGATCTGTACAAGTGATGGACGAGCTTGAGACCCTTATTGTCGGCATGCTTGCCCATGTTGATAGGATAGTAGCAGAGATCAAGGATCCCGCTGTTTCAGAAGAACGGAAAGAACAACTGCTCGAAGAAGCCAGGGCACTCTACAACGTGCTTATCAAATTGTAGGACAGATACCTTAGACCGTATACTTAGCCTATGCGCAAAAACCCAACAAGACAGCAGTGGCAAGAACTGCTAGGGGACGCAAAGCATCAAGAGTTGGTCCGTTTGCTAATGGGCATCCGCCGTTCACTGGCTGAGGGCAACAAGGCCAGTGCAGATATGAAAGTAGCGCAGGCTCTGCGTCTGGTTGGGGAGCAATAGTTTGCACTACCATCCCGTGCCGCAGATGCCTGGAGACGATTTGCTTACGTTCTGCGCCAAGCATGCTCAGGAATCCCTGGATGCCGGCGACGACCTGTATGTGTGTGACTGTAGCCGTAATCAGTGCTATGTATGTGAAGAAGAAGGGGAAGAACAAGACACCTAGTGCAGATACTACAGCGTGGCGATAAGGTGCGGTTCCAGTTTCAGGGCCGCACCATTGATGCGATGGTGATTTTAGCTTCAGTAAACGGTAGATCCTTGATCCTTAGTTTCGAGGGTCTTGTAAGTGGTTACGTGGGAATGATGCCGGTAGTCTGGGAAGATGACTTTATGCGGTTCGTGGATCTCATCCACCACGACACCGTGAGGCTTGTTCAGCCACGCTCTAAGACATAGTCTACTTTTTGGCGTGTACAAGGGTTGCGCCTGTAGTCAAGCACAGCTGTGGCCCTCCCTGAGTGCCTCTTATTTGGGTCTGTAACGTACCTAGTATGCGCCTGGCACGTGAGGAATGCTTTTCAATCTTCACGATACTGTCTGAGATCGCATGATATAGACTGCTGGTTGGCAGTCACTGAACGGTATAGTTAGTTCTATGACTCCCGCACAGTCAAACGTAGAATACGGAATATTGATCGCGTTAGTGGCGATGTTAGTCTTGCTTACGGTATACAGCCTTGGATCAGTGATCGCAACATGGTATGGAGAACTGGCTCACGGAGTTGTAAGTCACTAGGCCGATAGACGCAAAAGATGCCATAATGTGCTTATGGCAACTACAGAAACAACTGTCGTAAGTACAACGTTGTATCGTATCGCTGGTGTGCGCAACCCGGACAACATGGGAGGGACTATCGCTAAAGAGGTAACCCTTACCCTACGCGCGGAAGACGAATGCCAGCTAGACGCTATGGTGTCACTGGCTGGTGTGGATGGCTGGCACCGCAAGGAAAGGAGGAATGGAAGGAGCCACTAGGCTCTTTTCGCCTCAGTGGCCCGATAGAACGTTTAGACGCAATACTGTTGCATGGTAACAGTGGCGCAGAGCGCAGCCAACCGTAAACAGCATGTGTTGGACTTGCGCAAGTTTACGTGGCTCAAACCAGAGAAACTGCTGGTAATTGACGCCAGTGACGTTGGTTGGGATACCACCCCACGCGGGTTCATTATCCAGTCCCCTACAGGCCAGAGCCGCCGTTTCGCTTATCGTAGGGCAATGGTGGATGGAGAGGGAGAAACCACAGGATGGGAGTTTACTGCGGTACAGGCAGATTGCCCTATTAGAAAAGTATTCGTACTAAATGACTAGCTTTGACACAACGGGGGCGGTGATTGCCGCCCTTATCAGCATTGCCGTCATTCTCTATTCAATCTACAAGTAGGAGAACAACATGGACACTGCTATTCAACAATCGCGTACCCCACGTTGGCTGAGTACCCTGGGATACATAGCACTGATGATCGTGCCAATCGCTGGTCTGTACACCGTGTGGCGAGCGTACTTTCACGAGACCACAGCCCCTGTGTGGTTGCGGTGGACAGACTTTGGTCTGTTTGTCTTTGGTCTACTGCTTGTCCACATTCCAAGCACCGTTGGGCTGGGAGCGCTGCTTTCGCTCGCACATCTGGTTCTGTTCATCAGCCTGGTCTACCGCACCACCGCGGATTGAGGGCGTTGCCCTCTTATTTAGGCTGTGATCAGCGATCAGCGGAGGACGGGAATCCAGGGATTGTCCGGCCAAGGATCCCGTTTGGCCTGTCTGCATGCAAGACAGCCTCCGCTTTCAGAACGCCGTGGATGATCAGTGTCGTGTGCTTGGTAAATGGGAGTTGTTGCTCATCCACGACCAGTGATGTACCGTGGATGGGGCAGTATTCGCTTCACGATCACCGATCAAGTAACAGTATAGCATGGCGCGATAGAGTACCCAGACGTTACTATTTGGTATGCCTAGCAACTGGCCGAAACCAACCAAACGGCCACCGTCTGCAAAGACGTTAGAGAAGTGGGTATACGACGAAGAGACGCCAAAGGCAACTGATGGTTGCCCAATCGAGCCAGACGGCGTGTGTGAGCATGGCTACCCATCCTGGCTCATGTTTCTGGGGTACATCTAATGGCTCGTTCTGAAACTGAGCGTGGTTTCATCGTTTACGATGAATTTCCTGACAAGTACGGCATGAACGTGAAGATTCAGGAAAGCAGTAGCGCTGAAGAACCACGACTGTGGGTGTTTGTCGAAACTGAAGACACCTACATCACGGGTGCTGCCCACCTGAACATTGAAATGGTTGATCGCCTTATCCACGCGCTGGAGGATTGGAAGCGCGACAATGGGAGTGCAGAGTGATTGCAGTAATCATCTACCGTCCTGACCTGGACCCCGATAACGAGGGCAAGCTCGAAGGGGTTGAACTGTTGGGGATTTACCCCAACAGTCTTGAGGACAGCGTGAACGACATGGTGAACGCGCTAGCTGACGCTCATCCAGACTGGCGTTTCAACGTTGATCCTGGCGTCGAGCTCATGCAGCCTGAAGACACACTGATTATAATGGCGAATGGAGGAGGGTAACCCTCCTCATCTTCACGATACTGTCTGAGATCGCATGATATAGATAATGGATCCTGATCCGGGATCAATGATCTCACGTGCGCGTGCGCGTTATTATAGGTATCGCGATCAAGGATAACTGAACTATTATGACAACCTAAGGATTGTATATCCCCCTTGCGCGTGTGATGCGCCAGACTGTATTATGTAGTTGCCGCAAGGTGGGCAAGACCAAGCGGTAGTAAGCAACAGGAGGGCAGGCAAGATGCCCCAACCAAAAACCGTCACAAGCCCCTGGTCACCAACGGTGACCGCCAGCGCCAAAGCTGTCTGGACAGCCTGGGTGCCTGAGGTGTTCGAGCCTCTGGGTATCAAGGCCAAGACAGCCACTAAGCGAGCTGGCAGCGATGGCAAGGGTGGTACCCGCGCCGCGATGCTGGCCCAGATGGCTGCTGGCTACAAGGACGCAGCGCTCGCCGCTCAGGTGGTCGCGTGCATCCGCCACACCTATCTCGGTTGCAAGGCAACCAACACCAACGGCATCTCGTTCGCGTACTTCACCGTTCAGTCCAACCTGGCCGATGTTGCCCCCAACGCGGTGTTTCGTGCAGAGAAGGACGGCACCATGAAGATGGTGCAAAAGTCCCGCGTCAAGGTGGTAGAGAAAAAGGCTGTCAAGCCCAAAGCTCTACCATCCGCCAACGGTCCTGTCGTTGTGGTGCGCCCCGCCGACAAGGCCCTGGCCGAGGCTGCGGCAGGCAGCTAATCCTGCTGGGAGTGGCTTGTCCCCACTCCCTTTCTTTTTGGTCTGTGTCTCCACGATGTATGATAACCGATCATGATTGCGTATATACCACCGATCAGGGATCAAGAATGCTGTCATGACAGCATGCTGGCAATTAGATCAGCGATCAACTTGGTTGGGTGGCCCGATAGATATTTTAGACGGCATACTATAGCGTGCTTACCCCACTTGCGACGGCCGCTACTGCGCGGCCATGCCGACCATGCA
>Ga0070714_100001148_pt1 | contig 19033 bp, 11 predicted proteins | sample LARL83metaG_FD_65450 | JGI IMG/M metagenome (GOLD analysis project Ga0070714, IMG submission 65450) | Corn, switchgrass and miscanthus rhizosphere microbial communities from Kellogg Biological Station, Michigan, USA - LAR L8-3 metaG | ecosystem: Host-associated > Plants > Roots > Rhizosphere ... | reverse complement strand
CGGTACAGCACGATGCCGAAGATCGCCTTGGCGAAGAAGAAGCCGATCACCGGGATCAGGAACAGCTGCATCGGCAGGCTGAAGTACTGCGGGTACGCCACCATGCCGGCGGTCCAGAACAGCGCCATCAGGGTGAAGATCAGGTGCAGCGCATCGGCGAACCAGCTGAACCAGCCGGTGAGGAAGTGGAAGCGCTGGCCGGCCGACAGCGGTCCGGCCTGGGTCATCCAGTTCCAGCGGCCCTTGAGGATCTGCATCGCGCCGAACGCCCAGCGGTAGCGCTGGCTCTTGTACGCCTTGAAGTCGGCCGGGGTCAGGCCCTTGCCCATCAGCTCGTCGACGTAGACCAGGTCGTAGCCCGAATGCATCAGGCGCAGGCCCAGCTCCGCGTCCTCGCAGATCGTCCACTCCGACCAGCCGCCGGTGCCTTCCAGCGCGGTGCGCCTGACCATCGTCATGGTGCCGTGCTGGATGATCGCGTTGCGCTCGTTGCGGTGGTGCATGCCAATGCGGAAGAAGCCGTCGTACTCCCACGCGGTCATGCGGCGGAACGTGTTGTGCTCGAACTCGCGATGCGCCTGCGGACACTGCACCACGGCCACCTTGGAGTCGTGGAAATAACCGGTGAGCGTGGCCAGCCAGTCGGCGCGCACCTCGTAGTCGGCGTCGATCACCGCGACCACGTCGGCCTGCGGGTCGGTTTCCTTGAGGCCGAAATTCAGCGCGCCGGCCTTGTAGCCGGGCCACGGTTCGAGGTGGAAGAAGCGGAAGCGCTTGCCCAGCTTCTCGCAGTATTCCTGCACCGGCTGCCATACCGCCGGGTCCTTGGTGTTGTTGTCGATCACCAGCACTTCGAAGTTGGCGTAGTCGAGCGCGGCCAGCGAATCCAGCGTGATGATCACCATCTCCGGCGGCTCGTTGTAGCAGGCCAGGTGGATCGACACGAACGGCTGCTTCTCCGGCGGATCGGGCGTGAGCATGCCGGCATGGCGTACCCACTCGCGCCGCCACAGCACTTCGGTGAACTCGAAGCCGTTGATCAGCAGGATCGCCAGGATGGCGATCTGCGCAGGGAACAACAGCACCAGCATGGTCCAGTCGATCCAGCTCAGATAGAAGTTGAACGGCAGCGTGGCCGACCAGGTGATCAGTCCGCAGGCGAGCTGGATCAGCATGCAGAAAAACAGCCGGCCCATCAGCTTGAAGCGGCTGAAGCGGCGCGCGAAGAAGATCATCGGCAGCAGCGCCAGCAGGCTCGCCGCCAGCGCCTTCCACGGCCAGCCGGTGTCTTCGGTCACCGGGCCGGTGAACGGAAACTTCGGCTGGCGATCGGCGTTGAAGATGCCCCAGTACGCCTCGGTGCGGCCGGACAGCTGCTCCTTCCACGGCTGGTCGAACGCTTCCATCAGGTAGTAGTCGATGTTGCGCTGCTGCGCCGCGAGCAGCCACTCGCGGATGAAGATCGCCTCGTTCGACACCGACGGGTCGGCATGCTCGTGACGGTCGCCGTTGGACGGCCAGCCGATCTCGCCGACCACGATGTGCTTGTACGGAAAGCGCTGCTGCAGTGTCTGGTACGAGCCCAGCGCCGCGCCCAGCGCCACGCCGTTGGCCACCGGGATGCCGTTCCAGAACGGGAAGATGTGGATGGTGATGAAGTCGACGTGGTCGGCCAGCTCGGGATACTTCAGCCAGATGTATTCCGGCTCGGCGATCGACACCGGCTGGCGCACGGCGGCACGCACGCGGTCGAGGTAGACCATCATCTGTTCGGGCGTGAGGTCGTTGCGGAACAGCACCTCGTTGCCCACGATCACCCGCTTGATCGTGTCCGGATAACGGCGCGCCATCGCGATCAGCGCGTCGATCTCCTTCTCGTTGTTCTCCATGCGCCGGCTGATCTCGGCGCCGGCCATCACGTCGAGGCCGTTCTTGGCGGCCAGCCGATACGTTTCCGGATTGACCTGCATCGAATAGGTGCGGATGCGGTCGGAGTACCTGGCGACCAGCTTGAGATCGCGGTCGACCTCGTCGTCGCTGGGATAGTCCTGCTTGATCGGATCCTGATAGCGCTGGAACGGCGAGAACGCGAAGCCGCCGATCTTGCCGTGCCAGTCGTCCGGACCGTGCGGCAGGTTGCTCCACCACCACAGCCCGATGTTCATTGCGGCCACGATCAGCGCAAGCACGATCGCCGTGAACAGCGGATACCGGCCGTTGTGGTTTGTTGCGGAGGCGCTCAAAAAAATTCCCGACGAAAGCCTGCGCAACAGGCGGTATAGCCCGCGAAGCTTAACCAATGCGGGGCGCCGGGCTCAATGAAGACTGTCGGGCCGGTCAGCACGAACTCAGCCGCGGCGGCTCGGCAGGCGTCCCCTACCGCGCCGGCGGAACGCTGCGGGAAACCCCGGGCGAGCCTTTTCAGCTACAGTCCGATGGCAATCCGCCGTGTAGACGCGCCGATGGTTGCCGTTCGGTCAGGGGGCAGGACGTCTTTCCCGGGGACAGGCTTTTGCGACAGCTCACCTGGCGCTTCATCGCGCTCGTGCTCGTTTTTCTCACACTCAGCCGGTTGGGCTTGTGCCTGTGGCTGTGGCCGCGGGTGCAGCCGGCCGGCGGGTTGTGGCCGGTGGTTTACGGCGGCTGGCGCATCGACCTGAGCCTGCTGGCAATGGCCTGCGCGCTGCCGGCCCTGCTGTCGCCCTGGCTGGGCCACCGGCGCTGGCCGACCTTGCTCACGTCGTGGTGGTATCGCGCGTGGTGGCTGCTGTTCGTTCTGCTGGAAGTGTCCACGCCGCAGTTCATCCGCGAATACGACACCCGCCCGAACCGGCTTTACGTGGAATATCTCGGCAGCCCGCACGAAGTGTCGGCGATGCTGTGGCATGGCTACAAGGGCGTGTTGCTGGCCGCGCTGATCGGGCTGGCCGTGCTGGGATGGCTCGGTTTCCGATGGCTGCGCACGCGCCCGGCCGATGCGCGGATGCGGCCGTGGCTGCGCCCGCTGGTGACGGTGACTGCCTTTGCGCTGTTGTTCCTGGCCGGTCGCGGCACGCTCGGCCATCGCCCGCTGAACGCCTCGATGGTGGCCTTCAGCGACGACGCGATGGTCAATGCGCTGCCGCTCAACTCGCTCTACAGCGTGGCCAACGCGATCCGCGGCATGCGCAACGAGCGCTCGGCCAGCGCCGTCTACGGCCAGATGCCGGTGGACGAGATGCAGCAGCTGGTGCGCACGGCCGCCGGGCTCGAAGGGCCGATGCTCGACCCGCAGCATCCCAGCATGCATCGCCAGCAGGCGACGGCAACGCCGCCGAGGCCGCTGAACCTGGTGGTGATCGTGGAGGAAAGTCTCGGCGCGCAGTACATCGGCACGCTGGGCGGCGAGAAACTTTCGCCGCAGTTCGACGCGCTGGCGAACGACGGCTGGCTGCTGGCGCGCACGTACGCCACCGGCACGCGCTCGGTGCGCGGACTGGAAGCGATCAATACCGGCTTCCCGCCGACGCCGGCCGAGGCCGTGCTGAAATTGCCGCGCAGCCAGCGCGGGTTTTTCACCCTGGCCGGCCTGCTCGGCGAGTTCGGCTACGGCTCGCGCTTCATCTACGGCGGCGAGGCGCACTTCGACAACATGAAGGCGTTCTTCCTCGGCAACGGCTTCGACGAGGTGGTCGACCAGCCGAAGTTCGAGATCGCGCCCGGCTTCACCGGTTCGTGGGGCGCTTCCGACGAGGACATGTTCAACGAACTGCACCATCGCCTGATGCAGGACGGCGACAAGCGCCAGTTCACGCTGGCCTTCAGCGTCTCCAACCACACGCCGTGGGAATACCCGGCGGGACGGATCCAGGCCAGCGCACCGGCGGCCAGCGTGCAGAACACCGTGCGTTACGCCGACTGGGCGATCGGCCAGTTCTTCGCCCGCGCGAAGCAGTCGCCGTACTGGAAGCACACCGTGTTCCTGGTCGTGGCCGACCACGATTCGCGGGTGTTCGGCGCCAGCCTGGTACCGGTGCGGCACTTCCACATTCCCGCGCTGATCCTTGGCGCCGGCGTGCCGGTGCAGCGCGATGAACACATCGTGAGCCAGATCGACCTTGCGCCGACGCTGCTGTCGCTGATCGGCGTCAGCAGCGTGCACCCGATGCCCGGCGCCGATCTCACCGTGCACTATCCCGACCGCGCGATCATGCAGTACGGCGACAACTACGGTTACCTCAGGCACGACCAGTTGCTGGTGCTGCAGCCGGGCCAGCCGGCCGAGCAGTTCCACTACGAGGTGACGAACGAAACGCTCGCGCCGGTGCCGGTGGATGCGGCGCTGGGCCGGCTGGCGCTGGCCCAGGCGTTGTGGCCGAGCTGGGCGTACTTCAACCAGCGCTACGTGCTGCCCACGGCGGGCCTGCAGTTGCCGCCGACCGCCGTGGTCGCCGAGCCCGCGCCGCCGCCCGCCGCCGAGCCGGCGTGCTGCGCCATGCGGCAGCTTTGAAGACGGGACCACGCCAGCCTGTCCCTGCCGAAAAAAGAAGCCCGCGATGCGCGGGCTTCTCTGCTTGCGCGGATGACGCCGCTTACCTGAGCAGCGAGCGCAACATCCAGGCGGTCTTCTCATGCTCCATCAGGCGGCCGGTGACCATGTCCGCGGTGCCCTGATCGCCGGCGGCGTCGGCGGCCTTGATGGTGGCGCGCGCGGTGGCGGCAGCGGTTTCGTGCCCCTCGACCAGCTGGCTCACCATCTCCTTCCACTCCGGCACGCCGGGCTCCTCCTTGATCGAGGTGAGCTTGCCGAACTTGCTGTAGGAACCCGGCGCGAACACGTCCAGCGTGCGGATGCGCTCGGCCACTTCGTCGGCGGCCAGCCACAGTTCGTTGTACTGGGTTTCGAACATCAGGTGCAGGCTGTTGAACTGCGGGCCGGTGACGTTCCAGTGGAAGCTGTGCGTTTTCAGGTACAGCGAATAGGTGTCGGCCAGCAGCTTGGACAGATGCCCGGCGACGGCCTCACGATCCTTCTTGGCGATACCGATGGAAATGGCCATGTGCTGCTCCTTTCGGGTTGGGATGCGATGCACAGACAGTAGCCGTTCGGCCGACGGCTTGGAAATGAATCCTGCCGATCCGGCCGATAGCCCGGGGCTATCGGGCCGCTGCGGCTATCATGTGCGGTCCGATGAACGACGCCCGCGCTCCCCATTCCGCCGCCGACTCCGCCCTGCGCCAGCTGCGCGGGCAACTCGAGCTGGTTTCCAGCCGCGATTTCGGTCGCCTGCTCGGTCGCTGGCGCAACCTGTCGCGCCGGCCCGACGACGCCAAGCTGGCGGCGCTGCGCGCGGACATCGAGCGCTCGGCGGCGAAGCGGCATGCGCGCGCCGCGGCGAAGCCGCCGATCAGCCTGGACGAGTCGCTGCCGATCAGCGCGCGCGGCGAGGACATCGTCAAGCTGATCCGCGAACACCAGGTGGTGGTGATCGCCGGCGAGACCGGCTCCGGCAAGACCACCCAGCTGCCCAAGCTGTGCCTGGCCGCCGGCCGCGGTGAGGCGGGCATGATCGGCTGCACCCAGCCGCGCCGGCTGGCCGCGCGTTCGGTGGCGCGTCGCGTCGCCGAGGAGCTGGGCACGCCGGTCGGCGACATCGTCGGTTTCCAGGTGCGCTTCAACGACCAGGTCTCCGAGCGCAGCCTGGTCAAGTTCATGACCGACGGCATCCTGCTCGCCGAGACGCAGGGCGATCCGTGGCTCAGCGCCTACGACACGATCATCATCGACGAGGCGCACGAACGCAGCCTCAACATCGACTTCCTGCTCGGCTACCTGAAGCAGCTGGCGGCGAAGCGGCCCGAGCTGAAGATCATCGTGACCTCGGCCACCATCGACACGGCGCGTTTCGCCGAACACTTCGATGGCGCGCCGGTGGTGGAGGTGGAAGGGCGTGCGTACCCGGTCGAGCTGCGCTGGCGGCCGGTCGACGCCGTGGGCAAGGGCATGCAGCAGGGCAGCGCCGAACACATCGCCGCCGTGCTCGACGAAATCAGCCACGACGACCCGCGCGGCGACGTGCTGATCTTCCTGCCCGGCGAACGCGAGATACGCGACGCGCACCAGCTGCTGTCGCGCCGCCAGTATCGCGAGACCGAGATCATGCCGCTGTATGCGCGGCTTTCCGCCGGCGACCAGGACCGCGTGTTCAAGCCGGGCATCAAGCGGCGCGTGGTGCTGGCGACCAACGTGGCCGAAACTTCGCTGACGGTGCCGCGCATCCGCTACGTGATCGACACCGGCACCGCGCGCGTGAAGCGCTACAGCCAGCGCAGCCAGCTCGAGCGGCTGCACGTGGAGCCGATCTCGCAGGCCGCGGCCGACCAGCGCAAGGGCCGCTGCGGGCGCGTCGGTCCGGGCGTGTGCTACCGCCTGTATGACGAGGCGGATTTCGCCAGCCGGGCCGCGTTCACCGATCCGGAGCTGCTGCGCTCCTCGCTGGCCAACGTGATCCTGCGCATGCTGGCGCTGCAGCTTGGCGACGTGGAGAAGTTCCCGTTCCTGGAGGCGCCCGATCCGCGCGTGGTGGCGGATGGCTACCGCCGGCTCGCCGAGATTTCGGCGATCGACGATGCGCGCAGGCTCACGCCGATCGGGCGCACGCTGGCGCGCCTGCCGATCGACGTCCAGCTGGCGCGCATGCTGGTCGAAGGCGAAAAGCTGCACAGCCTGCGCGAGCTGCTGACCATCGTGTCGTTCCTCAGCATCCAGGATCCGCGCGAGCGTCCCTCGGACGCGCGCCAGCAGGCCGACGCCGCGCATGCCGTGTTCGCCGATCCGAAATCCGATTTCGTCGGCGTGCTGAATCTGTGGCGCGCCTATCACGACGCGCACGAAGAACTGACCCAGTCGAAACTGCGCGACTGGTGTTCGCGCCATTTCCTCAGCTTCATGCGCATGCGCGAGTGGCGCGAGCTGCACCGGCAGTTGTTGCTGGTAGTGGGGGAGTTGGGGTGGAAGCTGGATGCGTCGGCCCACGCGGACGAGGCGCGCAGTGCACGCTCGGCTCCTTCCACTGCTCGCAAAGGGAGGTTGGGAGGGGGCGAAGCTTTTCGCGTCGATGCACGAAATCAAGAGCGAACCCCTCCCCAGCCCTCGCCTGCGAGCAGGGGAGGTAGCGAAAGCGACGATGCCGCCGGGCGTCTCTACGAATCCGTCCATCGCTCACTGCTCGCCGGCCTGCCCACCCAGGTCGGCCGCAAGGACGAGAAGGGCATCTACCAGAGCACGCGCGAGCGCAAGTTCCAGGTATTTCCTGGCTCGGCCCTGTCGAAGGCACCGCCGAACTGGATCTTCTCCGCGCAGATCCTCGACGTGGGCGGGCGCGTATGGGGCATGGCCAACGCACGGGTGGAACCGCTGTGGATCGAGCAGCAGGCGGCGCATCTCCTGCGCACCAGCTGCCGCGATGCGCACTGGTCGAGGAAGCGCGGCACCGTTGTCGCGTACGAGCAGGTGAGCCTGTTCGGCCTGGTGCTGGTGGAGAAGCGGCCGGTCACGTTCCAGCAGCAGGATCCCGCCCTGGCGCACGCGATTTTCCTGCGCGAGGCGCTGGTGCGTGGCGATATCGACAGCCGTGCCGATTTTGTGCGCGCGAACCAGCGCGTGCTCGAAGACGCCTTGGGCATCGAAGCGAAGCAGCGCCGCGAAGGCCTGGTCCGCCACGAGGACGATCTGGTCGCGTTCTTCGAAGGCAAGCTGCCCGAAGACATCGCCAACTCTCGCGCGCTGGACGCGTGGTATCGCAAGGCGCGCCCGGCCGAACAGGCGGCGCTGCGCTGGTCGCTGGACGACGTGATGGTCGGTGGCGCCGGGCTGGACGCGAAGGCGTTTCCTGCCGTGCTCGAAATCCCGCCGCAAAGGTACCGGCTCGAATACCGCTTCATGCCGGGTGACGAGGCCGACGGCGTCACCCTGCACCTGCCGTTGGCGATGTTGAACGCGCTGCCGGCCGCGCGCTGCGAGTGGCTGGTGCCCGGCCTGCTGGCCGACAAGGTGGCCGAGCTGATCCGCGGGCTGCCCAAGGCACTGCGCCGCAACTTCGTGCCGGCGCCGGATTTTGCGCGCGCCTTCGTCGAGGCCGAGTCGCCGCGCGACGAGCCGCTGGCGAAGGCGTTGGCGGCGTTCCTGAAACGCAGGACGGGCGTGGATATCGCCGCGGCGGAGTTTTCCGCCGTCGAACTGCCGCCGCATTTCCGCATGCGCTATCGCCTGCACGACGGCGATGTTTCGTCCAAGCCGGGCAAGACGCTGGCCAGCGGCCGCGACCTCGCCGCGCTGCGCGGGCAGTGGGAAGGCCAGGCGCGCGAGGCGTTTTCGCGCAAGACCGACATCGAGCTGACCCGCGAGGACGTGGCGAGCTGGGACTTCGAGGAAATCCCCGCGCAGGTGCGTTCGGATGGTGGCCTGATGGCGTTCCCCGCGCTGGTCGATCTGGGCGATACGGTCGCGCTGCGCGTGTTCGAGCGCAGCGACGAGGCACGCGCGGCGCATCGGCAAGGCGTGGTGCGGCTGCTGCGCAACGCGCTGGCCAGCGACATGAAGCAGGCGCGCCGGCGCCTGCCGATCGGCAACGCGCTGGCGCTGAAATATGCGCCGCTGGGTGGCGTCGACGGGTTGCGCGAGGATCTGCTCGAGGGCGGTTTCGGCGATCTGCTCGAGCGCCACGAGCTGGACGTGCGCACGGCCGGCGCGTTCGAGAAGTTGCGCACGCAGTTTTCGCGCGAGCTGTTCGGCGCCGGTGTCGAGCGGTTGAAGCTGGCCGAACCGGTCATCGAGGCGCAGGCCGAGCTCAAGCCCTGGTTGCAACCGCCGCTGATGGGCTTCGCGCGCGCCAGCTACGACGACCTGCGCGAACAGTTCGATGCCTTGCTCACGCCGGGCTTCCTGCGCGAGCTGCCGACGGCGCGGCTCGCGCACTATCCGCGCTACCTCAAGGCGATGCGCCTGCGCGGCGAGCGGCTGCGGCAGGATCCGGCGAAGGACCAGCAGCGCATGCTGCAGGTCATGCCGTACTGGCGCGCCTGGCTGCAGCATCGCGCCGCCGGCGCCGACGCTGCCGACCTGGCCGAACTGCGCTGGCTGATCGAGGAGTGGCGCGTGTCGCTGTTCGCGCAGGAACTGAAGACCGCCGAACCGGTCTCGGCCAAACGCCTGGCGAAGGCGCTGGCCGCGCTGGGCTGAACCTCGGCCGTCCGGGTTGCCGGGCAAGCGACGGCACAGCGGCTACTATGGACGTCCATAACCGGACTTAGCTTCATGGCCCCGCCCGTCGCAACCCTCAGCCTGCAGCAATGGCGCGCCCGCGCCGGCATGCTGCCGCCGCTGCTGGACGAAGCGCTGCAGGCCTGCGCGGAGCATGCGGTTGCCGAAGCGGAATGCTGCGACGTGCTGGACCTGCTCGGCATGCTCGGCTGCGATGCGCAGACCCAGGCGGCGGCGTTGTGGTTCGAGCTGGCGCGGGTCGATCCGGCATGGTGGAAGGCGCGGGCCGCGAAGCTGCCGGAAGAGCTGCAGCGCCTGGTCGGTGGCCAGCAGGCCGCCGAGCAGGTGTGGGCGCTGCACGCGCAGCGGGCACCGGATGCCGCCGCCGAAGGGCTGCGTCGGCTGTTGCTGGCGATCGTGCGCGACCTGCGCGTGGTGTTCGTGCTGCTGGCGCGACAGCTGGCGCGGATGCGCGCCGCGGCGTCGCTGCCGGCGGAGCAGGCCGCCGCGCTGGGCCGGCTTACCCGCGACATCCATGCCCCGCTGGCCAACCGGCTCGGCATCTGGCAGCTGAAGTGGGAGCTGGAGGATCTGGCCTTCCGGTTCCTGCAACCGGATACGTACCGTCGCATCGCCAGGCTGCTCGACGAGCGGCGTGCCGACCGCGAAAGTTTCATCCGCGAATCGCTGGACGAACTCCAGCGCGCGCTGCAGGCGGCCGGCATCCACGCCGAACTGGCTGGCCGGCCCAAGCACATCTATTCCATCTGGAAAAAGATGCAGCGCAAGTCGCTGGATTTTTCCGACCTGTACGACATCCGCGCGGTGCGCGTGCTGGTGGACAGCATCACCGACTGCTATGCCGCGCTCGGCGTGGTGCACGCGCGCTGGCCGCACCTGCCGGGCGAGTTCGACGACTACATCGCGCGGCCCAAGGCGAATGGCTACCAATCGCTGCACACCGCCGTGCTGGGGCCGGAGGGCAAGGTGCTGGAGGTGCAGATCCGCACCCACGAGATGCACCGCGCCAACGAGCTTGGCGTGGCCGCGCACTGGCGCTACAAGGAAGGCGGCAGCGCCGACGCCGAGTTCGAGGCGAAGATCGCCTGGATGCGCAAGTTGCTGGAGCCGCGCGGCGACGACAGCGCGCTGGCGGCGGATCTGCATACCGAGCTGCTGGAAGACCGCGTCTACCTGCTGACGCCGAAAGGCGAGGTATTCGATCTCGCGCGCGGCTCGACCGTGCTGGATTTCGCCTACCTCGTGCACACCGAGGTCGGTCATCGCTGCCGCGGCGCCAAGGTCAACGGACGCATCGTGCCGCTGACCTTCCAGCCGCAAAGCGGCGATCGCGTGGAGATCCTCACCGCCAAGCTGGGCGAGCCCAGCCGCGACTGGCTGTCGCCGCATCATGGCTATCTCAACACGGCGCGGGCGCGCGACAAGGTGCGCGCGTGGTTCCGCCGGATCGCCCACGACGCTAATCTCGCGGTCGGCCGCAGCATGTTCGAGCGCGAGCTGAAACGCCTCGCGCTGTCGGGTGCGGACGTGACCCGGCTGCCCGCGCATTTCCATCTGCAGACCCACGACGAGCTGCTGATCGCGCTGGCGCTTGGCGAGATCACGCCCGGCCAGATCGCCCGCGTGGTGCAGGAAGCCGCGCAGCCGCCGGCACCGCCGCCGCCACCGGTGACGGCGCGGCCGGTCACGCTCGATCACAGTGCGCTCAGCATCGAGGGCATCGGCAACCTGCTCACCACGCTGGCGCGTTGCTGCCAGCCGCTGCCGGGCGATCCGGTGCGCGGTTTCATCACCAAGGGGCGCGGCGTCTCGGTGCACCGTGCCGACTGCGGCAGCCTGGCGCGGCTGCTGCGGCGCGATCCGGACCGGGTGATCGAGGTGAGTTGGGGCAGCGCGGCGGCGCAGGCGTACGAGGTCGACATCGAACTGCGCGGGTACGATCGCAAGGGCTTGCAGAAGGACGCCACCAGCGTCATCAGCAACGCCGGCACGCACATCATCGCCTCGTCCAGCCGCCAGTTCGCGCACAGCGGCGAAGTGGAGATGCGCTTCACCTTGCGCGTGCGCGACTTCGAGCAACTGTCGACCCTGCTCGGCAAGCTGCTGGCGCTGCCCAACATGATCGACGCAAGGCGCGTCGGCATCGGCTGAATGACCGCGCAATGCCGGGTCCGCATGGCCGAGGCTGCCCGCAGGCCGATGCTAAGCTGTGGCGACAGCATTCACAGCCGCGGATCATGAGCGAACGCCGAGACCAGCAAGACGCCAATCCACCCCGCCGCACCGAGCCCACCCTGGGTGATCTCGATCGCATGGGTCCGCTGCACTTGCCGCCGGCTGACGATCTGCCGCAGATGCCGATCGAGCCGCGCCGTTCGCGCGGCGGGCGCGGCGGCTACGTATCGCGCCGCCGCCGCCGTCGTGGCTGGCTGCTGCCGGTGTTGCTGCTGCTGGTGATCGTGGCGGCCGGCACACTGTGGTTCAACCAGAACCGCCTGCGCGGCATGCTGCCGCGCACCGACTTCAACACCGTGCTGGCGCAGGCGCAACAGGCACTGCAGGATGGCCGTCTGGACGGCCAGAACGGAACCAGTGCGCGTGAACTTTTCCAGGCCGCCGCGGCACTGGAGCCGGACAACGATCGCGCCCGCGCCGGCCTGCGCCAGGTGGGCCAGGCCGAACTGGCGCAGGCCGATGCCGCGTTGCAGGCGGGCCATCTCGATCAGGCCACCCAGCTGGCGGCGACGGCGCGCGAGCTGCTCGGCGGCGGCAGCGACATCGACCGGCTCGATCGCTCCATCGCCAGCGCCCGTGCTGCGCAGGTGCACACCGGCGATCTGATCGACCAGGCGCAGCAGGCACTGGCAGCGGGCAAGCTGGATGGCCCCGGCGGTGCAGGCGCGCTGTACCAGCGCGTACTCAATGCCGACCCCGACAATGCGGTGGCGGCGCACGGGCTCGATCAGGTCGGCTATGCACTGGCCGTGCAGGCACGCAAGGCGCTCGACGCCAAAGATACCGCCGCGGCCGACGCCGCCATCGAACAACTCGCCGCGCTGCAGCCGAACAACGGTTCGCTGCCGGCGTTGCGCGCGCTGCAGGCGCAAACCCGCAAGCAGGACAACAGCGCGCTGGATGGAGAACTCGCGCAAGGCCAGCAAGCCCTGCGCGACGGCCGCATCGGCGGCGCCGGTGACGACACGGCGCTGGCCCATTTCCAGGCGGCGCTCAAGCTCGATCCGGACAACGCCCAGGCACGGGCCGGCCTGGGCAAGGTGGCGCAGGCGATGACCGTGCAGGCGAGTGCGGCGATCGATGCCGACGACATGAAGCAGGCGAAAAGCCTGCTGGATCAGGCGGCGGAGCTCGCGCCGAAATCGGCCGACCTTGCCGCTGCCCGCGCACGCCTCGAGAGCGCCTCGCCGAAGCCGGCTGCACGCGCGCAACCGGAACAGGAAGAAGCCGAAGCACCGCCCGCACCGGTGGTGCTGTCGCCGCAGCAGAGCGCAGCGGTAGCGCAGCTGGTGCAGCGCGCGCAGCTGGCCACGCGCAACGGCGACATCATGCTGCCGCCCGGCGACAGCGCGTACGACCTCTATCGCAGTGCGCTGGCGATCGACGGCAACAACGAGGCAGCGCTGAACGGGCTGCAGGCACTGCCAGGGCAGGTGGAACTGCAGTTCAACCAGGCGCTGGCCGCGGGCAAGCTGGCGCGCGCCGACGAGATGCTGGCGAACCTGGCCGAGCTCGCGCCCGGCGATGCTGCGCAGAACGGGCTGAGCGATCGGCTGGCGAGCGCGTGGCTGGACCAGGCCGAGCAGCAGCTGGGGCGTGGCGATTACGTCGGTGCCGGCCAGTCGCTTGATCACGCGCGCAAGCTCGCGCCGAACCACCCCCGCGTGCTCGACCTGGCGGCCCGGCTGCAGGGGCGCAGGTGAGCGCTGCATGACGGTGCTGTTGTTCGGGGGCAGCAGCCAGATCGGTCATTTCCTGCTGCCGCGCCTGCTTGCCACCGGTGAGCCGGTACTGGCGCTGAGCCGTTATCCGCGCCCCGCGCAACCGGGCGTGACGTGGCTTGCGGGAGCGCTGCCGTCCGACGTGCCGCTGTTGCCGCCGGTGTCGGCGATCATCAGCTTCGGTCCGCTGCAGCAGCTGGCCGAGTGGCTGGCGCAGGTCGCGCCGAGCGACGCGCCGCGCGTGATCGCCATCAGTTCGATGAGCGCGGAGGCCAAGCGCGATTCGCGCGTGGCAGCCGAGCGCGCCGTCGCACAGGAACTGCGCGATGGCGAGACCGCGCTGGCCGCGGCGTGCGCCCGCCACGGCAGCGCGTGGACGGTGCTGCGGCCGACCCTGGTCTACGGCGCCGGCCTGGACAAGAGCCTCACGCCGATCGCCCGCCGCGCGATGCGCCTGCGCCTGTTTCCGCTGCCTTCGGCGCGCGGCCTGCGTCAGCCGGTGCACGCGGACGACATTGCGCAGGCCGTGCTGGCCGCTCTCGACTGCCCCGCCTCGGCGGGGTGCATCGTGCCGATCGGTGGCGGCGAACGTCTTCCCGCCGGCGAGATGTTCGCGCGGGTCCGCCGCAGCCTGACACGCCGCACCGTTCCGCTGCCGTTGCCGGCGTGGCTGCTGCGGTTGGGCGAGCATGCGCTGCCGCCGCTGCGCGGTCCGCTGAGCCGTCTGCGCGCCGACCTGGTTGCCGACAACGATCAGTTGCAGCGGCTCCTCGGCATCAGTCCTCGACCGTTTCGGCCCGAGCCCGCGATGTGGATGCCGCCCCGATGAACCGGCTTTGGGAGCGATTTGAGTCGCGATGCCCGGGTGCGACAAGGGATCGAGAGCATCGCGACTGAAGTCGCTCCCACCCGGCCTGCTCCAGCCGGATTGCCCGCGTTTCGCCACGAAACCCGCCGCTGCGTTCATATGCCCGCCGGGTCGCAGGCCCTATGATCGAACCACTTGATTGCCGGATTTGCCCACGTTGGACTTCTTGAATCGCCTTCGTTCGTTCGCGCGCCGAAGCTGGCCATGGCTGCGCATTCCGTTCTGGATCGGCATGGGCCTGCTGTTCGGCTTCGTGCTGCCGTACACGCTGGTGCTGAACAAGCGCGTGCAGGACCGCTTCAACGACCTGGTGTTCGCGGTGCCCACGCGCGTCTACGCGCGGCCGCTGCCGCTGGCGGCGGACATGCCGATGACGCCGGCCGCGCTGGAGCTTGAACTGACCTTCGCCGGCTACAGCAAGGACGGCCATGGCGAGGTCGCCGGCAGCTGGGTGAAGCAGGGCTCGCGCTACACCATCGCCTCGCGCGGCTATGCCGGCCCCGACGGCGGCGAGTTGCCCAAGCGCATCCGCGTCACGCTCGGCAAGGGCGTGGTGCAGTCGGTGCAGGACGCCGCCAGCGGCAAGAAGATCGAACTGGCGCATCTCGATCCGGCACGCATCGCCACGCTGTATGGCGCGACGCAGGAGGAGAGGCGCTTCGTGCGCCTGGCCGATGTGCCGCCGCTGCTGCTGAGCGGACTGCAGGCGGTCGAGGACCGCGATTTCAAGCATCACATCGGCATCGATTTCAGCGCCATCGCGCGCGCGGCGTTCGCCAACATGCGCGCCGGACACACCGTGCAGGGCGGCTCCACGCTGACCCAGCAGCTGGTGCGCAACCTGTTCCTCAGCCGCGACCAGAACTTCGCGCGCAAGCTCAACGAAGCGCTGATGTCGCTGCTGCTGGAAGCGCATTACGACAAGGGGCGGATCCTCGAGGCCTACGTCAACGACGTCTTCCTCGGCCAGCAGGGCGGCCAGGCGGTGCACGGTTTCGCGGCGGCGTCGGAGTTCTACTTCGGTCGGCGTTTGCAGGATCTGCGGCCGCAGGAGATCGCGCTGCTGGTCGGCATGGTGAAAGGACCGAGCTATTACGACCCGCGCCGCTCGCCCGAGCGTGCGCGCATCCGGCGCAATCTGGTGCTGCAGGAATTCGCCACCACCGGCCTGCTCACCGCCGCGCAGGAGAACGCCGCGCAGGCCGCGCCGCTGGATATCGTCAGCAATGGCCAGCTGCCGCATAACCGCTTCCCCGCCTTCATGCAGCTGGTACGCGCGCAGATCACCGCCGACTTCGACGAGCAGGCCCTGCGCGACGGCAACCTGTCGATCTTCACGACGCTCGATCCTGCCGCGCAGCTGTATACCGAGCAGGCGATCACCGAAACGATGAAGAGCCTGGGCAAGCGCGCCGATGCGCTGCAGGCGGCCGGCGTGGTGACCAACGCGCAGACCGGCAGCGTGCTGGCCGTGGTCGGCAGCAAGATCCCCGGCGACCAGGGCTTCAACCGCGCGCTCGATGCACGCCGGCCGATCGGTTCGACGATCAAGCCGTTCGTCTATCTGGTGGCGCTGACCCAGCCGGATCGCTGGAACCTGGCCAGCCTGCTCGACGACAGCCCGATCAGCATGCGCCAGCCCGACGGCAGCCTGTGGACGCCGCAGAACGACGACAACCAGAGCCACGGCCAGATGCCGATGGTCGACGCACTGGCGAAGTCGTGGAACCTCGCCACCATCCATCTCGGGTTGCAGGTGGGCTTGCCGCGGATCAAGTCGTTCCTCGAATCGTTCGGCCTCACCGGCGTCAATCCGAGCCCGTCGCTGCTGATCGGCGCGGTCGACCTGGCGCCGCTGCAGCTGACGCAGCTTTACCAATACCTTGCCGCCGACGGCCACGCCCTGCCGCTGGTAGCCGTGCGCGGCGTGGTCGACGGCAACGGCCGCACCATCAAGCGCTATCAGGTGCAGGGCGGCCGCGGCGAATACCAGCAGGCGGTGCGGCTGACTACCTGGGCGATGCAGCAGGTGGCGGTGTACGGCACTGCCAGCTCGATCGGCAATTCAGGGCTGGCGTGGCTGCATGCCGCCGGCAAGACCGGCACCAGCAACGATACGCGCGACAGCTGGTTCGCAGGCTTCACCGGCGAACATCTGGCGGTGTTCTGGATGGGCCGCGACGACAACAAGTCGACCGGCCTGTTCGGCGCCACCGGCGCGTTGCGCGCGTGGCGCGACCTGTTCGCCAAGCTGCCGACGCAGCCGCTGTCCGCGGCGCCCGGCGACGGCCTGGAGTTGGCCTGGATCAACCCGGCCGACGGCAGGCGCACCGAATCGCAATGCGCCGGTGCGCGGCAGTTCCCCGTCGTCGCCGGTTCCTTGTCCACCGATACCGAAGGCTGCTTCTGGCAGGGCGTGCAAAGCCTGTTCGGTGGCGGCGACCAACCCCCCGCAGCCAGCAGTGCGCCCCTGGCGCCGGCCGGCGCATCCGTCCGGAATTGATCATGCGAACCTTGTACCGAAGCGCCACGTTGCTGATGACGATCGGCCTGCTCGCCGGATGCGGCATCTTCGCGACCGCGCCCGAAACGGCCAGGCAGCCGACCGCGCCTGCGTATGACCTGGTGGCGGCGATCCGTGCCGCGGGCGATCGCGAAAAATCCGTCATCGACGTCAATCCCCTGCGCGACCCCAGCGTCACCGCGCTACAGGATGCCGCACAACGCGATGAGCAGACCGGCAACTATGCCGAAGCTGCCACCCGGCTCGACCAGGCGCTCAGGCTCAGCCCGAATTCGCCGGACCTGTTGCAGGAGCGCGCGGAAATAGCGGTGCGCCTGCGCGATTTCGGCACAGCCGAAAAGCTTGCCCACCAATCGTGGTCGCTGGGTCCCAAGCTCGGCCCGCTGTGCGCGCGCAACTGGCAGACCGTGATCGAGATGCGCCTGCAGGCCAACGACGTGGCCGGCGCGCAGACCGCAAGGAAATGGGTGCAGCAGTGCCACAAGGCCGGCATTCCCCGCTACTGATTCCGCTCGAGGGATTGCCGCTGTCCGGCCTCCGCGGATGATGGTTGCGCCACGGCATCCTGCAGCCAGCCGTAGCGCACCATTCGCGGACAACCGTCCCGCTCATGCACGCGCGCGCACTGAAAGCCGCATTTTCCGCATCAGCTGCCCGACGTGACCAGTTCGACATCGGCGATCCACAGCTTCGACCAGCGCGCGGTCTTTTCATCAGGCGCCAGTTGCTGCGGCGAAGCCGGAACCGCCGTGGCGAACCTGTCGGGTTCGTCCAGGCATCGCGCGTTGACCGCGCCATACACGCGCGCGTCCTGCCCGAACAGGACGGCGACCAGCACGCCGCATCGATCGCAGAGCAGGAAGTCGGCGGTGTTCGATCCCTGCCGATACCGGCGCAGCGCTTCCGCGTTTGCCAGAGTTATCGACAGGCGCCCGGCCGGATCGGAAACGTAGGCGGCGCCGTGCTTCTGGCAGAACGTGCAGTCGCAGGCACGCGGAACGATGTGCGCCGGGTCCAGGGCGGTGGAGAAAACCAGGCGAAGCTGGCCGCAATGGCAACCTCCGCGAAACTCGGATGGCGTGGCCCGCGCCGGCATCGTTGCGCCCGGTTCCCGGCGCCGCTTCAGAACAACGCCCCCAGCAACATCACGATGCCGACGATGCTCACCGCCCAGATCAGCGTGCGCAGGTAGGGAATGCCGGCGGCGTAGACCGGCACGTGGGCCACCCTGGCCCAGAAGTAGAGCTGGGCGCCGAGCACGGTCGCGCTGTCGTGGCGCTGCAGCAGATGGGCGGCCACGACCACGGCGAGAAACAGCGGGAAGGTCTCGAGAAAATTCGCGCGGGCTCGATCGAGCCGGCCGCCGATGCCGGCGAGTGGCGGCTTCACTTCGTCGCGCGGGCTCGCGGCCCAGGCCAGTCCACGCTGGCCGACCGTGCAGAGCGTGGCGATCATGATCAGCAGCAGTCCCAGCACGATGCTCCACATCAACATGCGAAGTTCGATGGTCATGTCACAGTCCTCAGGTCAAGGTGGCGGGATGGTGAACCATCGCCGCGGCGGCCGCCAGTGAGCCCGGTCAGGCGGCGCGCCTGGTTTTGCGGGCGAGGAACTGCTCGACGCGCTGCAGCGGAATGCGGTCGCCGGCGTCGCTGCCGTAGTACGCCTCGACGATGCGGCCGTGCTCGTCGATCAGGAAATCGGCCGGCATCAGGTTGCTGGTGTCGAGGCCGGCCAAGCCGACCAGGCGCAGGCCTTTCAGCAGCGTGGGCACGCGCGTGACGATCGCCTTGAGCTTGCGCCACAGCGAGCGCTCGATGCCGTAGATCTCGTGCGCGCTCGAGGTGGGATCGGCGGCAAGCTGGAATGGTCGTGGCCGATGTCCGGCGAAGCGCAGCACCTGCGCCTGCGAGGCGCTGAACACGGCCACGATGTCGAGCCCGCGGGCAGCGAGCTGCGCATGCTGATTGGTCAGTTCGTAGATGCGGAAATTGCAGAACGGGCAGGCCGCGTCGCGGAAGAACGACAGCAGGGTCAGCCGGCCACGGCTGCTGGTCATGATCGGCTGGCCATGGATGTCGACCAGGTCGAGGGCGGGCGCGGGCGTGGGCGCGAGCAGTCTCATGTCGGTTCTCCTGAGGCGGTTGGGCATGCGTCAGTTGATGCGCCTGCGATGGCCGAGGTTCCCGCCGCGATTTCGTCGCGTGCTCGCGCTCCGCCATACTTGGCGGATGACCGACTTCGACGACACCGAGTCCGACGACATCGGCGCCCTGCTCGGTGCCGACGGACCGTTCGCGCGCGAGCTGCCGAACTTTGCGCCGCGACTCGCGCAGCAGGCGATGGCGCGGGCGGTACAGCAGGCCATCGCCGGACGCGACACGCTGATCGCCGAAGCCGGCACCGGCACCGGCAAGACCTAT
>Ga0070714_100001144_pt1 | contig 19057 bp, 15 predicted proteins | sample LARL83metaG_FD_65450 | JGI IMG/M metagenome (GOLD analysis project Ga0070714, IMG submission 65450) | Corn, switchgrass and miscanthus rhizosphere microbial communities from Kellogg Biological Station, Michigan, USA - LAR L8-3 metaG | ecosystem: Host-associated > Plants > Roots > Rhizosphere ... | reverse complement strand
ACACGATTTCTCATGACACGGTAGGCGCGGTCGTGCTCGACGCAACTGGCAACATCGCTGCTGCAACCTCGACTGGAGGAACGCTGAACAAGGCGCCTGGGAGGCTAGGCGATTCATCCCTGATTGGCTGCGGGTGCTACGCCGACAACGCCAGCGCCGCGGCTTCGACCACAGGATGGGGCGAGCCGATCATGAAATTGGTACTCGCCAAGTGGGCCGCCGATCGCGTCGCATCCGGCAATCTGCCCCAGTGGGTTGCCGCCGAGGCCATGAATTACCTGAAAGATCGCGTTAATGGGCATGGCGGAATCATCCTGCTGGACACACAGGGCCGCGTAGGGATCGCCCACAATACCCCCCGAATGGCATGGGCGTTGAAGACAACAAAGGGCTTTGAGGCAGGTGTAGTTCGTTCCTGATCCGGTCTGACGTGTCTGGCGGCGCAACAGAAGCATCACGTTCTTGCTTGCTTTCGTACTATAAAGTGATGTAAAACCAGCCGAAACCTTCGCGTTCCAGAAAAAACACGCTTCATCAACCTCCGAGCGTGGTCGCTTGGACTCACCTCGGACACTCCGTGCGCGGGAGATCTATATGCGAATTCAGAGACTCTGCCTGGTAGTCGGCTTAGCCCTTTTGTTTCCATCCTTAGCCCTGGCGCAAGGTGTTGCCACCGGCGACCTGCACATCCTGGTGAAAGACCCGCAAGGCCAGGCGGTCACGAACGCAACTGTGCTGGTACGCGATCAAGCCAAAGGCGTACAACGGGAGGCATCGGCGAATGGGTCAGGCAGTTACGATCTCGTCGCTCTGCCTCCCGCTTCTTACGCGGTCACGGTTACGGCGGCTGGATTCGCGCCGCTGACGGCGAATGACATCACGGTCACAGTGGGTGGTTCGGCGACGTTACCCGTCACCTTGGCAATTCAGGGTACGAAGGAGACGGTCACCGTTAGTTCGGAAGCGGACCTGATTGAAACCACTCGCACTTCGACGACCGACCTGGTGGACCAGAAGCGCATCGACAATCTTCCGATCAACGGCCGCAACTACATCAACTTCACGCTCACCGATTCGCAGGTGCTTCGGGATTCCGCTCCCAATACCGGTGCTGCCCCGACTTCGGGGTTAAACATGAGCGGGCAGCGCGCCCGTTCGAACCTGGTGAACGTCGATGGCGCAGACGCCACCGACAACTCCATCAACGGTGTGCGCTCGACGGTTTCGCAGGAGGCCGTGCAGGAGTTCCAGATCATCACCAACAGCTACTCGCCGGAGTATGGCCGCGCCGCTGGCGGCGTGGTGAATATCGTAACGCGTTCAGGCGGCAACGACTTCCACGGCGATGTCTTCGGATATCTTCGAAATCGCGCGTTCCAGGCGGTGAACCCGTTCAGCACGGTGAAGAATCCTGCTTATACTCGCGTGCAGGCGGGCGCGGCTTTTGGCGGCGCGATTAAGAAAGACAAGACGTTCTACTACTTTTCGTACGAAGTGACGCGGCGGCACGAGACGGGATTTTCCAGCATTGGCGCGAATGGCTTTGATTTGTCGCCACTCGATGTCTCGCCATTTTTCGGTGCTCCCGCGGGCTCTGGGATAGCGGTGATCAATGCTACGAATGCGCAATCGGCTTTCTTATCGCCCTATCTGAGCGCACCGCCTGCGCCGCTCGTACCATTTTTCCAGGCATACTCCGAGATTGTCGGAGCCAGTTCTGGCATGGCGGTCAAGGGCCAATGGCCTGCTTTCATGGGAGGCGCGAGCGGTTTCTTTTCTACCTGCCAGTCCCCTCCGTGCTTCGTGCCCTCTTCGTTCCAAAACCTGGCCTCGCAGCAGGGGAATTTCCCGGTGTTCGAAGGGACGAGTCTGTATTCGCTCAGGCTCGACCACAGTCTTACAGATCACAATCGTGTGATGCTCCGTGGCAATGTGAGCCCCAGCACGATCAACGGCATCGAGGTCAGCGGCCAAGACCAGCCATTCGGACAGAACGCATACTCGCGCACTTCGCAGCAGACGTATCGCGACCTAGCTATCGTCGCCCAGGACACTGCGACGATCGGAAACGACAAAGTCAACGATTTCCGCTTCCAATATGCGCGTCGGGGGCTGTCGTATTTTTACAACACAGCCGTTCCCGGAGGCTCAGATCCGGCAGTCAACATTCCAGGATTTGCCTATTTCGGGCGAGAGCCGTACTCCTACATTCAGCGCACCGAGACGCGGTACCAGTTCAGCGACAATCTCTCCTGGAGCATTGGCTCGCACAACACTAAGCTGGGCGCTGACTTTAACTACATTCCGCTGAAGGCTGTGTTCACGGTCAACTATGGTGGCGTGTACGACTTCGGGGGACTCACCGCGGCTGACGTGATTCCTTCCGGCACATATAACTCGCTTCCTCCAGCGTTCGCGCAAACCATTGCGCCCTTTTCGGCCGTGCAAGCTTATGGCCTAGGCATCCCCGGCGACTTTATCCAGGGTCTCGGCAGTCCCAGCGACAAGTTCACGAACTTTCCCATCGGTTTTTTCTGGCAGGACTCGTGGCGAGCGCGCCACAATCTGACGCTGAATTATGGCGTCCGGTACGATGTCGAGATTCCGCCGAAATTCAAGGCTCCGACAGGACTTGCAGCCGGTGGTTATAACTATCTTGGCCTGCAGAAGGGAATCCAGACCGACAAGAACAACTTCCAGCCGCGAGTCGGAATTGCCTGGGACGTAAAAGGCGATGGCAAGACTGTAATTCGATCCTCCTACGGGATGTTCTACGATCACCCTCTGCTTGGGTTGTACTTCTTGGGCGATGCGTCGGACGGTTCAACCAGCGGACAATTGGCGTTTGCAGGGACGGGAGGTTGCAGCAATACCAGCGGTTTTGGAAATCCGGCCAACCTGAACGCTGTACCGATCTTCCAGGGATTGCCTATCAATTCGACGAGTGGGCCGTGCGCGGTTTCCGCAAATCCTGCGGTTGCAGCAGCATTGGGTTACCAGAACAACGGGCAGGTGTTTCAGGCGCTTAATTTCCCGCAGTCGATTTTCCTGAACCAGAACTATCTCAACCCAAGTACGTTCCTCCCGGTTGGGTTCCAGCCGTTCGGATATCCGCAAGCGAAGAACTTTGTTTACGCGTATTCGCAACAGGCGAATTTCACCGTCGAGCACGATTTCGGCCGCGGATATGCTCTAAGCCTCGCGTACAACTACAATGGCGGGCGGCACCTGAATCGCCCCATCAATGCAAATACGATTCGCGGCGACCTGATGGTGGCGAATTTTGAGGCAGCTCTTGCCGACGCTGCAGTCGTCAACAATCCCGCCATTCTTCCCGCTCCGAGCAGTCCCTTTACGGTGAGTCAGTGCAATCCGGCTGGAGGACCGCTGGGACCGTTTCCGTTCATCGATGCGTCTCTGATGAATTTCTTCCGCCCGAGTGGCATTAATCCTTCGATTGCTGGAGGGTATCTCGCGGCTGGGGGCGGTGCGTGCGTGGGGCTTGCGGAACAGATGGTGCAAGGTTTGAAGGGTTTCAACACCGCTTGCGCCCCGGCTAATCCTAGCGACCCAAGTAATCCGTTTGCCGGTTGCGTGCCGTTCGGCGATATGGACGCAAACTACTCCAACGGTAGCTCCGTATATCACGGGCTGACCGCCAATCTGCGCAAGCGATTTGGCAACCACTACGAGTTTTTGGCGTCGTATACCTGGTCTCACGCGATCGATGATTCCACGGATCTGCAGTCGACTCTGACGCCGCAGGACAGTTACTTCCCGGCGCTCGACCGCTCGACCTCGCTGTTTGATCAGCGGCATCGGTTCGTGTTCAGCGGCGTCTATCAGACGGGGCACCTCGGAAGCGGTGGGTTAGGCGTATTGCTGAGTGACTGGACCTTTGCCCCCCTGATTGAGTTCAGCTCGGGACGCCCCTTCAACATCATCACCGGCAATGGGGATAACCTGCAGCTTTCGTCGCTTACCGGAAGACCGAACACAACCACCAACCTGGCTTGCGGTCAGGCTGTGAAATCGAAATTCTCCCCGACGGGAGTTTTACAGGAGCCGTGCATCGCTCAGTTCATTCCGGCATTCTTTGCGACGGGGGCGACTCCGACCTTGCAGCAACTCGATGGCAACCTGGGCCGCAACGCCGGCCTGACGCCGTGGACAGTCTTCAATGATCTCCGGGTATCTAAGCGCATCGCCATCCGCGAGCACGTGAGTATGGACTTTATCGTGGACATGTTCAATCTTGCGAACCGATACAATGTCGCGGCAGTCAGTCCGTTGTTCACGAACGCTGGACAACCAACGTCCGCCTACGATCCACGGCAATTCCAGTTTGGAATGAAGCTGAACTGGTAGTGAAAACAAAAACCTTTACCACAGAGGACACAAAGGTACACAGAGGAGCGCCACAGAGGAAGCCGCGTGGCTGACGAAAATTCCACTGTGTTTTTCCTCTGGGAACTTCGTGTCCTCTGTGGTGAGGTTTCGATCGCGCTACTTCAACACATCATCTATCGTTTGAATGTCCACCAAACCGCGGCATCCGTAAATCGCAGGCAACACTTTGCTGGCAGGATGTGAACGCCGCAGTTCCGCAACCTTCTCGGTCCCCGCGCGGTAGGCAGGAAGATACATGCGGCCTAGCAACGGATGCCTTCCCCATGCACCTGAGAGCTTATCTGCGCGTTCTTCGGTGACCAGGAAATCTCGGCGTAAGCTGGTGGCCACTTCCTTTTGCGGCTTGCCTTCTCCCCAGGTCAGAAAGGAAGACTGGTTCTTCGCGTCATCTTGAAGGAGCGCCAGTAAGACTCCGATCTGCAAGTCTTCATCCGGCAGGTCCTCGACGCGCGTGACTCCATGCGCAATCAGAATCGCATTGTTTGCGATCCCTTCGAACAGCGTTGCAGCGCGAGTATTCATGGTGAGCACAGTTGCTTCGAAACCAGCCTTGCCGCGCACGTAGAGGTTCTGCAGGTATGCGAATGTGGTGACGTGGCCGGGGACAACTTCGTGGCTCACAAGCTGCTCGAACTCGGGAAACGACATTTGCAGGGAAGCGTTGATCTCGTAGCTGGCTTCGTACTTCGGTGAGCCATCAGGATTACGTGTGCGACCAAGATAGTTCATCGAACCGGAGAACCATGCGTCTTTGATTGGGAGAAACTCAATATTCGCGCGCGGAACGCTGGCCAGTTCTGGCGGAAGATGGGGTACGAGATTCTTCGCACTGAGGCGGTCGAATTCGGCGATCACTGCTGCTCCCAGGCCGCGCACTGAGGCCATAGGGATGAGGCGATCGCGGCGCCAGGCGTCCACCGCCTGTAGCAGTTCATTGCCATTCGCCGATTTGAAGCCAGCACGGCCCAGCAGTTCCGCAACGCGGTCGCGCTTGGCTTCAGGACGCGAAGGCTCAGGAGGCTTGGCAGTCGAGGCTTCCACACTTCGCGCATACGGCACCGGATCGCCTTTCCCCAAGACTTCCATCGCAAGGTCCCACATGACTTCCATGCACAGCGCGAGACCCTGGAGATAGGCCCGCCGAAGTTTTTCCGCCTTCGCCGATTCGGTCCGAATGCCGGTGATCGCATGCGGCAGATCAATCTCGCGCAAATACAGGTCCGCAGCCGCGCGGTCCACGCTTTTGCTCGCCACTCCACCGCAGGCACGCAACCGCGCCGCCGCAGGATGCGTGTAGGCGACTGGCAAAGGCTCATCGGAGAACCAGGAGTCCGCGATAAACCTGCCGGTGCCAGATGGGCACATCACATCGCCGCCCCACAGGGTGTCGATGCCGAGCACCGCATCCGCTACGAATTTTCCTGCGTGATCCATGGCGTCCTTCTCTTGATCTAGGAACTCGCACCATCAGAGACTCGAATTGATTCTGACACTACGGCCATTCATTTGGGGTGGAGCAGGGCTTCCAGCCCTGCATTAGAGCACCGCGTTATCTGTTGCCAGTTCCATGCAGGCCTGTAAGGCCTGCTCCAGCCAAATTCCGAGTCCATTAGGAATATCCTCGTCAGGGATCTCAAAATGTATTCAGAATTCATTAGGTTTACTCTTTGTTCAACGAGCTAAACCACACATACACACACAAGCCAATAAAACATAGGGCAGAAACTGTCTGCGAGATGAGCTCGTTGGAATAGAACGGGAACTTGATCCAATCCTCGCGGAAGCTGGGGATCAGCCGCAACGCTGCGCCAATCACGCCGCCAATCGCACCGCCCGCCATCAATCCTGAAGCAATGATTACGCCACGCTCGCGAATGCGTTTTCCAGGTTCGCCGCCGGTTTTCACCGAGCGCTTGGTGAGGAAATGCGACAGAAATCCTCCGACCAGCGCGGGAGTGTTCAGTTCCAGCGGGAGATACATCCCAAGCGCAAATATTAATGAAGGCTGGCCGAGCATTTCCAAAACGATCGCCACCACCGCGCCCACGCCGAATAGGAGATATGTGACCGGTTGGTGGCTCATGAAGCCCTCGACCAACGCTTTCATAATCGAAGCCTGCGGAGATGCCAAGACTGGGCGCACATCTCCGGCGAGCGCTTCTCCGAACTGAAATGTTTTGGCCAGCATGCCGATGGTCAACCCCACAGCGACTGCCGATGCAATCACGCCCAGAAATTTCACTTTCTCCTGTGCTGCGGGTGTCGAACCAAGCCAATAACCCGCTTTTAAATCAGTGATTGTTTGTCCCGAAACAGAGAGCGCGGTACAAACCATTCCGGCAATCGCCATCACGAAAAACATGCCACTCGTCCCGGACACTCCGAACCGCAGCAGCACGACGGAGGAAATGATGATGGTCAGCATGGTCATGCCGGAAACCGGGTTGCGGGCGATGGTTGCGATTGCGTTCGCCGCCACAGATGTAAAGAAGAACGAGAACACCAGAGTCAGAAGCAATCCGACCAAGACCACACTCCACGAGAACGGCAGCTTTCCCAGAAACAGCGCCACGGCAATCGCACTGACTACGACTCCGGCGAGGATCGTGATCATCGGCATGTCGCGGTCAGTGCGTTCGCGCTCAGCCTCGGCACCTGCGCTGCCGAACGTCCGCAGTGCGATGCCAAACGATCCCGCGACAACTCTGAGTGATTTGATGATGCCGAAAATGCCGGCTGTGGCAATCGCGCCTACGCCGACGAAGCGCACATAGTTTCTGAAGATCTGAGCTGCGGTCATCTTCGAAATCGGGATGACAGCCGGATAAATCGCCGAATCAATGTGGCTGCCGACGAACCAGATCAAGGGCACCAGGACAAAATTGGCAAGAAGCCCGCCCGCGCACAGAATCAGCGAACTGCGCAGGCCCATCACATAGCCGAGCCCGAGAATGAAGCCGATCGCGTCGAAGTTGAACGCCATCCGCGCGCGGTCGGTGAGGGTTCGCATGACCGGGAGGAACTGGAAATCTACGTATTCTTTCCAGACCTGAAATGTAGTAACGAACAGATCGTAGACGCCGGCAATCGCGGTGGCCTGCAACAGCAGCTTGGCCTGCGAGCCGCCTCGCTCACCAGTGACTAGCACCTCGGTGATGGCCGTCGCCTCAGGGTAGGGAAGCAGGCCGTGCATGTCGCGCACGAAATAACGTCGCAGAGGGATGAGAAACAACACGCCAAGACATCCGCCAGCCAGGCAAATGAAGATGGTCTGCACCGGATGCGGATCGAGTTTCAGGATGTACAACGCCGGAAGCGTGAAGATTGCGCCGGCAACCACCGCGCCTGCCGCGCCGCTGATCCCAGTGACAATTACGTTTTCAAGCAGACTGGAGCGGCGGCGGTACATGCGTGCTACTCCGATGGTGAGGATTGAAACTGGTATGGCGGCTTCCATCACCTGGCCAACTTTGAGCCCGGAGTAGGCTGCGGCGACCGTGAAGATCACGCAGAAGGCCGTGCCCCACACAATAGACCGCAGGGTAAGCTCTGGCAGGTTCTGGTCGGGCGCGATTATCGGCGGATAGGTCTCTCCTTGGCTCAATGCGCGATATGCACTCTCTGGGAGTGACTTGGTTTCGATTTCGCTCATGGCAGGTCCTTGGCGGACGTTGGTCTAGGCGCAGGGAAGCGCCACAATTTGGAACAGCCATGATCGGCTGGGAATCAGGCGGGGTCTGTGATGGGCGTCACAGTGTCGGGTGCGCTAAGTGGCTGCCCTTGACTTCCATTTCTCTGGAGCGTACGCTCCGCCCTGCTCTGGGATCGGGGGCTCCCCGAGTTTCAATCCATCCACGTTCGGGCCGAAACCACTTCAATGACCCAGGAGGTCACATCCATGAACAAGGTATTCAGCGGTGTGTTGGGAGCGTTGTTCTTATGGGGAGGGTTGGGAATTGTCACCGCACAGGAAGCGCCGGCTACGACTCCTCCTCCGAAAGTCCTGCAGGTTATCCGAGAGTTTGTGAAACCCGGGAAAAGCGGCGCCGCGCACGAGAAAGGGGAAAGTGCGTTTGTGCAGGCATTTGCCCGCGCCAAGTGGCCGACCCATTACTTTGCGGCGACCGCGCTGACTGGAAGATCACGGGCCCTGTTTTTCGTTGGCTACGATTCATTCGAGGCTTGGGAGAAAGACAGTCTGGCGACTCAGAAGAACGCATTTCTGTCGGCGGCGCTGGACCGCGCTTCGGCCAACGATGGCGAACTGTTGAGCGATACGGATACGTCGGTCCTGACCTTTAACGAAGAGCAGAGTCTGCGCGCCGCGGTGGACATCGCGCACATGCGGTATTTCGAAATTTCTCTGTACCGTGTGCGCCCGGGACATCGAGCTGAGTGGAATGAACTGGTCAAGCTGGTAAAAGCGGCGTATGAAAAAGTTCCGGGTGTTCATTGGGCGATGTACGAGGCGATGTTTGGGCAGGAAGATGTGACCTATGTGGTGTTCATCCCAAGGAAGTCTGCGTCAGAAATCGACCAGAGCATGATGAACGAGAAACAGTTTGTGGACGCAATGGGCGAGGAAGGGATGAAGAAGCTGGCGGAGTTAGAGTCAGCGGCCGTCGAGTTCACGCAAACCAACCTGTTCCAGTTCAGCCCGACCATGAGTTATCCGCGTGACGAGTGGGTGAAGGCGGATCCGGAGTTCTGGAAAGCGCATGCCGCCCCGAAACCCGCTGGCAAGGGTGAGGAGAAACCCGCGCCGAAACCGTAGAGATGCTACTGCTGAACGTTCTACCAAACACTGGCAGACCCACTTCTTCTGTTGTCGGGGAGAAGTGGGACTTCCTGTCCTGAATGGTTCGTCCGCATCCCAATAAAGGGGGGTGTCCATCCCTTCGACCTCGCTCTGCGCCTCAGTGCGGGTGATATCAAGTGGAAGCAATAAGCGGGTCGCCACCCGCCCACTCTCACCGCGACCGGCGTTGCGGCAGTTACAGGGCCGGGTGCGCCAGTCTTGCGGTGCTCAGTCCTCCCAGACACATGGATCGAGCTACTGGCAACACATATCATTCCGCTCGCGCTGCGCTTCTTTCTCTTGCTAACCGAGGGGATCGTGCCTCGTCTAATCTCGGTAACCGAGGAGGGTCTAAGTGAGCAAACCGGCCGCCCTGGTCCAGGGCACGCTCGACCTGCTGCTGCTGAGGATTCTCGCTCGTGAGCCGCTTCATGGCTGGGCCATCAGTCAGCGGCTGAAGCAGTCTTCAGGCGACGTGCTGCAAGTCAGTGATGGATCCCTGTATCCGGCTCTGCACAAATTGGAGCAGGAGGGTTGGATCACGGCCGAGTGGAAGTCGAGCGAGAATAATCGGCGCGCAAAATTCTATTCACTCACTCGCTTGGGAAGGCGCCACCTGGAGAAGGAGACCGCCAGTTGGGATCGTCTTTCTTCAGCCATCTCACAGGTACTCAAGCCGAGGGAGGCCTGACATGCAATGGGAACGTTGGATTTATAAGCTCCCCCTGCGATTGCGGTCTCTCTTCCGATTCTCGCGAGTCGAAAATGAACTCAACGAGGAGTTCGAATATCATCTCGACCGTCAAATCCAATTCCTGATGGAGCAAGGCAGGTCACCCGAAGAGGCTCGGGTTCTTGCCGTGCAGGGTATGAGTGGCCTCGAACAGCAAAAAGACAGGTGTCGGGAAGCTCGCGGTGTGGGTCTGATTCAGGACTTGCTCAGCGACTCTCGCTATGCTCTGCGCTCATTTCGTAAGAGTCCATTAGTCGCAACGGTCATCGTGGCTTCGTTGGCACTGGGCATCGGCGCGAACGCTGCAATTTTCAGCGTGATCAATGCCGTGAGCCTCAAAATGCTGCCGGTGCGCGATCCGGAACGGCTTGTCTTGCTGAGCTGGTCTTCAAGAGTTTGGCCTGAAGCTTTTGCCAACAACGTGGAAGGCAACGGCGGCAGGGACGCCGGCGGCACCATGCACAGCAACTCCTTCCCGTCCGACGTTTATGCCGAAGTGAAAAAACAGAACACGGTGTTCGATCAAACCTTTGCTTTCGCGGCCAACGATGCAAAGGTAAACATCGAGCTAAACGGCAGCGCAGAATCAGCGCACCTGCAGGCCGTCTCCGGTGACTTTTTCGAAGGACTGGGCGTGACTCCGAGTTTCGGACGAGAAATCCTGCCCGCCGACGACTCTTCCTCCAGCCCTCCAGTCGCTATGGTTTCTTACGAATTCTGGCGAAAGTACCTCGGCCGTGACGTTGGAGTCTCCGGGAAGACGATCACGATCAACGGCAATCCCGCGACCATCATCGGGGTGGCTCCTCCGGAGTTCTTCGGAGTCGCCCCGGGAGATCCGGTCGATATTTACATCCCGCTAAGCCTCTATAACGAGCAATGGACGCGGCTTTATCCGGAGGATCCCCTTGACGTTCCCAAGACTTGGTGGCTGGGAATCATGGGCCGGTTGAAGCCGAGTGCGAGCCACGCAAGCGCAAGCTCGCAGGTACAAGTCATCGTCGAACGCACTCTGAGAGCCCGGATGACCCCGGTCCAGAACGCGGTTGTGCCGAACGTTGACGTGGTTCCCGCCAGCCGAGGCCTAAACGATCTTCGCAATAAGTTTTCAACCTCACTGCTTTTGTTGATGGGCATGGTCGGACTGGTGTTGCTGATCGCCTGCGCCAATGTCGCCGGGTTACTAATGGCTCGTGCTACGGCGCGGCAAAAGGAAATCGCGGTGCGCCTGAGCCTCGGGGCTTCGCGGGGTCGGGTCATTCGCCAATTTCTGGTCGAGAGTGTAATGCTGAGCGTCATTGGAGGCGTAGCCGGTTTGGTGGTTGCGTCATGGGCGAGTTCAGCATTGGTGCGTCTTCTCGGTTCTGGCCGTAACCCGGTTTACCTGCAGACGAAGTTCGACTTCCAGGTGCTGGCCTTCACCGCGGCCGTCGCGATCCTTAGCGGAATATTGTCGGGGCTTGTACCGGCGATCGCAGCAACACGAGTGAATATGGCTCCAACCTTGAAGGACAGTGTCGCGCCGTTTTCTGCTCGTGGCGGACGTTTTCGCGTCGGCAAGGCCCTGGTCTGCGGCCAGGTGGCCCTTTCGCTTTTACTGTTGATCGCCTCCGGCTTATTACTGCGCACTTTGGACCGGCTGCAAAAGGTTAGCCTTGGCTTTGACCAGCGTGCGATGCTTACATTTGAAGTCCGCCCCGGACTGAATGGATATAGCGATGAGCGCCTCATCCTCTATTATCAGGAGCTTCATCGCCGGTTGGGATCTCTTCCCGGAGTTCGCTCTGTCGCCTTTACCCAACACGGTCCCATCGACTCAGGGTGGAGTTCCAATGCCGGGGCAATTCCAGGCTACACGGCTCCAGGTGAACAGGTGGACGTATATCGCCACATGGTGAGCCCGGGATATTTCCAGACTCTCAATGTTCCCATCGTCCTTGGCCGGACAATCACGGAGCAAGATACGCAGACTTCACCGAAGGCTGTCGTAGTAAACGAGGCACTTGTCCGCCAATATTTTCACGGTGACAACCCCATCGGCAGGCAAATCGTATATAGCCCGAACCACGCCGGAAGCGTGGGAACGTTTGAAATCGTCGGTGTCGCGAAAGACGTGAAGTACGGAAGAATCCGTAACGATGTGCCACCCACTGCATATTGGCCGTATCAACAGTCAACGCTGATCTCAAGGGAGATGACTTTCCTGTTGCGAGCCAACGGCGATCCGTGGGCACTCGCGAGTTCAGTGAGGCAGGTCTGCCTCAATTTGGACAAGGACGTCCCGGTAACGCGAATGCAGACTGAGGACCAAGTCATCGAGGGTTCGCTATTCCTGGAGCGCACTTTCGCTCTGTTGAGCAGCATGTTCGGAAGCCTGGCGCTGGTTCTGGCTTGTATTGGACTTTACGGTACCATCGGTTATGCCGTCACACGAAGGACCGCGGAGATTGGGGTGCGGATGGCACTGGGCGCGGAGCGTGGACGCATTCTGCGCATGGTGCTTTCCGAAGTTTCCCTCATTGTGTTGATCGGAGTCGTCATGGGTCTGCCTGTTGCATGGGCAATGGCGAGGTTGCTGAGTCATCAGCTATACGAATTGTCACCTCATGATCCAGTCACAATGGTGGGCTCCAGCTTAGTGATCCTCGCAGTCACTGCGCTGGCAGGATATTGGCCCGCCCGGCGCGCTTCAAGAATCGACCCGATGATCGCACTGAGATATGAGTAAGGGCTAACCGGAAGTCAGCTAATTACGCTGCAATCCCTAAAACTGCAGCAGCACGACTCCTATCGCGACCAGCGTCGCGGCGGCCCAGCGACGGGTACGGACATCTTCGCCGAGGATGTACTTGGCCAAGAGTGTCTCCAAAAGATAGCTTGCAGCGGTGGCGGGAACGGCAAAACTGACGTTTGCGATTGACAGCAAAGACAGCAACGCAAAAAACGACACGGCCATCGCCGCAATTCCGGCAATCACGTAGGGGTTGACCACGGCTCGGCGAACCATCCAGGCGAGCGTTTGGGGGCGCAGGTCCTCAACTTCGCCCTGGCGCTTCATGCCGGCGGTGTTGAGAACATCGCCAAGCGTGTTGCAAATTGCAATGATTCCCACCAGGATCCATCTCATAACAGGTGCTCCGGCGGACCTTTGGTGGTGCGGCTCGGGGTCTCTTCGGCGAGAATTACGCCACCAGTGATCAACAGAATGCCTATCCACCGCTCCCACGAAATGTGATCGTGTAGAAGAAACTTTCCAAAGAGGGCGACGAAGACATACCCGGAGGCTGTGACTGGCAACACAAAGCTGAGGTCAGCGCGGCTGAGGAGGGCCAGGTCCGACAGCATCCAGATCGTGAGAATGCAGATACCAACAGCTGTCCACGGGTTTGCGAAGGCCTTGATGTAGTCGAGCGGGGAGGCGGAGACGATCCGTCCGACCTGGTGCATACCATGGCTCAGCGACACGTTGCCGATTACGTTGCTGACCACAACGATCAGGACCAAAAGCTGAGTTTTGCGATTGCCGTTGGCGTTCATCCCACAAGCGGACTTCGAGAAATGTGGTTCTACCGCCTAGACACAGTAACAGGATTGAATCATGTGGATTGAATCATCGGAGGATTGAATCATTGAAAACAATGCTGCGCAATGAGCGGCGAGCGATGAGCTAGGCCGAATCCGACCTTTAGCGTTCGCTCACTGCTCACTGCTCACTGCTCGGTGCTTTGTGCTCGAAAGTGTTAATGATTCAATCCCTCAATGATTCAATGACTCAATTCTTCTACGCTGCCATTGCGCTTGAGCACTGCGGATGCGGACAGGCACAGCGGTCATTGCGGCCGCTGCCCTCGGCGGCGTCGGAGCAGGCTTGGCTGCAATATTTTTCTCCAGCGGAAACGGGACAGGTGCAGTTGGGGTGGGCGCAACGTTCCTGGGTGGCTTCTGGCATGACGGGCTCCTTCGATTGAGATCTGGTACCAAAATGGAACGTCTTTCGATGCCGTGCGGCAGGATGGCGGTGCCCGGGCTATTCCGTAAGTAACCACCCCTGTGTACCTTCTGCGTTGACCCTGAAAACCGAGGGGAGTACGATCATGAAATCCGCGGTGCGAATCGGCGGTAAGTTATAGATGGAAATGAAGATCAACAGGTTTGCGCTGATCGCAATCTCGGTGGCATTGGTGGCGGGTTCCGCCTGTTCTGGGAAGAAGCCGTCCGCCGCTGCACCTGCTGTTCAGAAGACGCCTCCGCCGCCGATTCAGGCTGCCAGTAAGCCGAGCAAGCCGGCCACTAGTGCAAATGTCACCGCTGCCAAAGACTCTGCACCCGTGGTAAAGCGTGAAGCTTCCGTTCCAGTCCAGGCTGAAACCAAGCCTGCGCCACCTGCCGATCCTGTCGCCGATCTGATCGCCAAGGTCGAGAAGGAGTATCAAGCTGGCCAGCAAGAATACACCAACGGGCACAACGACATAGCCAAGCAGCACTTCTCCGGGGCTTTTAATGTCCTGCAGGGAGCTCCGGCGGAAGTTCGGGGAGACAAGCGCTTCCAGAACGAGATGGACCGCGTGCTGGAGGGCATGAACAAAATCGAGCTGTCGGCGTTGCAGACTGAGCCACCGCCAGCGGTGCAGCAGAAGTCCGAGCCCGCACCGATCGATGAGGCCAACGAGGTCACGAACTACCCGGTTGATCCCAATGTGAAGGCCAAGGCGGCTGCCGAGATCAAGGCGATGCACTCTGATCTTCCGTTGATGCTCACTGATCAGGTCGCCAGCTATATCAATTATTTCTCGAACCGGGGCCGGGGAACCCTGGAGCATGCACTGCAACGCAGCGGACGCTACCGCGACATGATCGAGCGCACGCTGAAAGAAGAAGGCGTTCCGCAGGACTTGATTTACCTGGCGCAAGCAGAGTCGGGATTTCACCCATATGCCGTTTCGCGTGCCGGAGCACGGGGCATCTGGCAATTTATGGGAAGCCGAGCCCGTGCCTACGACTTGCACCGCGATTCCTGGGTTGACGAGCGACAGGACCCCGAAAAATCCACTCGCGCCGCGGCACGTCACCTGAAGGACCTCTATAACCAGTTTGGCGACTGGTACCTGGCGATGGCGGCCTACAACTCCGGGCCGGGAACGGTCCAGAGCGCGGTCAAGCGTACCGGATATGCGGATTATTGGGAGCTTTGGAAGCGCAATGTGCTTCCAAAGGAGACCCGCAACTACGTCCCTATCATCCTGGCAGTTACGATCATGGCCAAGAATCCGGAACAATACGAGCTTGAGTCGGTGGTCCCGGACCACGCAATTAGGTATGACACCGTCAAGATCAACTACCCGGTTGATTTGCGCCTGGTTGCCGAAGCGGTGGACACCACGGTTGACGACTTACAAGATCTAAATCCCAGTCTGCTGCGGATGGTCACGCCGAAAGGGCACTACGACCTGCATTTGCCGGCCGGAACATCGGAGAGATACGAGACTGCGATCGCCTCCATTCCGCCCGACATGCGCGTCTGGTGGCGTTTGCACAAAGTGGAAAGTGGCGACACGCTCATGTCAGTCGCGCGCCACTATCACACGACAGCGCGGGCCATTGCTCAGAACAATCAGCTTGATCTCAGCGCGGATCTTGAGCCTGGAACGAGGCTGGTGATTCCGGTTGCTCCCGGCCGCCATGCAGCCGGCGACGCGCAAACGTATGCAAAGCGCTTGACGGTGTATCGCATCCGGCAAGGCGATACCGTCCAGAGAGTTGCCGACAACCTGGGGATTCCACCCACGGTGATCCGCCGCTGGAACCGGTTAAAAGGAGACAGCCTCGCCGGCCACAGGGTGCTTTACGTTCATTTGCCGATCAGCCCCGGGGCTGCAACAGCGTCCCGCTCGGTCGCCGGTAAATCGAAACGCAGCAGTCATTTAGCCAAGGCCAGCGCCGCAAGTGGAGCGACGGCAGAACCAGCCACGGAAAAACCAGCAACCAAAACGGCTTCTTCCCGTCACCACACAGTTCGACGCGGCGAGACGCTGTATTCCATTGCGAATAGCTACAACACCACCGTAAAAGCCATCCAACAGACCAATGCCAACGTAGCCACATTGCGTCCCGGCATGGTGCTGATCATCCCGTCGCAGCAGTAGAACTCCAGTCTTTTCTTCGCCGCGCGAATGTGGTTGCGAGTGCGCCGTTGACCCGTTATAATCCGGCGCCGTCGCAGTTTTGTCTTTTTTTAATTTCTCTCGCGACTTGGGCGCCCATGAAGGCTTCCCCTGGTCGCACAATCGGCGCCGAGGCGCCCAGATTCGAGGAGGACAGAATGATGTTCGAGGAAACCCTCTACCTGCGTGACGATGAAGCCGACGAGTTCGGTGACTCTGGCGCTTACGGCGACACGCTCGAAGAAGATTACGACGAAGAAGAAGAGGAAGAAGAAAGCGAGCTTCCTTCCGCCACGGAAGAGGAGCCTGAACCCGTAGCGGAACCGGAACCCGCCGCACCCGCACCAACTGCGGGCGGAGGCGGAGGAGGTTCGTCGCGACCGGCGCGTAAAGCTCCAGCGAAAAAGAAAGCAGCCAAGAAGACCGCTAAGAAAAAGGCGCCCAAGAAGGCAGCCAAGAAAAAGGCCAAGAAGCCTGCAAAGAAAGCGGCCAAGAAGAAACCCGCGAAGAAAGCAGCGAAAAAGGCCAAGAAGCCTGCGAAGAAATCCGCGCGGAAGAAGAAATAGAAATCCTTCTTCAGAGATACAAGGCCGCAGCCTCGATGCTGCGGCTTTTCTGTTTAAACCACGAGCTTCAGCGCTTCGTCTTCCTTTTCCGCAATGGCGGGTTTGGATTCCACCGATGCGCTGCTCACCTTTGAGAGCACGCTTTCCAGCAGCGGGGTCAGGTGCGTCAGTTGACGCATGCGGATCATGAGATCCCATACCGGCTCGAACTTCTTCCATCCTGACGCATAGAAGAAATGCTTGGCCTGGTGCTTCAGCGTGCCGTGATGGAGGGATGCGCGCAAGATCGATGACCAGCGATAGAATTCTTGGTAAGCCCAGTCGTATCCCTCTTTCAAGGCCTCGGGCCTAAGTTGCGCAGGACGGTATACCACGTGCCGCGTGTCAAAGAGACTCCAGTCATGTGTGAGCATGCGTCCTTCCCGTTGCATGCGGGCGTAGAGAGCGGTGCCCGGATATGGCGTCTGAATGTGAAACGTCGCCGTGGTGATACCGTGTTCAATCCCCCAGTCAACAGTGCGGCGAAAAACATCATCGCCATCGTCATCCATGCCGAAGACGAAGCTGCCGTTGATCATGATGCCGAGCGAGTGCAGGCGATCGGCAACGGCCTTGTAGTCGCGGCCGAGGTTCTGGCGCTTGTTGCTGCGTCGCAAATTTTCGGGCGCGAGCGTCTCGAATCCCACAAAGATGCTGCGCAGGCCTGCTTCGGCGGCGCGCTCGATCAGATCACCGCGCAAGATGGAATCAACGGTGGCCGCACCTTGAAACAGGCGGCCCATTCCCTTCATGCCTTCGAAAAGGGCTTGGGCAAACCGGCGATCGCCTAGCAGATGGTCGTCGAGGAAATAGAGATGGCGGCCGGGCAAACGGTTGATCTCGGCCAGCGCGTCGTCTACACGCTGCGTGTAGAACCCGCGGCCGCCTTGGAAGAAAGCGTCCTTGTAGCAGAAGTCGCAATGCTGCGGACAGCCGCGGGTCACGACAATGGAGTTGGGAACAAGGTACAGCTTGCGGCGGATCAGATCGCGGCGGATCGGGGGCACGCGTTCCAGAGTGCGGCCCGTCGTCGAAACATAAGCCGGTTGCGAAGTGCCGGCGCGGAAGTCTCGGAGGAATTGAGGGAACGTCTGCTCACCCGGCCCGACAAACATCGCATCCGCGTGAGCGCTGGCTTCTTCCGGCAGAGAGGTTACATGCAGGCCGCCTAGGCAAACGAAGGCGCCACGCTGTCGATAATGATCTGCGAGTTTGTAGGCGCGGTACGCGTTGGTGATGTAGACCTGGATCACGACGAGGTCAGGGTCGTCGTCGAAAGTGAGTGGTTGTACGTGCTCGTCCTCGATGACCGCATGATCGTCCGGGGACAGGTAGGCCGCGAGCGTCGCAAGTCCCAGCGGCGGGAAGAGCGAGTACTTGATCGGACGCCAGTAGGGATCGGTCGCCTCGGTCAGTGCGGGAAGAATGAACTTCACTTTCAGTGGACGATTGCCGGGCCCGATCATCGGCCACCGTTTGCGGCGGGAAGAGATGCTTGAGTCGCTGCTTCAGGCAGCGCACCGAAGCGGCGCTGTCGGCGGCTGAAGTCGCTCACTGCCGCTTCCAGATCGATGGTACCGAAATCGGGCCACGTGCGCTCGGTGAAGTAGAGTTCGGCATAGGCGGACTCCCATAGCAGGAAATCGGAGAGGCGTTTCTCGCCACCGGTGCGGACGAGGAGATCGACGTTGCCAGTCTCGGCAGTCAGTACGTTTGTCAAAACGCGGCGAAAGAACTCGGGTGATTCGGCCACTGTCCCGGAAACCGTGCCCTTCACCGCAGAAACCGCGCGCGTAATGGAGTCTCGCGACGAATAGTCGACCGCGACGCGGACATCGAGAAGTTTGCCACCAGCAGTAGCAAACTCCGCTTTCTCAATTTCACGCAACAGGGTTGCCGGGATGCGGTCTCGGCGGCCGATCGCTTGCAGGCGCGCTCCCCGCTGCCGCAGACGCTCCGTTTCCAGACGCAGGTAGGCGCGCATCAGCCAGAAGATGCTTTGCACCTCCGGAGCGGGGCGGTTCCAGTTGTCCGACGAGAAGGCGTACAGCGTGAGCCGGCGAATGCCGAGCTCCGGCGCGTGTTCAATGACGTGTCGCACCGTCGCGACTCCGGCGCGGTGTCCGGCAACTCGGGACAGTCCGCGGCGCGTGGCCCAGCGGCCATTGCCGTCCATGATGATGGCCACGTGAAGACCGGAATTCTGTTCACTTTGCATTGTAAAGTAACCTCGCAAAATTTTTTAAGTCGACGCCGGTGCCAACTTACGCATCAATGCGGCGACAGTCTCGCCCTCTCCGGCTTTGGCGGCATCGCGGACCACTTGTTCCAGGGTGGCCAGATACTCCAG
>Ga0070714_100001143_pt1 | contig 19057 bp, 18 predicted proteins | sample LARL83metaG_FD_65450 | JGI IMG/M metagenome (GOLD analysis project Ga0070714, IMG submission 65450) | Corn, switchgrass and miscanthus rhizosphere microbial communities from Kellogg Biological Station, Michigan, USA - LAR L8-3 metaG | ecosystem: Host-associated > Plants > Roots > Rhizosphere ... | reverse complement strand
GCGAGCGACCGCTCGACCGTCCACTCCTCGCGCCGCGCCCAGAGCTGCAGGAAGATCTCCTGCACGAGCTCCTCGGCCATCGCCTGCGAGCCCACGTTCGTCGTCGCGAACGAGACGAGCCGCACGTAGTACGCGCGGAAGATCTCCTCGAAGGCACGCTCGTCGCCGGCACGCACGCGCTGCACGAGCGCCAGCTCCGTCGCCGCGAGAGCGGCGACGTCGTTCACCGGACCCGGATCCGATGCGCGTGAGAACGGGAGCTTCACGCGGATAGCATAGCATCCGACGCGCGGAGCGCAAGCGAAGAGTTTGCGCGATGTCCATCCGATGTACGTCCGCTCGCTCTTGCCCGCCTCCCGGACCGGCGCGACTTTCCGGCACGACCTCGCTCTCGGAGCACATCCATGTCCGTACGAAACGCATCCGCACTCACCACGCTCGCCGGCGCGCTCGCGCTGGTCGCGTCACCGCTTCGCGCGCAGACTCCCGGCCCCGCCTCCGCGCCCATCACCGACGTGCACTACGACGTGCGCGCCGACTCGGCCGCCGTCACGAGCCGCCACCTCGGCGTGACGATGACGTTTCACGTCGCGAGCGCCGCACCGGTCGCGCTCGCGCTCCCCGCGTGGTCGCCCGGCCACTACACACTGCTCTGGTTCGCGCGCCGCGTGTCCGACTTCACGGCGACGCAGAACGGCGCGGCGCTCCCGTGGCGCAAGCGCGACTACCAGACGTGGGAGATCGTGCCGCACGGCGCCGGCGACGTCAGCGTGTCGTTCCGCTATCTCGCCGACACCATCGACCGCGCGGTGGCGTGGACGAAGCCGAACTTCACGTTCTTCAACGGGACCAATCTCTACATGTATCCCGTGGGACGCGGCTTCGACTGGCCCGCCACGGTGACGGTTCACACCGAGCCCACCTGGCGCATCGCGACCGGACTGACGCCGGGTGCGGCGGCGAACACCTTCACCGCGACCAACTATCACGACCTCGTCGACATGCCGACATGGGTCGGGCGCTTCGCGATCGACAGCACCCACACGGCGGATCGGTGGGTGCGACTCGCGATGTACCCCGACTCTACCATGACGCCGTCGCGCCACGACCGCATCCTCGGCTGGCTGCACGAGTTCGTCCCCCAGGAGGTCGCCGTGTTCAGGGACGCGCCGTGGCGCAACTACACCGTCTTCCTCCTCTCGGACACGGTCGTGAACGGCGGTGGGCTCGAGCATCAGAACTCGCAGATGGACGAGCTCCCGTTCAAGTACCTCGACAACGAGCACATCGGCTCGCTCTTCTCGCACGAGTTCTTCCACTCGTGGAACGTGAAGCGGCTGCGCCCCGCCGACATGGTTCCGTATCGATATGACGTCGCCGATCCCACGCAGTGGCTCTGGGTCAGCGAGGGGATCACCGACTACTACGCCCAGGTCGCGCTCGTCCGTGCGGGGATCACCGACAGCACCGCGTTCCTGAACGCGATGGCGGGCAATGCGGCCGCGGCGGTGTACGGGCCGCAGGTCGCGCTCAGCGATGCGTCGCTCTCGGTCTGGATCGCGCCGACCGATGGCAGCGACGGCTTGTACTATCCCAAGGGTGCCGATGCCGGCTTCCTGCTCGACATCATGATCCGCGACGCGAGCGACAACGCGCACTCGCTCGACGACGTCATGCGCACGCTGTACCAGTCGACGTACGAGCAGGGGCGCGGCTTCACGCGCGACGAGTGGTGGTCGACGGTGAGCCGGATGGCCGGCGGCCGATCGTTCGCGGAGTTCGCGGCGCGCTACGTCGATGGGCGCGAGCCGATGCCGTTCGACACCGTGCTCCCACTCGCCGGGCTGGGGATGGTGCGCGACACGGTGAACGGCCGCCCGTACCTGCGTATCGTCCCCGTCCCGAATGCGTCGGCGAAGGCCGTGCGCATTCGGGACGGCATCATGCGCGGGGCGATGCCCGCGCGATAGCCGCGGCGCAGCGAGCTAGCGGCCGCTCTCCTTCACCGCGCCGACCGCGAGCTGCGCCACCACTCGCTGCGCGGCGGCACGCACGCCGTTCGAGACCGTCGGAGCGGTGCGCGTGTCGCTGGCCGGCGCTCGCACCTGGCCGCCGGCCGCTGCGCGCGTCAGCGCGTCGCGCTGATCGGCGATGACGAAGAGGTACTGCGACAGACCGTGCTCGGTGGCGATCCGCTCCGCCTCGTTCAGGTAGCGCAGCGGATCGTCCGGCAGGCCGAACGCCTGGATTCCGCGCGCGACGTTCATGGCGTAGTGAATCGCGTGTCGCGGCGCGATGCGCACTCCGTCGAGCATCGCGCGCCATTTCGCGAAATCATCGGGGCGGCGCTGATCCACGGAGAGCGAGAGGAGACCGATCGCCGCATGCTGCCGCGTCGCGTGCTGGGGGCTGTGCACGACCGCGTACTCGAGGATCTGCCGCGACACGGCGCCGAGCGCGGTGTCGGCGAACTCGGTGAGGAGCGAGGCGATCTCGATGAGGGTACGCGTTCGGATGCGCTCGTCCGGCGCCTCGAAGAGGGCCTCGGTGGCGATCACCACCGCCTCGGCATGCTGTCCTCGCGCCCATGCGACGTTCGAGCGCATGAGCAGCGCCCGCGCGACGACGCTCGGCGCGTGCCGTCGCGCGCCGCGCACCACGCGATCGAGCATCGCCTCGGCGGCGGGGAGATTGCCGCGCATGCGGACGAGGTTGGCGCGACCGATCCGCGCGCGATACACCATCGCGATCGACCGTGCACGGCGAGCGAGCGCCTCGGCACGACGATGGAGTCTGTCCGACTCGTCGATCTTCGCCTCGCGCATCGCGAGGAACCCGGCGTGGATCAGCGCACGCGCCGCGAGCACGAAGTGTCCACTCTCCTCCGCGTCCGCGGCGATCTCGGTCGCGATGAACGTCGCCCCGTCCACGTCGCCGCGCTCGTACATGACGGAGGCGTACTCCACCCACGCCGCATACGCCGCGTTCAGCGCGGTGTGTGCATGCGCGTCCGACGCCTCCTCCAGCGCCTCGATCGACTGCAGGATGGCGAGCAGGAGCTCGTCGCCGCGCTCGCCCGACGCGCCGAGCAGTGCGCGCAGGTCGTCAGCGGACATTCGGCGCTCCGATGTCGCCGCGGCGTCGCGCGCCCGAGCACGACGATACCGCTCGAACAGTTGCTGGACGACCGCAGCGCGATCCCGCGCGCCTTGCGATCGCGCGCGATCGAGTCCGGCGAGCAGGGGCGGCTGCGGCTCAGTCATCGATCAGGAGTCCGGTTCAGGACATCGGCGTGTGGGGATCTACCCCGTTCACCATCATTATGTCCCTCGACGGCGGTCGTACCCGGTATCCGGGGATCCTGCAGCGTGGTCGCGATGCGCGCGAGCACGTCGGCGAGCGCAACCGTACCGCTCCGCAGCTCCGTCGGCGTCTCACCCGTGAGCGCCACCGCCTGATCGTGGAAGCGTCGGGCCGACGTGTAGCCGCACGCGCGCGCGATGCGGCTGTACGAGAGCGACGTGTCGCGCAGCAGACGCATCCCGCGCAGCAGCTTCGGCGCCGCCACCAGGAGGCGCGTCGACGTGATCCCCGCCCGCTCGAGCCATCGATCCACCGAGCGACGACTCATCGCCGCCCGCCGCGCGAGCGCCTCCGGCGATTCCAGTCCCGGCTCCGTCGTGAACATCGCGACGATCGCATCGCGCAGTCCCGCCGGAAGCTGCGCGAGTCGCGGCATCAGCGCGGCGAGCACGACACCCGTGTCGGACGGGTGCACCGCGGAGAGGATGTTGTGGACGAGAAGCTCGAAATCCTCCTCGACCGACTGGAACGCGAGCACCCCGCCGACGTCGCGCGCGAGCGCGAGCCCGATGCGCACGCCGTCGGACGTGAGCGGCGGATGGATGACCGTGGGGCGCGGCGCCGCACGCAGCAGTGCGGTCACCGCGTCGAGCTGCTCGCCGTCGAGCCGCGTCGGGTCGAGGACCACGCAGACCGCGCTCGATGCTTCGAGCTCGCGGACCAGCTCCGCTGGCGCGTATCCGACGGCCCGGATACCATCACCTTCGAGCGCGCGCCCTATGCGCTGCAACGTCTGCGGAGCGAGGAGCATGGCGTACCGTCGCTCCGCTGGCGATCGTTCTGCCGACACGTTCACACTGCGAGTATTGGGTTCGTCGATGGCTGCGCCGCGCTGCGTCAGGATGGGAGCCAAACCGAATCCGACAGATATAGCACAGCCAGAGACAAAGCGGCACGACGAAATTGAGACAGATTTCACGATGCGCCCCTCGCCGCTTTCCGCTTTCCCTCCTCTCATGACCACCCCGACCGTACCCACCGCTCCACCGCTCCCCGTCGCCTTCGAAGACGTCGCACGAGCCGCCGACGTCCTGCGCGGCGTCGCCCACCGCACGCCCGTGCTCACCTCGCGCCAGGCGAATGCCATCGCCGGCGCGGAGCTCTTCTTCAAGTGCGAGAACCTGCAGCGCGTCGGCGCGTTCAAGTTCCGGGGCGCGTACAACGCCATCAGCCGCCTCGATGCCGATGCGCGCAAGCGCGGCGTCGTCACCTTCTCGTCCGGCAACCACGCGCAGGCGATGGCGCTCGCCGGCAAGCTGCTCGGCGTCGCGACGACCATCATCATGCCCGAGGACGCGCCTGCGCTGAAGCTCGCGGCGACGCGCGGCTACGGCGCGAACGTCGTCGTATACGATCGCTACAACGCGAACCGTGAGGAGGTCGCGGCCCCGTTCGTGAGCGAGCGCGGAATGACGCTCATCCCGCCCTACGATCACCGCGACGTCATCGCCGGGCAGGGGACGGCGGCGATGGAGCTGATCGAGGAGGTCGGCCCGCTCGACGTGCTGGTCGTCCCGGTGGGTGGTGGCGGCGTGCTCTCCGGCTGCGCCACCGCGGCCGCTGAGATGTCGCCCGGCTGCACGGTCTACGGCGTCGAGCCCGAAGCGGGCAACGACGCGCAGCGCTCCTTCCGCTCCGGCGAGATCGTGCACATCGACGTGCCGAAGACCATCGCCGACGGCGCGCAGACGCAGCACATCGGCAAGCTCGTCCTCCCCATCCTGCGCGCGCTCGTGCGCGACATCGTCACCGTCTCCGACGATCAGCTGCGCACGCAGATGCGCTTCTTCGCGGAGCGGATGAAGATCGTCGTCGAGCCTACCGGATGCCTGGCGGCCGCCGCGGTGATGCATCACGTCATCGATGCCGCACGCGACGTGACGCACACCGATCGCCCCGCGCGCGTCGGCATCATCGTCACCGGCGGCAACGTCGATCCCAACTTCTTCTGCGAGTGCATCACGAAGGTCACCTCGTTCGCGGAGGCGACCGCATGAAGCTCATCGAGACGGCGGACGCGCCGCGCCCGGCCGGCCACTACTCGCAGGCGGTCGTCGCGAACGGCTTCGTCTTCGTCGCGGGGATCCTCCCGATCGTCCCCGCGACCGACGGCACGCGCACCATTCCCGACGGCATCGAAGCGCAGATGCGGCAGGTCTTCGCGAATCTGCGCGCGATCCTGACCGCGGCCGGAAGCGATCTGCACAAGCTCACGAGCGTGCAGATCTTCGTTCCGCAGATCGAGCTGTGGGGCGCGGTGAACGCGATCTACGCCGAGCTGCTGGGCACGCACAAGCCCGCGCGCACCGTGGTCCCGTGCGGTCCGCTGCACTACGGCGCGCTCGTGGAGCTCAACGCGATCGCGACGACGTAGCGTGAATCGCGGCGCGTTCGGCAGGCTCGACAGTGGCCCGGCGACCTCATCGGTTCGCCGGGCTTCTTCGTTGATGCCGCGCGCAGTCGGCGATTCGGGCCGAGCGTGGACTGCGCCTTGCGCGCATGGATGAGGAGTGCGGCGATCGTGCAGGGCGCAGTGCATGGTTCGCGCGATCCCGACGGCGCACTTCGAATCGAGCGCCGCGACTCGATGCCGCACCGCATCCACAGGAGAACGAAATGGCGGACATTCCCATCGAGCGAAAGGCGCATCGGAGCGTGTGGCCGTGGGTGATCGGCATCATCGTGCTGCTCATCATCCTCTGGCTCCTCTTCGGCCGGAATCGCGGCGCGAACACGGCGACGACGAACGGCGCCGATACCGTGCTGACGACACCCCCGGCGACTGGGACGACCCCAGCGACCACGGCTCCAGCGGCCACGGCTCCAGCGACGACCGCACCGACGACCGGCCCGACCGGAACCACGGGAACGAGCGGCACTACTGGATCGCCCGGACGTCCGCAGACCACGACACCCACCGGCACCGGAACCCCGTGAGGAGCGAACGATGACTGATCACGACCACATCCATCACGACGATCGCGACGACGCGCGATTCCGCCCCGACGATCGTCCACGCCTCGGACCGCTCAGCAAGCTGGATGACTTCGAGGTCGCCGACGGCTACCGCGACCCGCGCGGCTGGCGCGTCCTCGCCTCCGACGGCACCGAGGTCGGAAAGGTGCACGATCTCATCGTCGATACGGGAACGATGCACACGCGCTATCTCGACCTGCGCCTCGACCACGATCGCATCCCCAGCGCCGCCGGCCGTCCGACGGACGACTGGGACGTGCTCGTCCCGGTCGGCGCGGTGCAGCTCGAGTCGGATCACGAGACGGTGACGCTCCCCTCGATCACCCCCGCGCAGCTCGTGGCGTTTCCGGCCTTCGATCACGGCGAGATCACGACCGACTTCGAGAACGCGGTGCTCGGCGGCGCGGGCGCGGCGGCAGCCGCTGCGAGCGCGCCGGTCGCACCACCGCCGCGCGCAGCCGCAACCGTCCCACCAGCGACCACGAACGTTCCGCCGATGACGAACGTTCCTGCGGGCGTTCCGGCGGATCTCCTCAACCGATCCGACGTCACCGTGGAGCGACGCGCGGTCGATCCGCACGAAGCGACCGACGCCAACACGAAGCCGATCACCAGCGACAACGAGGTCCGCGTCCCGGTCGTGTCGGAGGAGACGGTGACGCGCCCGATCATCAGGGAGGAGATCGTCATCCGGAGGCACGGTCTCGCGAGCGATCGCAGCAACACGAACGTCACGCCGGGGACGACGACCAACGACGTCCGCAAGGCGTAGCACGCGCAGCACGCACGAGGGGCGGCGCCCACGGTCGGGTGCCGCCCCTCGCTTCACCTCGAACCCAGCGAACTCACGGAGGATGCATGGCAGCAAACGACAACACGCGGCACGATCGGGTCCCCGACGACATCACGTCACCGAGCCACGACGCCAACCATGAAGACACAGGCGAGAAGATCGGCGAGGGCGTCGGCGGGGTGAGTGGCGCGATCGCCGGCGCCGCGATCGGCTCGGTCGGCGGTCCACTCGGCGTCGTCATCGGCGGAATCGCCGGCGCTGTCGGCGGATGGTGGGCCGGGCGCGAGATCGGCGAGACCGCCGACGGCTACGACGTGGAGCACGACACCGAGTACCGTCGCCGCTTCGACGCGACGCCGCTCGAGCGGCGCGGACGCTTCCAGACGTACGAGCAGGCACGCCCGCTGTACCAGCTCGGCCATCTCGCGGCGAGCAATCCCGAATACGCCGGGCGCCCATTCGAGGACGTCGAGCCCGATCTGCAGCACGGATGGGATCGCGACATCGAGGCGCGCTTCGGCGCGTGGAATGCGGTGCGCGACACCGTGCGCAACGCATACGTCTCGCGCGCCGGGTCGCGCATGGCGCACTCCGACATGGAGGTCGTACGCCACCCCATCAACGTCGACACCGCACTCGCCGACGTGAATCACCCGATCCCCGGACGCGCCGCGTCGAGCGATCGCGCCGATCTCGACACGACCGACACCCGCGACGAGCGCACCACGCACTGAGAAGCGACGAGGGCGTACACCGATCGGTGTACGCCCTCACGAGAGCAGTCGGCGCGAGCGCGCCCTTCTTCTAGTAGCCGGCCGCCTCGCCCGACGAGCGCGGCTCGACCACGCCCACCCAGCCGCCACTCGGATCGCGCATCAGCGCGTTGACGTCGGTGAGCGAGCGCACGGTGCGCAGGTGATGTCCCATCCGCACGAGCGAATCCGTCGCCGACGTCGTGAAGCCGTCCCGCTCGTACTCGATCGTGTCCGGCCACGCCTGCTGGTGCATGCGCGGGGCGCGCATCGCATCCTGCAGCGACATGTGCTGGTCGATGACGTTGAGGATGACCTGCGTCACGCCGGTGATGATGGTCGGGCCGCCGGCCGCACCCACCACCATGAACAGCTTGCCCTGCGGATCCAGCACGATCGTCGGTGACATCGCGCTCAGCATTCGCTTCCCGGGCTGGATCGCGTTCGCCTCGCCCTGCACCAGCCCGAACATGTTCGGCTTCCCGGGCTGCGCGGCGAAGTCGTCCATCTCGTCGTTGAGGAAGAAGCCCGCGCCGTCCACGAACGCCGCCGAGCCGTAGCCGTTGTTCAGCGTCGTCGTCGTCGAGACCGCGTCGCCCTTCGCATCGACCACCGAGTAGTGCGTCGTGTGCATCGGCTCGACACCCACCTGGAACGCCGGCGGCGGCGTCGCGTGCGCGGGATCGATGGTCGCCGCCAGCGACCGCGCGTACGCCTTGCTCGTGAGCTCGGCAACTGGCACGTGCACGAACGCGGGGTCGCCCAGCTTGGTGTTGCGATCCACGAACGCGCGCTGGAACGTCTCCGCGAGGAGATGCTTGTACTCCGCGGCGTTGAACGACGGCAGCGTCTTCCACGTCTCGAGCTGGTTCAGGATCTCGAGCATCGTGATCCCGCCGCTCGACGACGGCGGCATCGTGTAGAGCGTGTAGCCACGGTACGTCCCCGTGATCGGCGTGCGCTCGATCGGCCGGTACCGCGCGAGATCCTCCTTCGTGATGATCCCGCCGTCATGCTGCTGCTCCGCGACGATCTGATCGGCGATCGGTCCGGTGTAGAACGCCGCGGGCCCCTGATCGGCGATGAGCGAGAGCGTGCGCGCGAGGTCCGGCTGCCGGAACGTCGTTCCCGGCTGGAGCGGTGCGCCGTTCGGGAAGAAGACCTTCGCCCCGGCGAACTGCGCGATGCGTGACTGATAGCCGCGCAGCGAGTGATACAGCCCGCTGTCCACCACGAAGCCGTCGCGCGCGAGGCGGATGGCCGGCTGCATCACGTCGTGCAGCGACATCGTGCCGTACTTGCGCAGCGCCTCCGACATCCCCGCCACCGAGCCCGGCACGCCGACGGCGAGCGCACCCGTGATGCTCTTGTCGGTGAGCCTTCCGTTCTCGACGTACATGTCGCGCGTCGCCGCGAGCGGCGCGACCTCGCGATAGTCGATCGCCGCGGTGCGTCCGTCGGCCATGCGGATCACCATGAATCCGCCGCCACCGATGTTCCCCGCGAAGGGATACGTGACCTCGAGCGCGAATCCCACCGCGACCGCCGCATCCACCGCGTTTCCACCGCGCTTGAGGATCTCGACGCCGGCCTCCGTCGCCGGCGCGCTGTTGCTCACGATCATCGCGTGCGGATCGACCGACGGCGTCCGCTCGTGCGCGACGTGCCAGTCGCTCGGGAAGGTGGCCGGCTCCCGCGGCGGGACCGACCCGGACGGCGCGGGATTGGGAGCGCACGCCGCGACGAGGACGGCGCAGGCGGCGAGCAGACGGTGAGTGCGAGTCATGCGGAGAGCCGTGAGCGTGAAGGGACCTGACCGAGCCTCGAAGATACCGCCGGATCGCCCCGCGAAGCGAGCGACGACTCGCATCCAGTCGCCCCGGCAGTCGAACGTCCGCGCGGGTGCGCGAGTATACTCCTACAGCGCCGTGCCGCTGGTGTGACTCGCCCATTCCACGCCCGATGACTGCTTCGCCTTCCTTCGAATCCACGCCGTCGCCATCGCGCGACGCCGTCCGCCTCCCGCCCGCCGACGCCCCGTACTACGTCCCGGTCGGCGACGAGATCGCGCTCTTCGAGCAGTGCCATGCACGCGGGCTCCCGGTGATGCTCAAGGGACCGACGGGATCCGGCAAGACACGCTTCGTCGAGCACATGGCGTGGCGGCTCAAGCGCCCGCTCGTCACGGTCGCCTGTCACGACGATCTCTCCGCGAGCGACCTCACCGGACGCTTCCTCATCCGCGGCGCCGAGACCGTGTGGGTCGATGGCCCACTCACCACCGCCGCGCGACTCGGCGCCATCTGCTACCTCGACGAGCTCGTGGAGGCGCGCCAGGACACCGTCGTCGTCGTGCACCCGCTCACCGACGACCGCAAGCTCCTCCCCATCGAGAAGACGGGCGAGATCATCGAGGCCGCGCCCGGCTTCCAGCTCGTCGCGTCGTACAACCCCGGCTACCAGCACGCGATCAAGGATCTCAAGCCGAGCACGCGGCAGCGCTTCGTGACGATGGAGTTCGATCACCCGCCCGCGCAGATCGAGACCGAGATCGTGATGCACGAGAGCGGCGTGAAGCGCGCGACGGCGTCGGCGCTCGTGACGCTCGCCGCGCGCGTGCGCCGGCTGCGCGAGGAAGGACTGGTCGAGGGACCAGGGACGCGACTCATCGTCGCGACCGCGCGGCTCATCGCGGGCGGCATTGCGCCAGCCGAAGCGTGCCGCACGGCGCTCGCCGCGCCGCTCACCGACGACCCCGATCTCCTCGCGGCGATCTCGGACCTCGTCGCCGTCACGCTGTAATCAGTCCAATCGCGATGCCCCGCCACGACGGCTCGTTCGCGCGACGGCTTCGCTTCCGCATGGATGCGCTGCGCGCGCAGCGCGACCGCTGGCGCACGCCGATCGTCCCGCTGCACGACGTGCGTCGTCGCCTCGAGCTCCTCGTCACCGCGCTGTACGACACGCCGATCCGTATCGAGGCCGCGCCCGCTCAGCAGACCGCGCGGCTTGGCGTGAGGCGCGCGGACGACGTCGTCGCGAAGTCGCCACCGCCGGGAACGCTCTGGCTCCCCGCCGAGCTTTCCGCACCCGACGGCATCGATGCCGCGATCGCGCGCTACCGCTCGCTCGCGCTCGACGGCGCCGCGCGCATCCTCGGTGACGTGCGCGCGATCACGCCGGACGCGCACGACGCGATCGCCGATTCGGTCCAGCGTGACGCGCCCACCGACACCGCGCGCTCGACCGAGGGCGAGACGCACGGCGTCGGCGAGAAGGACGCCGCCATCGAACCTCGCGAGAACGAGGAGACGAGCGACGCACGCGGCCGCGCGACCGACGAGGTCGTGCACGAAGATGACCCAGACGCGGTCGCCATCGAGGACGCCCAGGGGATCACCGATGCACCCGCGCCCACGCTCATGCAGCGCGACGTCGCGCCGGCATCGGGTGCGCTCGCGATCGCCGCGTACGACGAGTGGGACGCGTACGCGCACGCCTTCCGGCGCGAATGCGTCACCGTGCGCACGTACCGCGCGCCCGAGGCGGACGACACGTGGGCGAGGAGCGTGCTCGACGCGCACAGCGTGCTCGTCCGCCGCGTGCGCGCGGAGTTCGAGCGGCTGCGCTCTCGTCGCGAGCGTCTCTTCCGCCAGCGCGATGGCGACCGGCTCGACATCGACGCGTGCATCGAGGCGCTCACGCAGATGCGGATGGGACGCGCGCCCGACGATCGCCTGTACGTCCTCGATCGCGCGGGACGCCGTGCGCTCGCCATCCTCATCCTCGTCGACACGAGCGGCTCGACGCGCGATTCCGTCGGTGAGGGGCGACCGGTGATCGACATCGAGAAGATCGCGCTCCTCCTCGCGAGCGAGGCACTCGACGCGCTCGGCGATCGCTACGCGCTCGTCACCTTCTCGAGCCAGGGCGCCGCCGACGTGCGCGTGACGCAGGTGAAGGGATTCGCCGAGCAGGGCGTGACGACGGTGCGGAGCCGCATCGGCGCGATCGCGCCGGGTGGCAATACGCGCATGGGCGCCGCGATTCGCCACGCGACGTCGCTCCTCGTGCGCGAGCCGGTCGCGCATCGGCTGCTGCTCGTTCTCTCCGACGGCAAGCCGAACGACACCGACCGCTACTACGAGCACTACGGGGTGGAGGACACGCGCGCGGCGGTGCTCGAGGCGCGCGCGAGCGGCGTCTCACCCTTCTGCATCACCGTCGACGCGAACGAGCCCGAAGCCTACGTCTCGCACATCTTCGGCGAGTCGGGCCACACGATCCTTCGCCGTCCGGACCAGCTTCCGTCCGCCCTGCTCGGTGCCGTGAAGCTCATGCTCGGCACCTGAACGACCGTTCGAATGACGATGCGCGCCGATACTTCCGGACATGAGCATCGTTCGAAGCGTCTGGGACGTCGCCCGGGAGATCGTGCTGATGCCCCTCCTCCTCGTGGCCGGGATCGTCGGCTGGGTGGCGAGCTACTTCTGATCGCGCTCGCGGCGGCGGTCGCGTTCACCGCCGCTCCGCTGCGCGCGCAGGACAGCACTCGCACGACCCGCGATACCATTCGTGACACCGTCGCCCGCGACACCACTCCGGTGCTCGCGGGCGATTCCGTGCGCAATCGCCCCGTCGCCGACGAGTGCGCGGCGCCACGCGCCGAGTGGATCTTCTGCGACGATTTCGAATCGGATCGCAGCAAGCGCTACTTCGAGTACGATCCACACGACAGCAGCTTCGTACGCGTTCCCGGCACCGGCGTGCTCGGAAGCACCGCCATGCGCGCGCACTTCGCCGCCGGGCAGACGAACGCGGGCTCGCTCAAGCTCGCCTTCGGCAAGGTGCCGTCGCCCTACATGCATCCGGCCGACAGCGGCACCACCGCGTACCGCGACGTCTACTGGCGCATGTACGTGCGGACCGACTCGACGTGGACGGGCGGCGGCGGCGACAAGCTGTCGCGCGCGCAATCGCTCGTCTCGCCCAAGTGGGTGCAGGCGATGGGTGCGCCGGTGTGGTCGGGAACGGGCACCAGCGCGAATTACCTCGTCGTCGACCCGTATGCCGGGACGAGTGCGACCGGGACGCTCGTCGCGACGACGTACAACGACTTCGCGCATCTCCGCTGGCTCGGCGCCGCACGCAGCGTCACACCCATCTTCGACGCGGCGCACGCGGGGCGCTGGTACTGCGTCGAGGCCCACGTGAAGCTCGACGATCCCGGGATGTCGAACGGCGTCTTCGAGCTGTGGATCGACGACTGGCTCGAGGCGCGGCGCGATCACCTCGCGTGGCTCGGGAGCGTGCAGCCGCCGTACGGGATCAACACCGTGTTCCTGGAGAACTACTGGAACGCGGGCTCACCCGTGGCGCAGAGCCGCTACATCGACGACTTCGTGGTGAGCACCCGACGCATCGGGTGCGGACGGCTCACGCCGCCGTAGCGTCGGTGACGCCGGCGCCGCGCAGCGCGCGCACGACCGCATCCGCGAAGCGAGCCGGCGCGTGGGGGTCGCACTTGAAGAAGAGCTGCGGCTCGATGATCTCGAGCTCCATGAGCAGCAGCTCGCCGTTCACCTCGCACGCATCGACGCGCGCGTAGAGCGGCGCGCGCTCGATCCCCTCCGGCACCGCCTCGAGCATCGCCGCCGCCTGCGCGACGAGCTCCGGCGCGGGCGTCTCCTTCGTCGTGATCCCGCCGTACTGCGGCTGCACGCGGAAGTCGCCCGGCACGGGACGCTTGCGCAGCGCATGCGACAGCTCGCCCTGGAAGAAGACGAACGCCCACTCGCCGTTCGCGATCTCGGGAAGGAACGGCTGCACGATGGTATCGCGCGCCGCGATGAACTCCGCGAAGCGCCGCTCGTCCTCGTCGGTGGACTGCGCGGGGACGCGCCACGTCTCGAACGCGCCGCCCGACACCACCGGCTTCACGACGAGCTCGCCCCAACCGGTGCGCGCGCGGATGTCGGCGAGCGACGTCGTCGCGCCTCGCGGAACGTGCTCGCTCGGAATCGTGCGCACTCCACGTTCCGCGAGCTCCTGCAGGTACGTCTTGCGCGCGTTCCAGCGCACCGTGGCCGTCGAGTTCCACACGGGAACGCCGGCCGCGTCGAGCTGGTCGAGCCACGCGAAGAAGCGCTCCTCCTCGGTGTAGTACTCCCAGCACGAGCGGATGACGACGGCGTCGAACGCGCTCCAGTCGATGGAATCGTCGTTCCAGATCGCGGGGACGACGCGCACGCCGCGCTCGGCGAGCGGCGCGACGAGGAGCGCGTCGTCCGGGGTGAGGTCCGGGGCCTTGTAGTAGGTGACGATCGCGATCGTCGCGATCGACTCGGGGGTGGACGAGGTCGGCGTGGTCACGCGCGCACGATGTCCGCGCGCGTGACGAAATACAACCCCCGCCGCGACGAGGCGGCTACGGCCGCTTGGTCGTCTGGCCGCGCGGGACGGGCGGGCCGCCGCGCTGGATGGTGTCGTTGGTGCTGCCGAGCGCGGCGCCGGTGTCCGTGGTGCTGGTGCGTGCGTTGTAGTTGTCGTGCTGGCCGACAGGGTTGTTCTCCGGGTTCTGGGGCACGCTGCTGGTGCTGTCGCGGTGCAGCGTGGTGTCGGCTCCGGGTGCGGGGCTGGTCTTCGCGCATCCGGTGCCGAGGATGAAGATGCCGGCAACGGCGATGGGAGCGAAGCTCTGTATGAGGCGATGCGTGCGCATGAGTCCGCGAGACGGGGTGAGGCGAACCACTGAACGGCGGCGCCGTCCGGCGCGCCAGAAGCGCTCAGATGGCAAGAGCCGTTCCGACCGCGCGACCGTCTACCGCGCGAAGTACAGGTGATGATGCAGCGAGCAGCGCGGATTGAACGACGCACCGCAGCGCGGGCACGCGTAGCCGCTCGCCAGATACTCGTCGATGCCGAGCTCGGCGCGACAGACGCCGCAGAGCACCGCGGGCACGTCGCGCTGCTCGCGCGGCCACGGCGCGAGTGGATGATCGGCCAGCTCGCCGTGACATTGCGCGCACGCGTAGTACTCGCCGCAGCAGCTCGCGCGAATCGCGATGACGTCGAGCGGCGAGTGCCAGTGGGCGCAGCGCGTCTCCGCGTCGAGATCGACGCCGTGCACCACTGGCTCGTCGGGCATCCTGCCGGAACTGTCGCCTAGAACTGCCGCGTCTCGCCCGGGTGCATCACCGCGAGGCGCGAATCGCCGGCGAAGGCACGGCGCACGTCGCTCTCGGTCGCGAGCCCCGGGAAGGTCGCGTAGTGCATCGGGATGATCGTCGTCGGATGGAAGTACTTCCGCACCGCGAGTGCGGCCGTCGCCGGATCCTCGGTGAACGGGCCGCCGCCGACGTTGAGGAGCATGATCGACGGATGGTACAGCTCCTGGATCAGCGCCATGTCGCCGAAGATCCACGTGTCGCCGGTGTCGTACAGCGTGCGTCCATCCGCGAACTGCAACACGAAGCCGAGCGGGCGTCCACCCGGCACGCTTCCGTGCATCGCGGGAACGAGATGGATGACGACGTCGCCCACCTTGAACCTCCCGCCGACGTTCCCGCCCATCCCCTGCGCCGCCGGAAGGCCGAGCGTGTTGATCCAGTCGTAGTCGCCGATGACCGGTGCGCCGGTCGCCTGCGCGATCGCCTTGGCGTCGAGCGCGTGATCGCTGTGCGAGTGCGTGACGAGAATCGCGGCGGGACGATTCACCCCTTCCCAGCGCGACAGCGTCTTGAGCGAATCCGGCGTGGACGGATTGCCGGTGATGAACGGATCGAGGAGGAGGCGCGTTCCCCCGGGCGAGGTGACCTCGAACGTCGCGTGACCGAGCCAGCGAACGGTGATGGGACGCGTGTGCCGAACGAGGCGCGGTGCGCCGGGCAGCTGCTTCTGCGCGGCGGCGGGCGCGGTGGCCACCAGCAGCGCGAGCGAGGCGGCGACCGAAGTGGCGAAGACGGACCGGAGCGGGCGATGCATCGCGAGGAGTCTCCTGAAAGAGAAGTGCGGCCAGCCACTGCAATATCGCGTGGCTGGCCGCACCGTGCACCTCCCTTCCCGCTCCGGCTACGTCAGACCGTCGCTTCGGCCGGCGCCAATCGCTCGCTCAGCGCCTCGGCGCGCATCGGCTGCGCGAAGTGGAAGCCCTGCGCCGCGCCACAGCCGCGCTCGTGCAGGAAGGTCGCCTGCGCCTCGGTCTCCACGCCGACCGCGGTGACCGCGATCGAGAGCCCGCGCGCCGCCGTGATGATCGCATCCGCGACCGCGGCGCATGCGGCATCGTCGCTCACGCCGCGCACGATCGAGCGCGCGATCTTGACGCCGCTGAACGGCGCCGCGCGCAGCGTGCCGAGCGATGCGACACCCGCGCCGAAATCATCGAGCGTCACCGTGACGCCGATCGCGCGCAGCTCGCCGAGCACCAGCGCGGCGCGCGCCGGATCGGCGGTGACGACGCTCTCGCCGACCTCGATCTCGAGCAGCGACGCCGGGAGGTTCGTCTCCGCGAGGACGCGACGCACGAGCGCCGCGACGTCGCCGCGCGCGATCTGCTGCGCCGAGAAGTTCACCGCGACGCGCATCGCGCGCCCGCTCTGCGCCCAGCGCTGCGCCTGACGGCACGCCTGCTCCAGCACCACCGCGCCGATCGGGACGATCAGCCCGCTCGCTTCCGCCACGTGGAGGAAGTCCGCCGGGAAGACGACGCCGCGCTCCGGGTGATCCCAGCGCACGAGCGCCTCCGCCGACGACACGCACCCGCTCTCGAGCTCCACGCGCGGCTGGTACACGACGCCGATCTCGTCGCGCTCGATCGCCTCGCGCAGGTCGCGCTCGATCGCGACGCGCTCCTGCAGCGCCGCGCGCATCTCCGGCGAGAAGCCGGTGACGACCGGCTGCCGATCGCGGCGCGCCTGCTCCACCGCTTCACGCGCCGCCGCCTGCGCCTGCGCGAGCAGCGCATCCGACTCGGTCGCATCGGCCGGGAAGGTCGCGACGCCGGCCGCGGCGCCGAGCTGCACGACGCACTGCGTTCCCGACGCATCCGGAGCCGGGAGCGGGCGCGTGATCGCGCCGATGAGGCGATTCGCCTGCGCGAGGAGCGCGTTGGCGAGCAGCGTATCAGGCGTTGCTGGCGCGTTGGTCGTGATCGGCGCGCTCGGCGCCATGATCCCCATCACCGCGAACGTCGACTCGCCGACGCGCGCGACGACGTCGCCCTCGCGTACCGACGACGCGAGCCGCGACGTCACGCCGCGCAGCAGCACGTCGCGCGCGCTCGGCCCGAGCGCGGCGACCGCGTCGTCGATCCCGAAGACGTCGATCGCGACCACCGCGATCGCGGCACCGCTGCGACGCACCGTCGCGCGCGTCTGCGACACGCTCTCGATGAAGAGCGCCGCGTTCGGAAGTCCCGTGACGACGTCGAACAGCTCGAGGCGACGCGTCGAGCGCTCCAGCTCACCGAGCGTCTGCTGCAGATCCGCCATGAGCACGCCCGCTTCGTCCGCGAAGCCGGTGGGGAGATACGGGATCTCGCGCTCCGTGCGGTACTGCCGCAGCGCCTGCTGCGTCGCGATGACCGGTCCCAGGAGGCGACGGATCGCCGGGACGACCATCACGAGCGCCGCGCACGTGGCCGCAACGACGATCGCGATCGCGCGCGTCGTGTACGCGGCACTCGGCGACGGCATCTCGACGAAGTAGGCGAGCGCCGCGGCGAGCGGGATGCATGCGCCGATGCAGGCGACGAGAAGGAACTTGCCGGCGTAGCTACCCGGCCAGCCGCGTCTGGAGAGCCAGACGTAGAGCGAGTCGGACGGCGGCGCGCGGTGAGCGCTGGGAGAAGGCATGGCGTCGATCGAAGAAACCCAGGTTCTGCTCGCGCGCCCGGATGGCGCGCGAGGCTCCGCCAGGCGGAGCTACGGGTTTCAGTATCGACGCCGGGGTGGAACGACTGTATTGGGGCGGATCAGGCGTTTACCTGTGCCCGAGCACCCGGTGCGGGCGGTACGGCGCCTCGAGGCGCTGGATCTCCTCGGGCGCGAGGGTGATGTCCACCGCCTTGACCGCCGCGTCCAGGTGCGCCGGCTTGGTCGCGCCGACGATCGGGGCGGTCACGACGGGCTTGGAAAGGAGCCACGCGAGCGCGATCTCCGACATCTCGACGCCATGGTCCTTCGCGATCGCCTCGACCGTGTCGACGATCTCCCACTGGGTCTCGTTGGCATACATGTCGTGCCCGAACGGATCGGAGCTCGACCGCGCGGTGGATCTCTCCTGCGACACGGCGCTCGGCCGCGCCAGCCGCCCGCGCGCGAGCGGCGACCATGGAATGACACCGAGCCCCTCCGCGCGGCAGAGCGGGAGCATCTCGCGCTCCTCTTCTCTATAGAGGAGGTTGTAGTGGTCCTGCATCGAGACGAAGCGCGCCCAGCCGTGCCGCTCCGAGACCGACAGTGCCTTCATGAGCTGCCAAGCGTAACCGGAGCTCGCACCGATGTAGCGCACCTTGCCGCTCTCGACGAGGTGATTCAGCGCGGCGAGCGTCTCCTCGATCGGCACCTTGGGATCGAAGCGATGGATCTGGTACAGATCGATCGTGTCGATGCCGAGGCGGCGGAGCGATGCCTCGCATCCCTGGACGATGTGCTTGCGCGAGAGTCCGCGCATGTTCTGCCCGTCGCCCATCGCGTTGAACACCTTGGTCGCGATGACGACTTCCTCGAGCCGCGCGTACTCGCGCAGCGCGCGCCCGGTGATCTCCTCGCTCACGCCGATGGAGTAGACGTCGGCCGTGTCGAAGAAGTTGATCCCGGCCTCGATCGCCTTGCGGAAGAACGGGCGCGCCTCGTCTTCGCTGAGCACCCAGTCGCGCCAGCTCCTGTCGCCGTAGCTCATGCAGCCGAGGCAGATGCGGGAGACCGTGAGGCCGGTGGTGCCGAGGGTGGTGTATTGCATGTCGAGCGAAATCGAGAAGTGATCAGCGAGGTGTCGTAGACGCGCTCGTGATGCGACGCACCGCCTCGCGCAGCGTATCGGCATCGCGCACGAGCGAGATGCGCGCAAATCCCCGGCCGCCTTCACCGAATGCGCTCCCTGGCGTGAGCGCGACACCCGCATGGTCGAGAACGTCGGCGGTCCACTTCCAGTCGTCGCCACCCGGGACGCG
>Ga0070714_100001142_pt1 | contig 19066 bp, 21 predicted proteins | sample LARL83metaG_FD_65450 | JGI IMG/M metagenome (GOLD analysis project Ga0070714, IMG submission 65450) | Corn, switchgrass and miscanthus rhizosphere microbial communities from Kellogg Biological Station, Michigan, USA - LAR L8-3 metaG | ecosystem: Host-associated > Plants > Roots > Rhizosphere ... | reverse complement strand
GGCCAGCTCGCGATCCTGGGCAAAGGCCCGAGCGGCGACGCGCTCCGCGCCATGAAAGCCCGGGAAGAGGCGCACCGCGACGAGCTCGCGGGCCTGATCGCCGCACGCGGCGTGCGGCCGACGGCGCTGTCGCCGGTCTGGAACGCCGCCGGATATGCGCTCGGCGCGGCGACCGCGCTGCTCGGCGCCAAGGCGGCAATGGCCGCCACCGTCGCGGTCGAGGAAGTGATCGAGGAGCACTACCGCGCGCAGGAGACGGTGTTCGCCGCCCAGGGTGGCGAGCCCGCGCTCGCCGCGCTCGTTGCCCGGCTCGGCGCCGACGAGACCGCCCACAAGAACGAGGCTCTTGCCCATGGCGCGCGCGAGGCGCCGGGCTATGCGCTCCTGACCTCGGCGATCAAGACCGGATCGCGTCTCGCCATCTGGCTCTCGACGCGGGTCTGACCGGCGCGATTGCGGCGACAGGAAGGCGCCGTTCGTGACAGTGGCGTCGCAGCTTGCTCACAGGCCTGTCTCTCTGCGTTCACGAAGTTCTGTGAGACTTTACGTCTCCAGAAAGCACACGAGGCAGCCATGAAGATGTCGAAGAACAGGATGCCCGCCCGGACCTCGATAACGGTCCACGCGTACCGCGAAGCGGGAGTCGAGCCCACCATCGCGGAAATGCTCGCCGAGCCGATCGTCCGCACGCTGATGGAACGCGACGCGATCAGCGACGACACGATCGTCCGCGTGATTGCCGAAGCCCGCGCCCAGCTTGCCGAGCGCCGCGCCGCGTAGGCGCGCGCGTTCGGCCGGCCGTCTCAGGCCGGTTCCAGCTCGCTGTCCCAGTAGAGAAAGTCGCGCCAGCTATGGTGCAGGTGGTTGGGCGGGTAGGCCCGGCCGTTTTCCTGCAGCTCGCGCACCGTCGGCGCGAACGGCTCGGTGCGCGGGTGCATGCCGCACACCTTGGGCAGAACGCCGCCCTTGCGGAGATTGCACGGCTCGCACGCGGCGACGACGTTCTCCCATGTCGTCAGGCCGCCCATCGACTTCGGCACCACGTGATCGAAGGTGAGATACTCGGCGGACGCATGCCGGCCGCAGTACTGGCAGGTGAAGCGGTCGCGCAGGAAGACGTTGAAGCGGGTGAAGGCGGGACGGCGCGCGGTCGGTATGTAGGATTTGAGCGAGACCACCGACGGCAGCCGCATGGCGAACGACGGCGAGCGCACGTAGTTGTCGTAATGCGAGACGATGTTGACGCGGCCCATGAAGACGGCCTTGACCGTCTCCTGCCATGGCCAGACCGACAGCGGGAAATAGGAGAGCGGGCGGAAATCGGCGTTGAGCACCAGCGCCGGGCAGCTCTCGGGCGACGCAAAGCGGAAAGACGTCTGTTCCTTGGCACTTCTCCCGGACGACGCGAAGGGAACCGTTTGGGCGCCGTAACAATAGGGCGGGAAAACGGTGAAGGTAAAGCCCCACCCTCTGCCGCTCCGCTGCCTTTATTGGCGGCCCGCGACGGCGCCGAGGCAGCGCGCCAGCATCGCCTCTGCGGCCTCGAGGCCGGCCTCGTCGATCCCGTGACCGAGGCCCGGACGCGCCACTGCCTCGACCGGCACGCCGGCGGCCGCCAGCGTCGCCCGCGCGGCGCCGAACGACGAGAACGGCACCACCGGATCCTCCTCGCCGTGGACCAAAAGCACCGGCGGATAGCCGGCCGCCGGCTTCGGCGGCACGGCGCCGACCAGCGTCCCGGAGAACGCCACGATTGCCGCCGGGGGAACATTCCGGCGCAGACCGACATGGAGCGCGGCCATCGCGCCCTGGGAAAAGCCCAAGAGCGCGAGCGCATCGGCCTTCAGTTCCCAGACGGCCAGCGCCTCGTCGAGAAAGCGGTCGAGGATCGGCCGCGCAGCAGCCATGCCGGCGTGGATGCTGGCAGTCGAGCGATCCTGAAGGCTGAACCATTGACGGCCGTAAGGCGCCATATCGCACGGAAACGGCGCGTCGGGGGAGACGAACAGCGCCCGCGGAAGCGCGCGCGCGAGCCTGGGCGCAAGCGCGATGAGATCGCCGCCATCGGCGCCCAGCCCGTGCAGGAGCGCGACCAATGCCGTCGGCTTGCCGCCGGCAGCGGGCCCGAAGGATCGGCCGGAAAGAACGATATCGATCATCGCCGCCTCACAGAATCCGCCGCGGCCGGTGCAGCCCTTCGGCCAGCGCCAGGAAATCCGGATCGTCGGCGGCGATCAGCCCGTGGCGAATCAGGAAATCGACAATCACCAGATTGCAGTTGAACTTGAAATCGAAGGTGTCGCGCACGCGCTCGGCCACTGTCTCGATCGGCCACAGCATGTACTCGGCGATCTCGCCGTCGCCCGGCTTCGGCCTGAAGTCGGCATCGAGCTCGAGGTCGTAGGCGAACAGCACGTCGGGCCGGAGCCCGCCGTCGCCCTCGCAGCAATAGCGGATGGTGCCTACGGAGCGGGCGCGGCGCGCGACCGCTTCCGGGATCGACGCTTCCTCGTGCGCCTCCTTGATCAGCGTCTCGCGCGCGCCCAGGCCGAACGGCACCGCTCCGGCGCAGAGGTTGTCGAGCATGTCGGGGTAGTTGGGCTTGGTCGGGCTGCGCCGGCCGACCCACATCGAGAGCCCCTGCGCGGTGCGCACGAAGCCGTTGACGTGAACGCCGTAGGAGGTGACACCGAACAACGGCGCGCCGGCGCGTTCCATCTTCAGGAGAGGCGGCGATGCGAAATCGGCAGCGACGCGAAACGGCTCGTCGCGCCAGCCGCCCACGCGTCCCTCCGCCGCCAGGTCCTTCAGCACCGACGCCATCGCGTCGGTCCGCGCGGCGAAATCCTCAAGATCGTCGCTCATGCTCACCGCGCGCGCATCGGCCGCGAACACCCCCTCGAAGCGGAGGAGACGCGGCACGAGATCATGCGCGACCGCGCCGACCGCCTCGCCTGCCACGACGAACGGGCGGAAGCGGCGGGGATCGAACGCGTTGCAGGCGCGGATATGATCGAGGTAAGCCACGGAAACTCCACGATGGGACTTACGGACCCTTTGGATACGGCCCGCCCCCGGATATCGGCCCGACAAAGCGACGGAGGGGAGCTAAAGTGGCAAAGCCAGCCTCCTTGACGCAAGGGCAATAGGAGCGCGACAGTGCGTTTCTCCATCCCCTCGCCCCTGAATCCGCACCATTCGAATCGCCGGACATGAGCCGCGCACCCTCCGTTTCCCCCTCGGCCGTTTCATCTTCGACCGCCGCCTCCCACAAGCGCGACGGCGTTGTGCTGTTCGACGGCGATCTCGTCTCTTACCAGCGGGCGCTCGCCGCCGCTGAAGCCTACGCCGAGGCCGCGCGGCGCGCAGTCGCCGCGCGCACGGGCGGAGCGGACGGCGCCGGCCTGGAGCGCGAGCAGTACGCCGCTCACGGGCTCGCGTGGACGTTCACCTATGTCGCGGCGCTGAAGCAGATGCTCGCCTGGGCGGAAGGCCTGTCGGTGCGCTCGGCGCTCGGCGAGCTCGAGCGGCTTCTGTTGCAAGCGGCGTTCGGCGAATACATCGCCCAGCTTGCGGGTGGCATCCCGCTCTCCCAGGGCGAGATGGTGCGCCACGACGATCTCGGCCTCGGCCATGAGGCGCTCAGGACGCTGTTCGTGCCCGAGGTGTCGGCGCTCGCGCAAGGCGGCAACAGCGCCGCCGTGCGCCGCCGCATCGCCGAATTGATCGCCGACGGCGCCTTCGGCGATGACGGCCTCGACGACGAATCGCTGACGCTGGTGCGCGCCCAGTTCCGCGCCTTCGGCGCCGGGAGGATCGCGCCGTTCGCCCACGAATGGCACCTCAAGAACGAGCTGATCCCGCTGGCGCTGATCGAGGAGCTCGCGGCGCTCGGCGTGTTCGGCCTCACCGTACCCGAAGAGTACGGCGGCCTCGGCATGGGCCGCACGGCGATGTGCGTCGTCACCGAGGAGCTGTCGCGCGCCTTCCTCGGCGTCGGCTCGCTGTCGACGCGCTCGGAGATCGCCGCCGAGCTGATCCGCCTCGGTGGCACCGAGGAGCAGAAAAAGAAGTGGTTGCCCGCCATCGCTTCGGGCGCGGTCATCCCGACCGCGGTCTTCACCGAGCCCAACACCGGCTCGGATCTCGGCGCGCTCCGGACGCGCGCCGTGCACGACGGCACGGTCTGGCGGCTGACCGGCGCCAAGACCTGGATCACCCACGCGGCGCGCGCCGATCTGATGACGGTGCTGGCCCGCACCGACGCCGGCGAGACGGGCTATCGCGGGCTTTCGATGTTCCTCGCCGAGAAGCCGCGCGGCTCCGACGCCGATCCGTTTCCGGTCACGGGTCTCACCGGCTCGGAGATCGAGGTGCTCGGCTACCGCGGCATGAAGGAATACGAGCTGGCCTTCGACGGCTTCGCGGTTCCGGCCGAGAATCTTCTCGGCGGCGTCGAGGGCCAGGGCTTCAAGCAACTGATGCAGACCTTCGAATCGGCGCGCATCCAGACCGCGGCCCGCGCCGTCGGCGTCGCCCAGAACGCTCTCGAACTGGCGCTCAAGTACGCCCATGAGCGCAACCAGTTCGGCAAGCCAATCGCCGCCTTCGATCGCGTCGGCGGCAAGATCGCCTGGATGGCGGTCGAGACCATGATCGCGCGCCAGCTCGCCTACTTCGCCGCGCGCGAGAAGGACTCGGGCCGCCGCTGCGACATGGAGGCCGGCATGGCGAAGCTCCTCGCCGCGCGCGTCGCCTGGGCCGCCGCCGACAACGCGGTGCAGGTCCATGGCGGCAACGGCTACGCGCTCGAATATCCGGTGAGCCGCGTCCTGTGCGATGCCCGCATCCTCAACATCTTCGAGGGCGCCGCCGAAATTCAGGCGACCGTGATCGCCCGCGGGCTTCTCGGATCGCGCAACGGGTGAATGCCATGACCTCGGTGCTGCCTTATCTCGTTCCCTTCCTGATGGCCGCCGTGCTGGTGGTGCTCATCGTCGGCGTCGTCAACTTCTCCCGGCCCAATCACTCGCCGCGCACGTCGAATCGGCTGATGCAGTGGCGCGTCGGCCTGCAATTGGCGGCAATCCTCGTCTTCCTGCTCATCATGCTTCTGACCCGGCACTGAGCATGGTCCGGCTCACCCGCATCTACACGCGAGGCGGCGACGCAGGCGAAACCTCGCTTGGCGACGGCGCCCGCGTCGCCAAGTCGGATGCGCGCATCGCCGCCATGGGCACGGTGGACGAGACCAATGCGGCGATCGGGCTCGTCCGGCTGCACACAGATGGCGAGACGGACGCGATGCTCGGCCGCATCCAGAACGATCTCTTCGATCTCGGCGCCGATCTCTGCGTGCCCGAGGGCCCTGGCGCCGAGGGCCGGCTGCGCATGGCGAAGAGCCAGACCGAGCGCCTCGAGCGCGAGATCGATGCGATGAACGCCGAGCTCGCGCCGCTCGATTCGTTCGTGCTGCCGGGCGGCGTGCCGGCCGCCGCCGCATTGCACTTCGCCCGCACCGTCGCCCGCCGCGCCGAGCGGCTGATGGTGGCGCTCAACGCGCAGAAGGCGATCAACCCCGAGGCGATCGCCTACATCAACCGTCTCTCCGATCATCTCTTCGTGCTGGCGCGATTTCTGAACGACCGCGGCAAGCGCGACGTTCTCTGGACGCCCGGCGCCACCCGGTGAAAAAGCGGTTCCGAAGGGGTTGCATCGCGCCCTTCCGGCGTCGCACAATGCGCCCGCCGCAAGCCGCGGCGATCCATCCACCGATACCATCAGTCCGCCGATGAAGATTCTCGTCGCTGTCAAGCGCGTGATCGATGCGAACGTCAAGGTCCGGGTTCGCTCGGACCGGACCGGCGTCGAGACGGCCAACGTCAAGATGGCCATGAACCCGTTCTGCGAGATCGCCGTCGAGGAAGCGCTGCGCCTCAAGGAGCGTGGGCTCGCGACCGAGGCCGTCGTCGTTTCCGCCGGCCCGCAGACGACCCAGGAAACCATCCGCCAGGCGCTCGCCATGGGCGCCGATCGCGGCATCCACATCGCCCACGATCAGCCGCTCGAGCCCCTGGCGGTAGCCAAGCTGCTCGTCCAGGTGGTCAAGCGCGAAAGCCCCGATCTGGTGATCCTCGGCAAGCAGGCGATCGACGACGACTGCAACCAGACCGGCCAGATGCTGGCGGCGCTGCTGGGCTGGCCGCAGGGCACGTTCGCTTCGAAGATCGAAGCGAAGGACGGCGGCCTTGAGGTCACGCGCGAGATCGACGGCGGCCTCGAGACGGTGGCGCTGACCCTGCCGGCGGTGGTGACGACCGATCTGCGCCTGAACGAGCCGCGTTATGCCTCGCTGCCCAACATCATGAAGGCCAAGAAGAAGCCGATCGAAGCGCTGACGCCGGCGGCGCTCGGGGTCGACGTGGCGCCCCGGCTCACCGTCCTCCAGGTGGTCGAGCCGCCGAAGCGCCAGGCTGGGGTGAAGGTCAAGGACGCCGCCGATCTGGTGGAGCGGCTCAAGACCGAAGCGGGAGTGATCCAATGACCGTCCTGGTCGTCGCCGAGCACACAGGAGAAGCCCTCGCCCCGGCCACGCTCTCGACCGTCACCGCCGCGGCGGCGCTCGGCGGCGACGTTACGGTTCTCATCGCCGGCAAGGACTGCGGCGCGGCCGCTCAAGCCGCCGCCAAGGTGGCGGGGGTAGCCCGCGTCCTCGTGGCCGATGCCGACCTCTACGCCCATGCCCTGGCGGAGCCGCTGGCGGCGCTCGTCGTGTCCATCGCCGATCGATTCACGCACGTCCTGTTTCCGGCGACGACCTTCGGCAAGAACGCGGCGCCGCGCGTCGCCGCGCTGAAGGATGTGAGCCAGATATCCGACATCGTCGCCATCGCCGACGCCGATACCTTCGTCCGCCCGATCTACGCCGGGAACGCGCTCGCCACCGTCCGCTCCAAGGATTCCCTCAAGATCGCCACCGTGCGGGCGACGGCGTTTGCCAAGGCGGCGAGCGAGGGTGGCAGCGCCGCGATCGAACCGCTCGCGGCGGCCGCCGATCCCGGCCGGTCGCGCTTCGTCGGTGCCGCGCTGACGCAGTCGGCGCGGCCTGAGCTGACGGCGGCGCGCATCGTCATCTCGGGCGGGCGCGGCATGCAGTCGGGCGACAACTTCAAGCTGATCGAGGCAGTCGCCGACCGGCTCAACGCCGCCGTCGGCGCGTCGCGCGCCGCGGTCGACGCCGGCTTCGTCCCCAACGACCAGCAAGTCGGCCAGACCGGCAAGATCGTCGCACCGGAACTCTACATCGCCGTCGGCATCTCCGGCGCCATCCAGCATCTCGCCGGGATGAAGGACTCCAAGGTCATCGTCGCCATCAACAAGGACGAGGAGGCGCCGATCTTCCAGGTCGCCGACTACGGTCTCGTCGGCGACCTCTTCGCCGTCCTTCCCGAGCTTGCCGCCGCCCTCGACAAGGCCAAGGCGCAAGGCTAGGCTCCGACCCCTCCATGTTCAAAACCATCGGCATTGTCGGTGCGGGCCAAATGGGCCGCGGCATCGCCCAGGTTGTGTCCGCCGCGGGCATCGACGTCGTGCTCGCCGACAAGGACGCGAAGGCGCTCGCGAAGGCGCTCGAGTCCATCCGCGAAGGCCTCGCGCTTCAAGCCAAGAAGGGCCACATCAGGGCGGACGATGTCGAAACCGACATCGCTCATATCCGCACCACTCAGAATCTGGCCGATCTCGCCGCCTGCGGCCTGGTCATCGAGGCGGTGACCGAAAACGAGGCGGTCAAGCGCAGCATCTACACCGAGCTAGCGCCGGTGCTACCGCCCGAGACCATTATCGCCACCAACACCTCGTCGATTCCGATCACGCGGCTCGCCGCCGCGTCCGACCGGCCCGAGCGATTCATCGGCCTTCACTTCATGAAGCCGGTGCCGGTGCTGAAGCTGGTCGAGATCATCCGCGGCCTCGCCACCGATCAGGCGACCTTCGACGCCGTCAACGCGTTCGCGCTCGCGCTCGGCAAGACCGTGGTCGAGGCGAAGGACATGTCGGCGTTCATCGTCAATCGCGTCCTGATCCCGATGATCAACGAGGCGATCTATGCGCTGTATGAAGGCGTCGGTACCATCGCCGCGATCGATCAGGCGATTCACCTCGGCGCCAATCATCCGATGGGTCCCCTGGAGCTCGCCGACTTCATCGGCCTCGACACTTGCCTATCGATCATGCAAGTGCTGCATGAGGGCTTCGCCGATTCGAAGTACCGCCCCTGCCCGTTGCTGGTGAAATACGTGGAAGCCGGCTGGCTCGGCCGCAAGACCGGCAAGGGCTTCTACGACTATTCGGGCCCGACCCCGGTTCCCACCACCCGCTAGGGTGTCTCCGCGATGACGTGGCGCACCAGCGCCACCGCTTCCGGCGCGTCCCACTCCGCCGGACCGACCATGCGCCCGACTATCCTCCCTTTGCGATCGATCAGAACGCTGACGGGAAGCTCGGCGACACGGAATCCGAGCGCCGTCCGCGACTGCGGATCGAGATAAAGCGTGAGATTCCGGATGCCGTGCTCCTGGAGCCAGGGCTCCGCCGTCGCCCGGCCGCCGCGGTCGATCGAGACGGCGGCAACGGAGAAATCGGAGCCGCCGAGTTTGGCCTGAAGCCGGTCGAGCGCCGGCATCTCGCTGAGACACGGCAGGCACCACGTCGCCCAGAAGTTGACGAGGACGACCTGACCGCGGAACGTCGTCAGCGCCACGTCCTTGCCGTCGACGCTGCCGAACGAGACGGCGGGCGCTGGCCGACGGGGATTCAACAAGTTAAAGTGCGCCACCGTTCCGGCCAGCGGCGGCGCGCCGCCCGGACCGCCGGGGCGGTTGTGAAGGATGCCCGCCACGCCACCCAGGGCGACCAGCGCCACGATGGCGGCGACGATGAGAGAAGTGCTAGAAAGCCGGCGAGTCATGGCCACCCGGAAAGCGACAAGAACGATGAAGAAAACCCGGCGCCGGGGCAAAAAGCAAGCGAAGCGACCGACGGCTGCCTCCGGCATGTCCGCCGCCAATAGCATGTGGGGCGGGCGTTTTGCCACCGCCCCCGCAGCGGTGATGGAACGCATCAACGCATCGATCGGCTTCGACCGCAAACTCTACGCCCAGGACATCCGCGCGAGCCAGGCCCATGCGGCTATGCTGGCGCGCAAAGGCATTATCCGGCATGCCGATGCCACCCGCATTCGCACCGGCCTCGCTGCCATCCGGCGCGAAATCGATGCCGGGCGCTTCCCGTTCTCGACCGCGCTCGAGGACATCCATATGAACGTCGAGGCGCGGCTGACGAGCCGCATCGGCGATGCCGGCAAGCGTCTCCACACCGCGCGCTCGCGCAACGATCAGGTTGCGACCGATTTCCGGCTGTGGGTGCGCGATGCGCTCGACCAGACGGCGCGCGCCATCGCCGGCCTCCAGTCGGCGCTCATGGCCAAGGCCGAGCGCCACGTCGACACCGTCATGCCCGGCTTCACCCATCTTCAGAACGCACAGCCGGTGACCTTCGGCCATCATCTCCTGGCCTATGTCGAGATGCTGGGCCGCGACCGCTCGCGCGTTGCCGATGCGCGGCGGCGCCTCAACGAAAGCCCGCTCGGGGCCGCCGCCCTTGCCGGAACGCCCTACCCGATCGACCGCCGCATGACCGCCAGAGGGCTCGGCTTCGACCGGCCGATGGCCAACTCGCTCGATGCGGTCTCCGATCGCGACTTCGCCCTCGAGTTCCTGTCGCTCGCGGCGATCGCGTCGGTGCATCTTTCGCGCCTCGCCGAGGAGCTGGTGATCTGGGCATCGCCGCAATTCGGCTTCGTCAAGCTGTCGGATGCCTTCACCACCGGCTCGTCGATCATGCCGCAGAAGCGCAATCCCGACGCCGCCGAGCTGATCCGCGCCAAGACCGGCCGCGTCATCGGCGCGCTGGTGACGCTCTTCGTCGTCATGAAAGGCCTGCCGCTCGCCTACTCGAAGGACATGCAGGAGGACAAGGAGCCGGTGTTCGACGCGGCCGAGACTCTCCTGCTGTCCCTTCACGCCATGACTGCCATGATCGCCGACCTCAAGGCCGATGCGGCGCGCATGGCGGCGGCGGCCGAGATCGGCCACACCACCGCCACCGACCTCGCCGACTGGCTGGTGCGCAAGGCCGGACTCACGTTCCGCGCCGCCCATCACGCCGCCGGGCGTCTGGTGACGGTTGCCGAAACCAGGGGCGTGCGGCTCAAGGATCTTCCGCTCGCCGAAATGCGCGCTATCGAGCCCAAGCTCACGCGCGCAGTCTACCGTGTCCTCGACGTCGCCGCGTCCGCCGCGAGCCGCCGTTCCGAGGGCGGCACTGCGCCCAAGCGCGTACGCGCGGCACTTGCCGACGCCAAGCGGAGATTTGCGCCATGAAGACGATCCGGGTTTCGCGCCGCGCGTTCGGTGCGCTCATCGCGCTGGCAGCGGCCGGGGCCGTGCTGTCCGCGTGCGGCAAGAAGGGCACGCCGCTGCCGCCGTCCGATGAGCGGAGCGATTTCCCGCGCACCTATCCGGCGCCGTCCACGTATCCGCATCCGGCGCAGGGCGGCGGCGATACGCATCAGAGCCCGCGGCCCGAGCAGCAGCAGCCGTCCTACGACAGCGGCGTGACCCGCTCCCCGGGGGCGTCCGATCAATGAGTTCGTTCGTTCGCCGCGGTGGGCGGCTGATATGCGAAGGCGTGCCTCTCACGCGGATCGCCGAGACGGTCGGAACGCCGGTCTACGTCTATTCCCAGAGCGCGATGGAACGCTCCTACCGCGCGCTTCGCGCCGCGTTGGCGTCCGCACGCCCCAAGCACGGCTTCGAGATCTGCTATGCGGTAAAGGCCAACCCAAACATCGCTGTGATCGAAACCTTTGCGCGCCTCGGCGCCGGCGCCGACGTAGTCTCCGAAGGCGAGCTGCGTCGTGCGCTCGCCGCCGGCGTGTCTCCTGAGCGGATCGTCTTCTCCGGCGTCGGCAAAACGCCCGACGAGATCGCGTTTGCGCTCAAGTCCCGCATCGGTCAGATCAACGTCGAATCGGCGGCGGAGCTCGACGCCATCGACCGGGTCGCCGCGCGGATGCGGCGCAGGGCAACGATCGTTCTTCGCGTCAACCCCGACGTCGATGCGCGCACCCACGCCAAGATCACCACCGGGCGCAAGGAAAACAAATTCGGCATCGACTTCGACGAGGCCCGCGCGCTCTATGCCCGCGCGGCCAAAAGCTCGCGCGTTCGCGCCGTCGGCCTCGCCGTTCACATCGGCTCACAGATTACCACCCTCGCTCCGTTCGGCGCGGCATTCAGGCGGCTCGGCACGCTGGTCAAGGACCTGCGCGCCAGCGGCCTTGCAGTCGAGAAACTCGATCTCGGCGGCGGCCTCGGCATCCGCTACAAGGACGAGACGCCGCCCGATCCCGCCGCCTACGCGCGCCTCATCGCCGGGGTCGCGGCCAAGCTCGATGTCAAAATCGTGGTCGAGCCCGGGCGGTTTCTGGTCGGAAACGCCGGCGCGCTTCTGACGCGCGTGCTCTATATAAAGGACGGCCGCAGCCGCCCCTTCGTCATCGTCGATGCCGCCATGAACGATCTCATGCGTCCGGCCCTTTACGATGCCTGGCACGATATCGTCCCGGTCGCCGCGCCGCGGCGTCACAGTTTTGCTACCGACGTCGTCGGGCCGGTCTGCGAAACCACGGATATTTTCGCCCGTGCGCGGCGTTTGCCTGTGTTAGCATCCGGCGACTTGGTGGCGGTTCTCTCGACCGGCGCCTATGGCGCGGCGATGGCGTCCGATTACAACAGCCGCCCGCTGGTGCCCGAGGTTCTTGTAAAGGGCCGGCGTTTCGCCGTGATCCGGCCGCGCCAAAGCTTCGAGGCGATGTTGTCCCGCGACACGCTGCCTCCCTGGTTCAAGCCCGCGCGTCGATAAGGGCTGAATCCTCAAGGCACGTCCGGGCGAAGGAGGCCATGAGCGTGTTGGGCTCTCCCGATCCGAACCGCAAGCGCTCCGCGCCAGATCGCGCCGGGCAAACCGGGGCCGCGCGCGTCGAGCGCACCCTGATGCGCGCGCGTCTGGCTTTGTTCTGGGAGCGGCTATGGCCGCGGCTGGTTCCGGCGCTCGCCGTCGTCGCGGTGTTTGCTACGATCGTCTTCCTCGACCTTCTGCCGTCGCTGCCGGTCTGGCTCCACGTCGCCGTGCTGGCCGTTCTCGCCGCGGCCCTGATCGCCGCCCTGGCATGGCTCCCGCGCGGGCTTCGCTGGCCGACCGCCGCCGAGGCACGCCGCCGCGTCGAAACCGCGAGCGATCTCCGTCATCGTCCCCTCGAGACGCTCACTGAGCCGATCGCGGTCGGCGCCGACGATCCGCAGGCGCGGGCGCTGTGGACAGCGCATCAGGCGCGCGCCAAGGCGGCGCTGGCCGCCCTCAAAGCCGGCCTCGCCGCGCCCGGCCTCGCCCGTCGCGATCCTTACGCGATCCGTTTCGCCGTTCTGATCGCCTTCGTCGTGGCGCTGGCGGTCGGCGCCGTCGACGGCGAGCATCGCCTGCAGCGCGCGTTCGACCCGCTCGGTCAGATTTTCCGCCCCGAGCCGGTGCTCGTGGAAGCCTGGATCACACCTCCCGCCTACACCGGCTTGCCGCCGATCGTGCTCGCCCTGGGAGACCGGAAAGCTGCGGACAAAAAGGATGTGACCGGGCCGGCGCTGCGTCCGCCGTCGAGGCCGATCGCGGTGCCCGAAGGATCGAGTCTCCTGGTCCAGGTCGACGGCGGCAGCAGAGCCCCGACCCTCAAGGTCGGCTCCGAGACAGTGGCGATGGATGCCGCCTCCAAAACCGTGTTCCGCGCCGAGACGAAGATCACCGAGGGCAACCGCATCGACGTCGAGCGCCGCGGCGGCAAGGTCGCCAGCTGGCCGATCGCCGTCGTTCCCGACCGCGAGCCCGAGGTCGCCTTCACCGAGCCGCCGGCATCCAACGAGCGAGGGCAAATCAAGCTCGCCGTCGATGCCCATGACGATTACGGCGTCGCGTCGCTGGTCGCCTATGTGCGCCTCGCGGAACGCGGCATCGACGACGACCCGCTCGAGATCGCGCTGCCGCTGCCGGCGGACCGCAAGAACGTCAAGCAAACCAGCCTGCAGGATCTCACCTCGCATCCTTGGGCGGGACTCGACGTCACCATCCAGGTGATGGCGCGCGATGCTATCGACCAGGTCGGCGTTACGTCGACGGAACAGATCACGCTGCCCGAGCGCGTGTTCCGCAATCCGCTGGCAAAGGCCTTGATCGCCCTGCGCAAGGAACTGGTGCGCAACCCGGCGGTGCGCGTCCCGGCGCGCAACGCCCTCGATGGACTCCTTGCCACGCCGGGCAAGCTGCCTGACGACGCCGTGGTGCGGCTGGCGCTCTCGGCCGCGGCCGGCCGGCTCCGCTACGACGCCAGTCGCCAGGGTACGATGGCGGTCGCGAGCCTCCTCTGGGAAACGGCGCTCCGCCTCGAGGACGGCGGCCGCGACCAAGCCCAACGCGAACTGATGGCGCGCCAGAAGGAGCTTATCGACCGTCTCAACGACAAGACCGGCGACGCCGAGATCGACAAGCTGTTCGACGAGGTGCGCCAGGCGCTCGCCAACGCACTTCGGGAAGCCATGAAGAACATGGCCGACATGCCGACATGGGACATGCCGCTGCCGCCCGACGCCCAGGTGATGAGCGCCGAGGATCTGTTCAAGCAGCTCGAGGAAGCGCGCGACCTCGCCAAGAACGGCGACCGCGACGCCGCCCGCCAGCAGCTTCAGCAGATGCTCTCGATGCTGGATGCGCTGCGCAACGGCAACATGGGCAAGATGAGCCCCGAGCAGATGCAGCAGATGAAGCAGGCGAACGAGATGTCGAAGCAGCTTAACGACCTCGTCCGTCGCCAGAAGGAGCTGATGGACCAGACCTTCCAGCACTCGGACCGCGGCCAGCAGGGACGCGGCGGCCAGCCGAACGACAACTCCGGCTCCGCCGAGCAGCAGGATCAGATCCGCCGCGATCTCGACGAACTCATGCGGCAGCTCGGCGAAATGACCGGCCAGGTTCCGGACAACCTCGGCTCGGCCGAGAAGTCGATGCGCGAATCGGCCGAGGCGCTGTCGCGCGGACAGCCGGGCTCGGCGCTCGACCCGCAGGGGCGCGCGCTGCAAGCGCTCCAGCAGGGAGCCGGCCAGATGTCGCAGATGATGGCCCAGGCAATGGGCCTGCGCGGCTTCATTCCGGGCGGCACCCAGACGCCGCGCGCCGGAAACGGCCGCAACACCGATCCGTTCGGCCGCCCCTTGCCGGCAACCGGCACGTCCAACGGCGACGAGGTCAAAATCCCCGATGCCTCGGAGCGGGCGCGGGCGCGAGACATCCTCGACGAGCTTCGGCGCCGCAGCGCCGAGCCCGAGCGACCGCGCATCGAGCACGACTACATCGAGCGCCTGCTGCGCCAGTTCTGAGGCGCCGTCTTACGGGCTGCCCGCGGTGTTCGGCTTGGCCAGTACCTCATCCACCACTCGCACCAGATCCTGGAGCGTAAACGGCTTGGAGATCACGCGCTGGATCAGCACGTCGAGGTTGTGGGCGCGCTGGCGCTCGGCGGCGTATCCCGACATCAGCAGGACGCGCAGGCTGGGATAATCGCGCGCGACCTTGAGTGCCAGCGCGATGCCGTCCATTCCCGGCATGACGATGTCGGTCAGCAGCAGATCGAACGACGATGACGTCTGCAAGGCATGGAGCGCGGCCAGCCCGTCCTCGACCACCGTCACGTCATGGCCGTGATGGTGCAATGCGCGGCGGACGAATTCGGCGACCGCGCGATCGTCGTCGGCCACCAGGATGCGCGCCATGGCCGTGGTCCTGTTCAGTTGCCGTCGGCGAAGCGGAGGCTGAGGCCGGTCGCATCTTCGGCCGGCTCGTCGGCGCGGGTGACAAAGCGCGCCGACTCGCCCGGCAGGAGGCTCGACTGCGTCGCCGCGAACGTCCAGGCGGAGAGCTCGCGATTGTCGGCGGTGAGCGCCGCGCGGAGCTGAGGGACCTTGCGATCGCGGTTGGACACGTTCACCACGTCGCCTTCGATCACCACCACCTCCCGATCCGCCTCGAGTCGGCGCGCCGTCGATACGTTGCGAAACTCGAGGCCGGCACCGGGCGGATCGCCGATCACGCCGACGGCGGCATAGAGGCGCTCTGCCGGCGGCCAAGCGGCGATGACGGCGTCGCGGGCCACCCACGCGGCGGCAACGACGACGATGACGGCGAGCACCAGCGCCGCCCAAGCCACGGCGGCGCCCGGCTGACGCGACCGTCGCGGAAAGCCCGGCAGATTGGTGCCCGGCGCGCGCGCCGCCGGCGCTTCCGGCGGCGCCTCGGGCTGCAGGATTCGCGGGAAATCGATCGGCGCCTGCTGATGCCACTGATGGCCGCAATTGGCGCATCGCACGGTGCGGCCGTCAGGGCCGAGAAGAGCGGGATCCACAACGTAGCGCGTGGAGCAAGCCGAGCAGGAAAGGATCATTCAGCGGATGCCCGTGGGTGCGCGGCGGCCGGCCGCCCGGCCGTTATAGGAGGCGTGAACGAGACTGGCAAGATGCGACGGCTTGCCTTTACGCCGTGCGCCGCTTGTGCGATTTTGCCGCGATTTCCCTATTTCCGTCGCACGGATAATTAACCGTCATTACCATGCACGAAAGCGTCGTCCGCTTCGAGAATGTCGGCATGCGTTATGGCGTAGGCGCCGAGATTCTCCATGACATCCGCTTCGAGCTGGCGCCGGGATCGTTTCACTTCCTGACCGGCCCGAGCGGCGCCGGCAAATCGTCGCTCCTGCGGCTGGTCTATCTCGCCCATCGCCCATCACGCGGCCTGATCCACATCTTCGGCCACGACATCGCGACCGCGCCGCGCGACCGCCTGCCGCTCCTGCGTCGACGCATCGGCGTCGTGTTCCAGGAGTTCCGCCTCCTCGATTCGCTGACCGTGTTCGAGAACGTGGCGCTGCCGCTGCGCATCGCCGGCATCGACGCCGAGGAGATCGAGAGGCACGCGAGCGAGCTCCTGGAGTGGGTGGGCCTCGGCGGCCAGATGAAGGCGAAGCCGTCGACGCTGTCGGGCGGTCAGAAGCAGCGCGTCGCCATCGCTCGCGCCGTCATCAATCGGCCAAGCCTGCTCGTCGCCGACGAACCGACGGGTAACGTCGACGACGACATCGCGGTGCGCCTTCTTTATCTGTTCGAGGAACTGAACCGCCACGGCACGACGATCCTCATCGCCACCCACAACGATTCGCTGGTGGCGCGATTCGAGCATCCCGAGTTGCACCTGCTCGACGGCGAGCTGACCCTGAAGCCGAGACGCCCGGGTCCGCCCGGCGCGCGCCAGGCGCCCTCCGGACGAACGTTGCAGGACGAAGCGCCGTGACGATCCGCAGGCGTCATCCGCTGCCGTTCGCCGCCGATCCCGGCCGGCGCTTCGTGCCGTGGCTGATCGCACTGGTCGTATTCCTCGCCGCCCTCGCGCTCGCCGGCCTCATGGTGCTCGCCGACGCCTCGGCGAAATGGGATCGCGGCCTCGTCGGCGTCCTCACCGTGCAGGTGCCCGACACCGCCCGCGCCGACGCGGCCGGGCGCGCGGCCCAGGCGAAGCGTGTCGAGGCCGCGGTCCGGACGCTGCGGAGCACGCAAGGCGTCGCCTCGGTCCGGGCGCTCGACGCCAAGGAGACGGCGGCGCTGCTGGAGCCTTGGCTCGGCGACGGCGCCTATGTCGCGTCGCTGCCGCTGCCGTCGCTGATCGACGTGCGCCTCGACGCCGGCACCCGCGTCAACATCACCGGCCTGACCGGGCTTCTGTCGTCGGAGGTGCCCGGCACCACGGTCGACGACCACCGCCGCTGGACCGACCGCCTGGTGACGATCCTGCGGGCGATCGAAGCGCTGGCGGCGGCCGTCGTCGCCCTGGTGGCGCTTGCCGCCGTCGGCACCATCGTCTTCGCCACCCGGAGCGCGCTGGCGGTCCACGCCGAGACCATCGAGCTTCTCCACATCATCGGCGCCCCGGACGGCGCGATCGGATCGGCATTCGCGCGTCAGGCGCTGTGGCTCGGCCTCAAGGGCGGGCTCATCGGGCTGATCGGCGCCGTCATCGCCGGCGCCGGGATCGCCGTTGCCTTCGCGCGCCTGCCGGCCGGGCTGCTTCCCGCCGTGACGCTGACTCCCATCGAAGCCGTGACGCTGGCGCTGGTGCCGTTGACGGTCGCGGCGATCGCCGCCGTGACGGCGCGCATGACGGTCCTGTCCTCGCTCAAGAGGATGCTGTGATGGCTCCGCTCGGACATCGGCGCGCGCGCTTGCGCCCGATCCGCGTCGTCGTCAACACGGTGCTGCTGCTCGCCGGCCTGTGGTTGGTTGGCCTCGTCTGGTACGCCAGCGAGATCGCGCGGGCGAACTCCGGCGCCGACGATTCGGCCGGGACGACGACCGATGCCGTCGTGGTGCTGACCGGCACGCCGGATCGCCTCGGCGTCGGCTTCGAGCTGCTGGCCGCCGGCCGGGCGCAGCGGATGTTCATCTCCGGGGTTTACCGCGGCGTCGACGTCCAGCAGATCCTGCGGGCGCTCCGGCGCTCCCCCGACGAGGCCGAGAACGCGGTCGTGCTGGGCTACGGCGCCGACGACACCATCGGCAATGCCAACGAAACGGCGGGGTGGATGGCCAAGGAAGGCCTGACGTCTCTGATCCTCGTCACCTCGAATTTCCACATGCCGCGGGCGCTTCTCGAATTTCATGCGGCGATGCCGGAGATCACCATCGTTCCCCACGCCACCGCGGCGGCCTCGTTCAAGATCGACGCCTGGTGGCGCTGGCCTGGCACGATCCGGCTGATCGCCAGCGAGTGGTCGAAGTACATCGCCGCGCGCGCCCGACTGGCGCTCGGCATCCGCGTCTCCGCGCTGCCGGTCGTCAGCCCAGCGCCCCTGTCGCCGCCGGAAACCCGGGGAACGGCGGCGCCGGCGCCCGGGGCATCGCCGCCCCAGCCGCAACCGGAGACGAAGCCGGAGAGCGTGCCATGACGCTGTTCCGGGCCGTGCTGTTCAACATCGCCTATTGGGCCATGACCCTGACGCTGGCGGTCGCCTACCTGCCGCTGCTGGCGTTGTCGCCGCGATGGACGATCGCCGGCGCTGGCGCCTGGATCCGCGCGACGCTGTGGCTCCTGCGCGTCGTCGTCGGCCTCGACTACCGCGTTATCGGCGCGGAGAACCGCCCCAAAGGCCCGGTGCTGATCGCCTCCAAGCACCAGTCGGCATGGGAAACGCTGGCGTTCGTCGCCCTCCTCGGGGATCCGGTCTTCATCATCAAGAAGGAGCTGCTGTCGGTGCCGTTCTTCGGCTGGTACGCACGCCATGCCGGCATGATCGCCATCGACCGCAAGGGTGGCGCCGCGGCGCTCAAGCGGATGATGACCGAGGCCCGCGCCGCCGTCGCCGCGGGGCGCCCGCTCGTCATCTTCCCCGAGGGCACGCGCATGGCGCCGGGTGCCGCGCCGCGTTACCAGACCGGAATCGCAGCGCTCTATCAGATGCTTGACGTGCCGGTGCTGCCGGCGGCGCTCAACTCCGGCCACTTCTGGGGGCGGCGCGCGTTCGTCAAGCGGCCGGGCCGGATCGTCGTCGAATACCTGCCGCCGATCGCGCCGGGCCTCGCCCGCGAGGCGTTCATGCGGCGGCTGGAGGGCGACATCGAGGCGGCGAGCGCCCGGATCGCCCCGGATTCGGCGGCGGGAAACCCGGGATAACTCTGTGGATAGCCTCCGACCGTTCGCGGTGCAAACCGGGGGCGGCTTGGAATCGCGAAGGCGAATCAAGGCCCAAGCCGGCCCGCCCGATGTGGAAACGGAACGGGAACAAGAGCTTGACGGCCAGGCGCGCCCGTTCCTAAGATAGCCGCGCGTCTCCGTTCCTTAAGTTTCGATTTAATATCAATGA
>Ga0070714_100001140_pt1 | contig 19079 bp, 14 predicted proteins | sample LARL83metaG_FD_65450 | JGI IMG/M metagenome (GOLD analysis project Ga0070714, IMG submission 65450) | Corn, switchgrass and miscanthus rhizosphere microbial communities from Kellogg Biological Station, Michigan, USA - LAR L8-3 metaG | ecosystem: Host-associated > Plants > Roots > Rhizosphere ... | reverse complement strand
CCGGAACACCGCGCTGTTCTCCTCGCGCCCGACCATCATGATCGACGACGGCAGCGCGATGGATCTCGGCGACCACACGATGATGCTGACGATGGATCCGCCCCGGCACACGCAGTACCGGAAGCTCGTGGCCCCCCGGTTCCTGCGCCGGGCCGTCGGCCTTCTGCGTCCCGAGATCGAGCGGCTCGCGGCCGGGATCGTCGACGGCGTCGCCGACCGGGACGAGTTCGACCTGGTCGAGGACGTCGCCGGCCTGCTGCCTTCCTACGTCATCGCCGAGATGCTCGGCATCCCGCGCCAGGACGGAGTCAGCCTGTACCGGCTGACCGAGACGATCCACGCCGACCCTGCGAGCCAGCCGGAGGGCGCGGGCCTTGCCGCCGTCATCGAGATGTTCAGCTACGCCAGCGGTGTGTGGAACGCCAAGCGGGCCTGCCCCGGAGACGACCTCGCCTCCGCGCTCGTAACCGCCGAGGTGGACGGGCAGCGCCTCGACGAGACCGACTTCAACCTCTTCTTCCTCCTGCTCATCGACGCCGGCGGCGACACGACGCGCAACCTGGTGGCCGGCGGCATGGACGCGCTCTTCGAGCACCCCGCGCAGCGGGAGCGACTGACCGCGGACCTCGGGCTGCTCCCCGCCGCCATCGAGGAAATGCTCCGCTGGACCAGCCCGGTGATCTACATGCGGCGGACCGCCACGGCCGACACGGAACTGGGCGGCCGGCCGATCAAGGCCGGCCAGAAGGTCGTCCTGTACTACGGGGCGGCCAATCGCGATCCTCGCGCGTTCGACGAGCCAGAGCGCTTCGACATCACCCGGACGCCCAACGACCACGTGGCCTTCGGCGGCGGTGGGCAGCACTTCTGCCTCGGCGCGCAGGTCGCGCGGGCCGAGATCGAGGCGATGTTCCGCCAGATCCTCACCCGCCTGCCCGGCCTGCAGAAGGCCGGCCAGACCGAGTGGCTGCCCTCCACGTTCATCTCCGGCCCCAAGCACATCCCCGTGCGTCCCGGCCGCAGCTGACCGAGGCCTGGTTGGCGGCCTCCCCGGCTGCCTGATCAGGCAACTTGGCCCGGCCGTGCATAGTGCAAGCCGTGCGCCGTGCGTACAATGACCTCAGCTTGACCCCGGGGGGTGCAGATATGCGAGTCGGCATCGCTCGGGGCACACTGCCGCATTGGCGCGCACCAAGCTGCGCCGGGGGCTTCTCCTCGCTCCAGAAGCTGAGCCCATCCCCGGCCGAATGGTATTCGGGGTTACGGACGTTTGCCTGATCGGAGTGACGGTATGGCCACATTGCCGATGGTGGGCGATGAGCTAGCTGGTTACCGGCTGCGGGGAGTTATGGGCCGGGGTGGCATGAGTGTGGTTTATGAGGCGGAGAATCCGCGGCTGGGCAGCACGGTGGCACTCAAGGTGCTGGCGCCCGAACTCGCGAGCAACGACCTGTTCCGGGCGCGGTTCCTGAAGGAGTCGCGGATCGCGGCCTCGCTCAATCACCCGAATGTGATCCCGATTTATGACATGGGCGCCCATGACGATCTCCTGTTCATCGCGATGCGCTACGTCGTCGGCTCGGACCTGCGGTCGGTACTGAAGGCCAACCGTGTGCTGACGCCCGATCAGGCGCTTTTGCTGATTGGCCAGGCGGGCCGGGCGCTGGATGCCGCGCACCGGCATGGCCTCGTGCACCGCGACGTCAAACCGGGAAACATTCTGATCGAGCGCGGCTCCGATGACGAAAGCGAGCCCGATCACGTTTACCTCAGCGATTTTGGAATTAGCAAGCATGTCGCCTCGCGCAGTGGGCTGACCGCGACCGGCGAGTTCATGGGCACCATTGACTACATTTCCCCCGAGCAGATCCGGGGCCGCCCCGTCGATGGCCGGGCCGACATCTACTCGCTGGGATGTGTGCTGTATGAGTGCCTGACCGGCCGGGTGCCCTTCGACAAAGACGTCAATGCCGCGGTCATCTGGGCGCATGTGGAAGAAATGCCCACGGCCCCCAGCGCGCTGCAGCCCACCCTGCCACCCAGCATCGATCATGCCCTGGCCAAGGCCCTGGCCAAGGACCCGGCCGACCGCTACGCCACCTGCCGCGAACTGATCACCGCCGCCCGTGCCGCGCTGCCCGGCGCCACCCCCGCCGTCCCGCACTCCGCCACCGTCCTGTCCAGCCGGCCCATTGCCTCCGGGCCCGGCAGCTCCTCTCTCGCCGGCCCTGGCAGCTCCTCTCTCGCTGCGCCCGGCAGTTCTTCTCTCGCCGGGCCCGCCAGCTCCGCACTGGCCGGGGCCGCCAGCTCTTCTCTCTCCGGGTCCGCCGCCCCTGCCGCCCACGAGCGCGACGCCACCTCCGCCGTGGGCGCCGCAGTCGGCCAGGAGACTGCCCCCGGCTCAGTCCCTGGCTACCCCCCACCCCAGCCGTCCGGTCCGATGTACGGGGCGCCATCCGTCCCGTCAGCTACTGGCCCGGCGCCCGCTGGCCTGTCACCTGCTGGCCCGCCGCCCGCGACAGCCCGGCCGCACCTGCGGCGGACCCTGGCCATCGTGACCGGACTGGTGGTGGTCATCGCCGCCGCCGGCGGCTGGTTCATCGGGCACAACAGCAACCACCGCACCAACAGCGCGAGCAGCACCAGCACCGGCACCTCCCCGGCGCCTACTCAGCAGGCCTCCGCACCTGCTCCGCCGGCGCCGGGGACCTGGGCGCCGGGGCGTGATTCGCCGTTCCGTGTGCAGCAGCTGCAGGCGGCTGTGCTGGACAACAGGATCTGGGTGGCCGGTGGTCTGCTCGGCCCGGACGAGGCAACAAACAAGACCGAGTATTACGATCCGACGGTCCGCACGTGGGGCTCCGGCCCGAGCCTGCCCTTCCTGGTGCATCACGCGATGCTGGTGAATTACCGCGGGCAGCTATGGCTGATCGGGGGTTTCCTGCCCGTTGGCCACAATATGGAGGCTTCCGCCTCGGACCATGTGCTGATCCTGGACCCGGCCAAGAACCAGTGGGTCGAGGGCCCTCCGCTCCATCATGCGCGGGCCGCCGGAGCGGCGGTGGTGGTGGGGAACCAGATCATCGTCATTGGCGGGCGGACCGGCGGCAAAACCGAAACAGAGGTCACGCAGACAGAGATCTACAACGGCAAGAGCTGGCGCGACGCCCCCGCCCCTCCGGTCCCTGGCGATCACCTGGCGGCCGTGACAGACGGGACCTACCTCTACGCCATCGGCGGCCGCGATCTCACCCCCTCGGAAAACCACAAGGCGCTGCAGCGCTTCAACCCGGCGACCGGCCAGTGGACCCAGCTGACGCCCATGCCGGTCGCTGACAGCGACCTCGGCGCGGCCTTCATTGACGGTCAGCTGGTCACGTTCGGCGGTGAAAACCTGTTCACTGTGTTCAAGACCGCCCAGTCCTACAATCTGGCCACCCAGAAATGGTCCACGCTGGAGAGCCTCCCGGTGGCCAGGCACGGGATGGCCGTGGCCGTGCTCGGCCAGACCATCTACGCCATGGACGGGGCGTCCGAGCCCGGGCACGACGGATCCACCAGCACCATGGAGAAGCTCCGCTTCCGGAAGTAGGCGAGCTCCGCCCGACGCCGCTGGTCCAGCGCGGGTGCCGGTCACGAATACCGGCACCCGCGCTGAAACACGCTGAGCATCTCTATGAAGTCCGTTTTTGAGGGCTTTCCAGGCCGCCGGAAACCGGAACTCTTGACAGCAACCTGGTTGTGTGCTTGAACGGGAATACCGATACGCCTGAGGCCATGGAGGTGGGTCCGTCGGCGGGCGCTATGCCGTTCATTGGTGAGGAGTGAGGTCTGTTAAGTAATCATCTGGAGGTTGGGGGAGGGGGCACTGTGACTCGCAGAGCCAGAAGGGTGCTGTTCGGTCTTGAGACTGCCCTGGCTTGTAGCGCACTTACGCTCGCGGTAGTCACCGCTATCTGGCAGGACTGGATCGAAATCGTTTTCGGCATCGACCCGGACAAGCATTCTGGGTCGCTCGAATGGCTGACCGTCGCGGCCAGCCTGGCTATCGCCGTGATCTGCGGTATCGCTGCGCGTGCGCAGTGGCGGCGAATGCATCCAAGAGTTGCTTGACGCCACCTAGGCGCTGGCCGTGCAGAGCCAAGGACCAGTCGCCGTGCGGCGAGCAGCTGCGTAGCCGGATCGACTCTGACCCACCTCGTGGCTTCGGCGCTGGTTCGCAGAGGCAAGGAGGATGGACCGGTGCGCAAGAAATCGCCATTGCGGGACTGCCGCGGCCGCGTGTCCGTGCTTCGGCTTATTGGACTGCTCCTGCTGGCCGGCTGGCTGGTACGGCTGCTGCGCTCGCTTTTCCGGCTGTGCAGGCTGGTCTGCCGGGACCGCAAGCAGCCTGGCACCCCGAATGTCCCGCCCTGGGCATATCGCCAGCCCGATCCGCTGATCTATAGCCAGCAATACCTGCAGGCGCAGGGACTGGCTGTTACCTGGAACAATCCCGATATTCACCTGGAAAGCCCCGCTGCCCCAGGCGTCCCGGTCGATTCCCATGACCTGCAGCCCGACACCGACTACCTCGTCATCGCCAGGGTGTGGAACGGCGCGACCACGGCACCCGCACCCGGGCTGCCGGTCCACGTTTCCTTCCTCGAATTCGGCATCGGGACCACACGGCACGATGTCGGCCAGACCGCGGTTGACCTGGCGGTCAAGGGCGCAGCGGGCTGCCCGGCCGTCGCGACCGTGGCCTGGCGTACCCCCGCCACGCCCGGCCATTACTGCCTGCAGGCCGAGCTGATCTGGGCGGACGACGCCAACCCGGCCAACAACCTGGGGCAGCACAACACCGACGTGAAGCCGCTCAACTCACCACACGCCGCATTCGATTTCCCGCTGCGAAACGCCGCCGAGACGACCTTGCTGCTGCGCCTTCAGGCCGACTCGTACGATATTCCGCCGCTGCCCGAATGCCAGCCGGGGAACGGCCCCGACGCTGCTCGCCATCGCGTTGCCCGCCACGACAGGGCCGCGTGGCCGGTGCCTGACGGGTGGCAGGTTGCCCTCGCGCCGGCCGAGGCCAGGCTGGGCCCGGGCGAGAGCACAACGGTGACCGCGGACATCACCGCGCCCGACGGCTACGTCGGGCGGCAGGCCATCAACGTCAACGCTTACGCCGGCCAGACCCTCGTCGGCGGCGTCACCTTCTATGTCGAGGGGAACGGCTGATGACGACACCGACCGGCCCGGTAATTGCACCCCCGGGCCAGTACACCCACTGTGTCGACAGAACCAACTACAAGGGCCCGCCGAGCACTTCCAGTTTCGGTGACATACTGTCGGCCTTGCTCGACTCCGGCCTTGCGGCAACAGCAGAATGGCTGCTGTGCGACTATCTGCTCGGCGGCAAGCTCGTCTGCCTCGCTGGCGGAGCAGATGAATGCGCGATCGGCGTGGTGGTCGGCGTCGAACCGGTGGGCCAGAAGACCGGCTTCAACGCGCTGGACAACGACTTTTCCTTCAATGTGCTCCTCGCTCCGTACGCACCGGGCGATTTCAGCGTGTACCACAATCAGCCCGGCAAACCGGAGACGTTTGACCCGTACAAGATCTATAAGGACGTGGTCGACGGCGGAGATCCGCAGGCGGTGCTCATGACGGACCCGCAGCCGGTCCCGGTGCCGCTGCCCACGCCGGCCGATCCGGGCCCGGAGAGCCCGGTTGAGGGGTACGGCGTTCTCTGGAGCTGGGACGGCACGAAACTTGTGCCCGGCGACCCCAATGACGAAGCCCTGCATAACAACCTGAACAAGTTGCGGGACCTGACCAAGGACGACAATCCCCCGGCTAGCCGGATCTCCATCCCGGTCCTGCACGCCGAGTGCGAGGGCTCGCGGATCTTCTTCGTCTGCCAGGCGATGAAACCGTTCCTGGACCTGCTGCAGGGAAAGGTGCCCGGCCTGCCGGGCCCATCGCCCGAGGAGATCTGCGACGCCACGCTCGGCTGGATCCCCTTCGGCATCGGCAAGGCCATCTGCTCCATCGTCAGCGACATCGTGTCCCTGGCCATCCTCACCTCCGTGGGACCCTGGATGCTCGCTGCGTTCGCGTCAGCATGGGAAGCCGCGCAGGCCTACGACGACCTGTTCGTCACCGGGCCGGTCGCGAAACAGATCCACACGGGCGACGTGGTCATCGTGAGCGGACGATGGACCTGGGACGCCGGCCACGCCGGGCACACTGAGCTGCATCCGGTGAAAACCATCCAGAAGGTGACGCTGTCCCCGGAGCTGAGCGGCGGCTATGACCCTTCGAAGCCGAATCCGCTCTCACCCGCGATCATCAGCGAAATGCGCGATATACACGACCGCTGGTGCCGGCTCGTGCAGGAGGCTCCGCCGCCACCGGACCCGCGTGGCGGCGGCGTTCTGACCCCGCCGCAGCTCGGCTCGCTGACCCCGCCGCAGATCACCGTCTACACCAGTCAGCTCCAGCCGGAGAACCAGTGGCAGCTGCATCCCCTGATCGACGGGTGCACACCCCCCGAACCTCCGATCGGGTGACAACGCCCGTGACCGGCCGCAAGATCTGCCCGGCCTGCCTGCTGCGCCTCGCTGCTGCGCTCGCCGTCGTGTCGGCAGTGTGGAGCCGCCGTCGGCGGCGGGCCGCGGCCAGGAGGCGATCTGCCTAGGAGCCCGCCCGGAGGCTGTCAGCCTGCGTACTTCATCACCAGGTCGCCGACGCGCGGGAGCGCGATCTCGATGTGCTTGGCCGCGCTGCCGCGGACGCTGCTGTACGCCTTGACGATCGTCGGCCGATCGGAGGACCCGGCCCTTGCGTCGGTCACGGACAGGAGGGCCTGCGCCACCTCGTCGCCGCGCTTGGCGAGGTAGTCGCCGAATGCCGAGCCGCCGGAGCTGCTGAAGTCCGCCCAGAACGGCTCGAGCTGGACCACCATGTCCGGCAGCAGCTTCTCCACCATGGTGCGGACGTGGCCCGGCATGAAGGTGTTCACCGTCTTGTAGGCGAGCTTGACCGCGGTCCCGGAGATCCCGGACTTTTCCGAGATCTCCTGCTGGAGCAGTGCATAGCAGTCGGCGATCACCTTTGGCCGGTTGTCCGGCCCGAGCAGGATCTCCTGAAGCGTGGCTGCCATGGGTATGTTCGCTCCTTGTCGCTGGGTCCGGCCCGCTAGATCCGGCACGCGTGCAATGTGCCGTCCGTAACTAGACGCCCAGCTCCCGGCTAGGTTTACCGCTGGTCAGCGTGGCCGGCCTGAGGTAGGCGATCTATGCCTCAGTCACCGATTTTGGCCCGGCCGGGCTGGCGGGCTGGGACGGAGTGAGGTCCTGCGGCGCTGTCCGGGTCAGCATCACGACGCCGACGGCCATTGCCGTGAAGGCCACCACGGCGACGGCGATCTTGGCCGGGCTGTCGGTGAAGCGTTCGCTGAACAGCCAGACGCTCAGGATGATGCTGGCGAACGGGTCGACGATGACCAGGATCGGCTGGGACACGCTCAGCGGCCCGACGTGCAGCGCGGCCTGCTGGAGCAGCGCGCCGGTGATCGTGGCGGCGATGAACGCGTACACCGCCCAGGTCGCCAGCATGCCGCCAACGCCGGAGACCGACAGCGTCTCGGTCGCTGTCTTCAGGAACGTCGCCTCCAGCGACGCCGTGAGCGCTGTCGCCGCCGCCAGGACGGCCGCCCGGCGGGACGGCGAGCCCCGCAGGCCAGCGACCGACAGCACCGCGATGGCACCGCCGACGACCAGCCCGGCAGACAGCCACTGATTCGCGGCCGGGGCGGGCTTGCCGCCGGTGGGCTCGCTCACGGCCAGGAACACGGCCAGGGATACGCAGACGAGGCTGACCGACGCCCAGGCGGCGCCTGCGATGTCCTGGCGGATCCAGATCCGGCGCAGCACCAGCACGAAGACCAGCTCGGTGATCAGCAGCGGCTGGACCACGGACATCGGGCCGTTGTGCAGGGCAAGGGCCTGGCAGACGAACGAGCCGACGGCGGCCGCAACGCCCAGCAGCCACAGCGGCTGACGGGGCAGGTACAGCGCGAGCCGCCAGCCCTTCACCCGCCTGGGCGCGCCGATGCTCGCCTTGTGCTGCGTCATCAGGTTGATCGCGTTGGCCAAGGCGGCGGCCAGGGCGAACACCACTGCCAGGATCACACCGCAGCTCCGTTCGCCAGGTCTCCGGCGCTGCCGCCGACCGTGATGAATACAGGCCGGCCCGCCGCGGCCCATTGTCCGGCGGCCCGAGCGCTCGCTGCCTCATCCCTCCGGGGGTGATTCCGCCGCAGCTCACCGCCGTCCGGAGATAAAGCACTGGTAAATATCCCGCCTTCGTCGGGTAAGGGGGTGGTGCCTGAGCGTGGACGATTGCGGGATATTCCTGGACCATGAAGGCACGGCAGGCCCAGGGGCCCGACCGGCGCATTTCCGCCCGGGCTGCCGTCTCGAGGGGGGTAGCGATGTCAGCCGATGCCGCAACGACGCCCGGCCCGCCGACGCTCCAGCATTTCAGTCTCGACGACCTGGCCGTGTACACCGCCGAACAGGCGTTTGGCCCGACCGCCAGCCCCGATTTCCGGGTCTTCTACGTCGGCCGTGACGACGTTCACGGGGTGCTGATGCACCTGTACACCCGGGTCACCCTCAGCGTGAAAATGAACATGTTCGGTTACGACGACGATGAACTCAACAAGGTGCTGATGGGCCTGGTCCAGAACGCCGCGGTGATGGTCCAGGTGACGCTGGACAGATCGCAGGCCGGTGGCCCGACCGAGAAAGCAATTCTCGCCTCCGACGCCGCGCAGGACCAGGAGGGCTTCGCGAACGACTTCGCCGTCGGCGAATCTGCCACCAGCCAGATCAGCCATACCAAGGGCGGGGTTCTGGACGGCATCGTTGCCTTCGAGGGCTCGACAAACTGGTCGTCGTCGGGCGAGGGCACCGGCATCAGCCTCACCGCCGCTAAGCAGGCCCCCGGGTTCAAGGCGCAGAACAACACGCTGGCCGTGTACGTCAATCCGTACGAGATCGCCAAGTTCGCGGCCCGGCTGGACTACGAGCACGCCGTGGCGGCGGCCCAGAGGCGGCCGGTCACGGCCGCGGCTGCGGCACCAGCCGAGGCTGGACTAGCCACGCCGCGGCACTCCCCCTGACAACTGCCCTCTGCGCCGCCCCAGTCGAAGGCTGCCCAGGGTGGACACGGTTGCTGGGCTTTCGGCTTGAATGGCTGCATGGCTGGTCAGCAGCGCAGGCATGTCCACCTCACGCACTGGGGTGCGGCGGAGATTGAGACCGACGGACGGCAGCTCACGTCAGTGCGTCCCTGGCGGGAGGATCCCGATCCGAGCCGGATCCTGGAGAACCTGGCCGCCGCGCACCGTCACCCAACCCGGATCGGCCAGCCCTATATCCGCCGGGGGTGGCTGGAGCACGGTCCCGGCGCGGCGGCCCGCGGGAGCGACGCCTTCGTGCCGGTGCGCTGGGATACAGCGCTGGACCTGCTGGCGGGCGAACTGCGCCGGGTGTATGACCGCTACGGCCCGGACGCCGTGTTCGGGGGATCGTACGGCTGGGCCAGCGCGGGCCGGTTTCATCACGCCCAGAGCCAGCTGCACCGGTTCCTGAACTGCCTGGGCGGCTACGTCCGCTCGGTGAACAACTACAGCTACGGCACCTCCGCGGTGCTGCTGCCGCACATTGTCGGCGACGCGGGAGCGGTCCTGGGCGGCGCCACGGCGTGGCCGGTCATCGCCGAGCACACCGATCTGATCGTGGCGTTCGGCGGCCTGTCCCCGAAGAACTCCGCGGTGGCCTCGGGCGGCATCGGCCGGCACGTGATGGGGCCGTCGCTCTCGGCGGCCGTAGCGCGCGGCTGCAGGCTGGTCTCGGTCAGCCCGCTGCGCACCGACACTGACGCCAGGCTGGGTGCCGAGTGGATCGCGCCGGTGCCCGGCACCGACGCCGCGCTGATGCTCGCGCTGTGCCACGTCCTCGACGCTGAGGGGCTCGCCGACCACGGCTTCCTTGACCGGTACACGGTGGGCTACCCGCAGTTCATTGCCTACGTCCGCGGCGATGCGGACGGGATGCCGAAGACCCCGGCGTGGGCCGCCGCCCTGACCGGCGTCCCGGCCGGCCGGATCCGCGAACTGGCCCGCCAGCTGGCGGCCGGCCGCACGCTGGTCACGGTGAGCTGGTCGCTCCAGCGTGCCGAGCACGGCGAACAGCCGGTCTGGCTGGGCCTGGTGCTGGCCGCGATGCTCGGCCAGATCGGCCTGCCGGGCGGCGGATTCGGGCACGGATACGGGTCGACAAGCGATGTCGGCCTGGCCCGCCGCCTCTCCGCACCCCGCCTGCCGCAGGGCGCAAACGGGATCGACTCCTACATCCCGGTGGCCAGGATCGCGGACATGCTGCTGCAGCCCGGCGCAGCCTACGACTACAACGGCCAGCGCCGCCGGTACCCGGACGTCAAGCTCGTCTACTGGTGCGGCGGGAACCCGTTCCACCATCACCAGAACCTGGCCAGGCTCCGGGAGGCGTTCACCCGCCCGCAGACCGTGGTGGTGCACGACCCGTTCTGGACCGCCACGGCGCGGCACGCGGACATCGTGCTCCCCTCGACGATGTCGGTCGAGCGTGACGATTTCGGCGCCGGCAGCGGCGATTCCACCTTGTTCGCGATGCCGCAGCTGACCGAGCCGCACGCGCAGGCGCGCGACGACTACGCCGCCTTCGCGGCAGTGGCGGAGCGGCTGGGTGCGGGGAAGTCCTTCACCGAAGGCCGGACCGCGGACGAGTGGCTGCGTCACCTGTACGGGCAGTGGCGCGCGCGCATGAGGGCGGCGGGCCACGAGATGCCGTCCTTCGCGGCCTTCTGGGACGGCGGGTCGCTGGAGATCCCGGTGCCAGATCCCCGCCAGGTGCTGCTGTCCGCGTTCCGGCGCGACCCGGCGCGGTCTCCGCTGCGTACCCCCAGCGGGAAGATCGAGATCTTCTCGGCGGTCATCGACGGCTTCGGCTATCCCGACTGCCCGGGGCACCCGGTCTGGCTCGAGCCGTCAGAATGGCTCGGCGGCCGGCCCGTCAGGTATCCGCTCCAGCTGGTAGCCAACCAGCCCCGCCGCCGCCTCCACAGCCAGCTCGACGTCGGCGCCTACAGCCAGGAAGGCAAGATCGGCGGCCGCGAGCCGGCGGCGATGAACCCTTCGGACGCCGCCGCACGGGGCATCGTTGACCAGTCCGTTGTCCGCCTGTTCAACGACCGCGGCAGCTGCCTGGCCGGCGTCACGCTCACCGAGGACGTCCGGCCCGGCGTGGTGCAGCTGTCCACCGGCGCCTGGTACGACCCCGACCCCGCGGACCCGTCCTTCTGCCGCCACGGCAACCCGAACGTGCTCACGGCTGACCGGCCCAGCTCTGCCCTCTCCCAGGGCAACACCGGCCAGCTCGCCATGATCGACATCGAGCCCTACGGGCCGGTACCGCCCGAGGTCTCGGTCCACCGTCCCCCGGTGACGGCCGAGCCGGCCGGGAAGCCCTGATCTGGCCGTTACGGGCAGACCCTCTGGTAGGCCAGGACCGGCACGTATCGTGCCCACTCGGCGCGGGTCAGGGACCGCCCGGCCGCTGCGCACCGGCGCGGCTCGCCTAAGGGCGGGAATTGGCCACAAACGTTCGCATCCGGCGATCAAGGATCGACGGCTATTCGAAAAAGGTCCGTCAGCATGTATCTCTGCGCTGCTGAGGGCCTCAGGACCCTTGACACTTGCGAATGCTCGCCGTCTAGTAACTGTATCCGGGTGCACGGGGCCGGTCACTGCCTGAAGCGACGGCGGTGAAGCATGGGGGGTTCTCATGCCTTTCGAGTCGAGAGCACGGGTGCCATTGGGTGATTATCCGGAGGCGGCGTGCCCAGCTTTCGCTGACGCCGCCAAGCCGGAGCTGACCTTCTTTGATGTGGCTGAGGACAGCCTGCCGACCGAGGGCCTGGCCGCTGCCCTCGTGCGCACGAGCCGGCGTCCGATCTGGCTGCGGCTCGGCCCGCAGGATCGCGACCCGGGCACCTTTCTCGTTTCGCTCGCGAACGCGGCGGCCCGTCTCGGTGGCGCCAGCGTGACGCTGGAGCTGATGCGCGCGAAGCCAGGTCCCGTGTACGGCTGGCCGCCCCTGTTCGCCAGCCTTGGTGCCGAAATAGGCAGGCTGAGCGAAGGCGGCGCCCTCGTGCTCGAGAATGTGCAGCACGCTTGGGACCGATCGGCCACCTTCACCCTTCTGGATTCCGAACTCCTCCCGGCTCTGGCTCATGCCGTCCCGTGCGTGCTCGTCGCCCGCGGCAGCCCACCGCACGGCGTGCCCGGCGCCTGGCTTCGGCGGTCACGTGATGACCTCCGCCTGCCGCTGACCGCAGTGCGGCAGGCTCTGGATGAAATCGGCGTGCCCTTTCCGCGCCATACGCCCGATCGGGCGGCGGCGCTGGCGGCCCGGCCGGCTGTGCTCGCCGAACTCCGTGCCGCACGGTGCTCCGCTGGTCCCCGCACTCTGGCCGGCGTGCTCGAACGGGCCCATGGCGAGGAGGATCTGCGCACGCAGCTTGCCGGGATACTGCTGGCCGGCGCCACCGAGTACGACCGCCGCGCACTCGGGCTCGCGCTGCGGATCGAATACACCCACCCGGCGATGACATCGGCCGTGACTGGCGGGGGCCGTCTCCCGCGCGGCCCGTGGGTCCAGTCGCTCGAGGATGGCTGGTCGCGCGTCAGGAAGACCTGGCACGATCCCCTGCGCACCGCACTCGGGCAGCGGTCGATGCCGGGCCGCGAGGCGGTGCACAAGGCAGCGGACTGGCTGTTGCAGGCGGCCGAGGGCGATGAGGCGATCTCTGTTTACCTCACGCTCGGTGACTATGACTGTGCCGCGCGAGCGATCTCCGGCCGCGCGAAGGGTCTTATGGATCTCGGCCGGTGGCAAGCCCTGGAGGACTGGCTCGACCGGCTGCCTCCCGGTGTGTCTGCCGATTACCCGAGCTTCGACTACGTACGCGCCGAGATGACGGCGGCCCGCGGCGACTCGGTCGCCGCGGGCCGTCTCTACGACACGGCGGCGGCACGGTATGCCGATCGCAACGACACGGACGGCGCTTCCCGCAGCATGCTGGCCGCGAGCGCCGCCGCGGCGAACGCCGGCGATCTTGTGACGGCACGGGCGCGCGCCGGCGCTGCCTGCTCGCTCGCGGAGACGGCCGGTGAGGCCAGCGACCCCAGCGCTGCCCTGGTCCGGATGTGGGCCACCTGGCAGGAAGGCCGCGTGGCACTCGTCGCCGGTGATACCGATCACGCTCTCGCCTCGTTCGGCCAGGCTGCCGCAGCCGCCTCGGACGGCGCCGCGGCCGAGCCGGTACGGAAGGCGGGTCAGTTCGCCCTGCGGGTGGCTGAGCTGCGCCAGGAGCAGGAGTCGCACCGCGAGGCCGAGGCCGCGCTCAGCCGCGCCGAGCATCAGGTGCTGGGTGAGCTGCTTGCGTTCGTCCGGGCACCCGGCGGCCATGACGGCAGCGTGCCAGGAGGAGGCCACTGGTCCGACGTGCCCGCTGTGCTGAAGATGCCCGGGCTGGCCGAATCTGGCCAGGCCGGGGCCGCCGGGCAGTGGCCGTGGACCAGACTGCGCGGCCTGCTGCACGGCAGGCATGCCGACGGGACCCATGTCAATGGCTCCAACGGAGCGGCGTTGCCGCCGGACGCCGACGATTCACCCGCCTGCTCTGCCGTCCAGTTCGCCGCACCGGACGGCCCCTCACCGCGGCACGCCGCGCCGCGGCGCGCGACGCGGGGCAGGGTCTCGCACGCAGTTCGTGCCCAGGCAGAAGTTTCCGTCCACCTGCTCGGCCCGATGAACGTCGTCATCGACGATGTTCCCGTTGCGGAATGGTCCAGCACACGGACCCGCTCGCTGTTCGGCTACCTGCTGACCCACCGCCAGCCGTGGCCGGCCCGCGAGGTGCTGATGGACGTGTTCTGGCCGGAGAAGTCGCCGAAGGCCTCGAGGAACAGCCTCAACGTCGCCCTCCACGGTCTGCGGAGCGTGCTGAGGGAAGCCAAGGACGTCCCGGTCATCATCTACTCCGGTGGCACCTACCGTCTTCACCCTGACGTGCACCTATGGCTTGATGTCGAGGAGTTCGACAAGCTGGTCGAACGGGGCCGGCTCCATGAGGACGTGGGCGAGACCGACCAGGCGACGGCCGCGTATGACTTCGCTACCGGCCTTTACCGCGGCGAGTTCCTGGCCGATGACCCTTATGACGACTGGGCGGCGCTGACCCGTGAACGCCTGCGCCTCGCGTACCTCGACACCCTGGGGCGGCTCAGCAACATCCACTTCAACGCCTGGCGTTACACGGCCTCCGCAAACCTGTGCCAGCGCATCATCGAACGAGATCCGTGCCGGGAGGACGCATACCGGCGGCTGATGCGCTGCTACAGCAGGCAGGGACAGTCGCACCTGGCGCTGATTCAGTACCGGGCATGCGTCCGCACGCTCGAGAGCGAGCTAGGTGTCGAACCTGATGTGGCGACTGTCGAATTGCACAACCAGATCCGGAGCCGCGAGCCGGTGTAACCGGGCCAGCCGGCACCTGCCACAGCTCTCCGTGCGCAGCGGAACACGGTCCGCGCACACTTAATTTCGATATCTGCGGGATTAAGCGTCCGCCCATACGGCGATTAAGCACGGCCTACCAGAGTGAGCTGCATGGATCCCTCCCGCGGCACTTGCGCGAGAGCGGATCCAGTCCAGACCCATTCACAAGCAGGAAGGCTGCCACTATGCCAGTACCCGGGTCTAGCCAAATCCAGTTCCCGTCCCTCCAGAAATCCGACTTCGCTGTCGACCTGGTGACCGACCCAAACGGCGCCCCGTCGGATGTCCTCGACCTCGACCTGGGCTTCGTGGTCGCGGGCCATATCGATTTCCCGAACTGGCTCTCGGGCACGGGAACCGTCGCGGTCTACGCAGACCAGCTCGGCGGCGGCTATAGCCAGAAGATCCTGTCGAAAGACATCACCATCACAGCGAGCCCGACGGATCCAGCGGCGACCAAGAAAATCCCCTGGAAGCTGATCTACCCCACCAACCTGCCGTCCGGCTCGAAGCCGCTGTCCGATCCTTCGCCGCCGCCGCCGTCGGGTTCGATGGTGTACAACCTCGTCGCTGTCTTTACCTTCAACGGTGTGCTCTCGGACATCGCGGCGTTCGTGGAAATGGGCACCTTCATGATCAACTGAGCTCGCCGATCTTGAGCGTCGCGAGTTCAGGCCGAAGGGCCTTACGCAGGTGCGGGGCCTGGGCATGGCCGCCACGGCCGACCCGGGCCCCGGACCGCGTACGGTGGGAGATGGAGCGTGTCCGCGGACGTACCGGCGGCTGGCGCCCCGGGCCTTAGGAAACTTGCGAGAGGAACCGCGATGTCACCGGAACGCGGCGGTCCTGCGGCAGGAGACGGGGAGCACTACGAAAGCTTCATCGTCCGTGTTCGGCTCCACGACGATGGCTCGATCCGTGACACCAGGATGGAGCACGTCCGGACCGGCGAGGTGCGGCGATGGGCCGGCTGGGAGCACAACGCGATGCTGGGCTTCGTCAAGGAGACTGCTGCTCCCTCTGCCCCTCCGATGCTTCTCGCCGCGCCGGTAGGGCCACCCGACGCGGAGCCGCACCCGGAACCCGGGCGCGAGCCAGCCGCCGGATCAGGCGCGGCCAGCCAGGTCCGCCCCCCTAGCCAGCCATCCGGCCCCCCGCCCGGGGCCCTCCCGCCGATCGTCAGGTTGCAGCCGGATCGCACGCTGCTCCGCACGGGGCAGCCTTTCGCGGTGACCCTGAGCCTGGACCTGACCGAAGTGGCGCCATCAACCGAGCGGTTCATCTACAGCGCGGCGATCGTTGCCAGGCAGCTCGGGGGAAGATCCGCCAGGACCCTTGCCAGCCCGCGCGGTTTAGCGAGAGCAGCGGACACCATAAGCATCACGGTTGACGCCGGGCGTCTGCCACCGGGCATTTACCTCCTGGAAGCGGCCGTGAGCCTGCGAGCAGAATGCGCCGGCGGTGCGGACGTTGCCGCGATGGCCGAGGGGATCATGCTGCAGGTTGTGCCCTCCTGAGGCGAGGGCCCCGCGCGTGCTGACGGGCGATCAGGCGGGTGTTCCGTCCCAGTCGATGCCGTTGTTAGCGAGCCACTGCCGCGCCTCGCTGGACAGGCCGGGGAGAGGTGCCGGATTGACCTCGAGGCCGGTCATCCGCACGCCGCCCTTCGAGCCGACATGGACGGCGCTGTCGTCACCGTGCTCGAGGATCAGGCGCTCGAAATCCGGGGGCCACCTCATAAGCAGACGCCGCCCGCAATCCGGGCAGAGCCACTCCTCTGCTCCAGACTCCGCGCAGCCGTTAAGAATCATCTCGTGTGTCTCTCGCACCGATGTCACCTATCTAGGCATCCTGGGGGGAGCCGGGGCGTATTGCCCCGGCGAACGCCTGTTGGCCACCATTCAGAAAGATACCCAGCTGTAAGGCTGCAAACGACACGCCGTGCCGCAACCCGGCGCCGTGATTGTGCCCAGCCGGATGGGCCCGTCTGGGCCGCGGGTTCAGCGGAGCCAGCCGGGAAGATCGCCGATCTTGGCTCCGCTGGTGCTGGCGGCGATTTCCGCCAGCCCGTCTTCGATCGCCATGACCTTTTCCGCGCCGATCCGGCGGGCCCAGTCCTGCCGCAGCTGATCGAAGATGGCTGCGCTGAGGTCCAGCATTTCCTCGCCCCGCGCCGTCCTGGCGAGCACGGTGGCGCGGGCGTCGTGGGTGCTCGGCTGGCGCGTGATGTAGCCCAGCTCCGCTAGCCCCGCGGCGGTCTTGGCTGCGGCCTGCTTGGTGACCCCGAGGCGGCGGCCCAGTTCGCTGACGGTGGCGCCGTCGGGGCCGATGGCCTGGAGCGCGAATCCGTGGATGGGCCGCGCCTGGCCGTGGCCGTGCCTGGCCAGCTCGGCGTGCAGGCTGTCGACCAGGTCCCGGAACACGCCGGCCAGCAGCAGCGGGAGCACGAAGCCGGGGCGTTGCATCCGCTCATTATGGCGGGGATTGACAGGATAGACAACCAGGTTCACCATATAGACAAACAGGTTGTCTACTCACGGAGGCTGTCCATGGCTGCGAACCTGGTGCGCGCCGCGCAGGCGCGCCGAACCGAGACTCCCAACGCCCTGATGACGACCCTGGCGTCCCCGTCACAGGGCCCGACCGCGGGGCTGAGCATGTGGCTGGTCGAGATGCGGGCCGGCCAGCAGGGCCCGGCGCATGTCTTTGACACCGAGCAGATCTGGCATCTGATCTCGGGAGAAGCCGAGGTCACGGTCGGCACCCGGCAGCTGGCGCTCGGGCCCGGCGACACCGTCGTGCTGCCAGCGGGTGCCGAGCGCCAGGTGTCTGCGCGGGCCGACGCTCAGCTCGTCGTCTGCGGCCGCGGTGACGCGATCGCGCGCGTGCCCGGGGAAGACGCCCCGCGGGGGACCCCGCCCTGGATCGGGTGACCACGTCGCAGCCTGACGCAGCCAAGAGGAGAACGCCCGCCGCGGCAGTAGTCATACTGAGACATAAGGCAGTAGGGCAGCGCCTGTACCGGACGGGCCCGGCCAGCCGCTCCGGGGCCCCGGTGGCCCGGCCGACTGGGCCGTGCTTATCGTGAGGAAGCGGGCTCGGCCCTGGTCCCGGGACAGGAAGCAGTCGCGGCAGCGAGCTGGAGGGATATCAGCGTGAGCGAGTACAAGGTCGTCAACCCGGCCACCAACCAGACCGAGAGCGAGTTCGCCACCGCTACCGACGCGGAGGTCCAGCAGGTGCTTGAGCGCTCGGACCGCGCCTTCCGGTCCTGGCGGACGACCGGGAAGGACGAGCGGGCCAAGGTCCTGCTCCGGGTAGCCGACCTGTACTCGGAGCGATCCGACGACCTGGCCGCGCTGATCACCCGGGAAATGGGCAAGCCCACCAAGGAGGCCAAGGGCGAGATCTGGCTGGTCTCGACCATCTACCGCTACTACGCCGAGCAGGGGCCGGCGCTGCTGGCGGACACCCCGCTCAGCCCGAAGGCCGGCGGCCAGGCCGTGATCCGCAAGGAGCCGATCGGCGCGCTGCTCGGCATCATGCCGTGGAACTACCCCTACTACCAGGTAGCCCGTTTCGCCGCCCCGAACCTGATGGCGGGCAACACGATCATCCTGAAGCACGCGCCGCAGGACCCGGAGTCGGCGCTCGCCATGGAGCAGATCTTCCGTGACGCCGGCCTGCCGGAGGACGCCTACATCAACATCTTCGCGTCCAACAGCCAGGTCGCCGACATGATCGCCGATCCGCGAGTGGTCGGCGTGTCGGTGACGGGCAGCGAGCGGGCCGGCGCGGCCGTCGCCGAGGTAGCGGGCCGGAACCTCAAGAAGGTCGTCCTCGAGCTTGGCGGCTCGGACCCCTTCATCGTGCTGGACAGCAACGACATGGCCAAGACCGTGAAGGACGCGGTGGCCGGCCGGATGGGCAACGCCGGCCAGGCCTGCACCGCGGCCAAGCGGATGATCGTCGTCGGTGACCTCTACGACGACTTCACCGAGAAGTTCACCGCCGCGATGGCCGCCCTGCGCCCGGGCGATCCCACCGATCCCGGCTCGGACCTTGGCCCGCTGTCCTCGGAGGGTGCCGCTGAGCGCCTGATGGGCCAGATCACCGACGCCGTCGACAAGGGCGCCACCCTGCTTACTGGCGGCAAGCGGCTCGACCGGCCGGGCGCGTTCGTGGAGCCTACGGTTCTGGCCGGTGTCACGCCGGAGATGCGGGCCTACCACGAGGAGCTGTTCGGCCCCGCGGCGGTCATCTACCGGGTCGCGGACGCCGCCGAGGCGGTGGAGCTGGCCAACTCGTCGTCGTTCGGGCTCGGCGGCGCCGTCTACAGCGCGGACCCCGACCGGGCCGCCGAGGTCGCCGCGCTGCTCGACACCGGCATGGTGTGGATCAACAACCCGACGGGCTCATGGG
>Ga0070714_100001139_pt1 | contig 19083 bp, 21 predicted proteins | sample LARL83metaG_FD_65450 | JGI IMG/M metagenome (GOLD analysis project Ga0070714, IMG submission 65450) | Corn, switchgrass and miscanthus rhizosphere microbial communities from Kellogg Biological Station, Michigan, USA - LAR L8-3 metaG | ecosystem: Host-associated > Plants > Roots > Rhizosphere ... | reverse complement strand
GCGGAGGCGACCAGGACGCGGTCGCTGACCTGTGAGGGCGTCAGTGGCTCGTTGGCCCCGTCGATGACGGCCAGTGCCGTCGCCGCGGGCTGCGGTATGCCGGCGGCCAGCCGGACACTCCGTTCGATCTCGCCCAGCAGGGCCTGCCCGGTGCGGACCAGCGACGCGTAGGCCTCGGTGCAGGTGCTGTCGGCGTCGGGGTATTCGTCCTCGAAGTCGGCGTCGACTTTGACCACGCCGAGCGAGGCCGGGGAGGGGCGGCTACGGCTCCTCCCCGGCCTCAACGGTCGGCTAGGTTCAGACATCCGTGAAGATCTCGATCCGCGGCGGGCCGTCCCCGGCCCGGCCCATCGCCTCCTGCAGAGCAGGATCGTGGGCGAATCCGTCCGCCCGCTCGGCACTGGGGAAGTCGTGGGTGACGAACAGATCGTTGCCGTCATCGGGCAGCCGCATCACCCGCTGCGCGGTGCAGCCGTGCTGGGCCCGCAGCGGTTCGACCTCGTCATAGACCTTCCGCCAGGCGGCGTAGTCGCGGACGTGGTGACGGATGGCAAGTGTGGCGCTCATGTGGTTCCCCTCCCAGGTGCGGGGCTGCCTGCCCCCTTGCGGGTAACGTACGGGTGGCTTGCCTCCGGGTCAAGATGCTTGTCTCGGAAACATGTATCTCGTATCCGAGACAAATCTGACTTGGCCACGCCTGTTGGTATCCAGATGGACCTGGGACCGGTGTTACCTGTGCGCCTGCGGAGCGTCCGGTCGGCGCATCACGACGTCGAGCGCGGGCCAGGGTGGACCCTCGCGCAGGGCGCCGAGGAGGTCACGAGCTGCTTGTGGCCCGTTAGGGAGTTGGTCGTCCGGATCCCAGCGCCACGCGGCGACCATGGCCAGAACCAGGATGCGGCAGTCACTGAGCAGTTCTTCATCAGCGTCCGCGTAGCGCTCGCTGACATCTTCGGGGACATGGGCGAGGTCGAACTCGACGGGCCCACGGCAGCATGTCTCAAGATCGATGAACAACGGCCCGGCCGCCGTTCTGAGCACGTTGCCTGGGTGCGGCTCGCCGTGCAGTAACTGCTCGGCAGCGCCGCGGTCGCCGATCGCTTGGCTGCGGCTGCGCAGCGTGCTGATAAGAAGCTCCCGATCTGCGTCGGCCAGCTGCGGAGTGAGGTTGCTGCTCTCCACAAGCTGCTGAGCCTCTTGCACCCGGTCGGTGAAGTGCGGCGCCCTGACATCGAGCTCGCGCATGCCGGCGTGCAGCCGCTCAAGCGCATCCGCATAGTCAGCTGGTGAGATCTCCCGCGGTGTCACAGGGTTGTAGTAGGTCCACAGCGTGACGACGAAGCCATCACGCTCATAAGCGCGCGGCTCTGCCCGGGGCTCCAGCGCAGCCACAGGGCCCTGGGTTTCGGCGAGCCGCCGGGCCAGCTCGACCTCGAACTGTGCGGCCTGATGCGCCGCCGGGGCAACCCGGGCCAGGACGTCACAAGGCAGCAGGCGCACAGCGAGCCTGTTCGAATCGTGAACAACGATCGCGTCGCCGGCGATCAGGTCAAGCGCCGAGGCGACCGAGATGGCCGCAGCCAGCGCGCGCTGTCGCTCAGGTGGCTGCATCGGCGCTCCGCTGAAGCAGCCACGCTGCTTCGATGGCATCCTCGATCGCTCCGGCATCGGCTCGGGCGAGATCAGCGACGACCATCATGTGCTTGGCAAACCGGCTCGGGACACTGAAGGTTTCAGGAAACTGGTGCAGCATCAGGTCGCGAGCGTCGAAGTCAGCCCGGATCACCACATGCGTGTCGTCAAGCTGGCGCGCAACCAGCCGACCGTGGTACCGCCATTCGGCCAGACCCGCTGACGCAGTACGGCGCACGCCAGCCAGCGCCTCGGCCAGGCGGGCAACGTCATCAATCTGCACTGGTGCTGGATTCCCTGAGCGTGATCTCTGGGTAAGCATGGTAGAGCAGAGCGGCGTGGGTCGTTGTGATCAAGGATCCGGGAGGCGCGGTCATGAGCGAAGTCACGCAGGAGGAAGCACTGCGCCAGGCGGATGCGCTGGTGGGCCACGCGCTGAGAGAAACCGAGGGTCGCTGCGCGGTGCTGGCGCAGTACATCAACGACTGCGACAACAGCGGCTCACACACGGCAGCCTGGAGCGAGGCACTCCGCGAACTTCATGTGCTGCACGGCCACCGCAGAGGGCTCATGCGCAGGCGCAGCCTGATTCAGGAAGCCCTCGATTGCCCCGTGGGCGAGCGCCCCACGAAGGCGCCGCTGACACCGCCGCCAAGCCGGGCGGCAGGCCGGACTCAGCAACAGGTTCAGATTCGAGCGCGGCGGCGGCCTACCGCGGCATTCTGATCGACGCCGAGCGGCGCCGCTGGCGGCCAGGTCGAATCCGGGCTTAGGCTGCCGCGGTGACCTGGATCGCACCTGACGTCGAGCGGTCGGAGGACTATCCGGAGCGCCGCAACGACCCCGAGCAGGAAATGCTCCGCGACTGGCTCAACTGGCACCGGGCCACCCTGTTGCGCAAATGCGCGGGCCTGGACGCCGCCCAGCTGGCCACGCGCTCCGTGCCACCGTCGAACCTCTCGCTGCTCGGGCTGGTCCGGCACATGAGCGACACCGAGCGCGGGTGGGTCAGGCAGTTCTACCGGGGTGAGCAAGTGCCCGACCTGTACTACCGATCCGATGCCCCGGACACGGACTTCGAAGAGGCCGGCCCGGCCAACGCCGAGGAGGACTACGAGCGCTACCGGGCCGAGTGCCAGGCCGTCGATGCCGCGCTCGAGGGCGCGAAGCTGGACGACACCTTCGCTCTCTTTGAGAAGACCATCTCGGTGCGCTGGATGTGGCAGCACCTCGTGGAGGAGTACGCACGGCACAACGGGCATGCCGACCTGATCCGCGAGGCCATCGACGGCTCGGCCGGCTCCTGAGCCGGATGCTCAGTCGTGAGGCGGCAGCATCACACCGATGCTGACCTGCCCGTTCTTCCTCTTCGCCGCCACGTCCTGGACTAGGCTCGCCGACGAAGGCGGCAGTGCTGCTCCCTGCCGCCATGGGGGAGCCCGGCGAGCCTGACTGATCCGTGGCGCGCTGCCCGGACCGGGGCCCGCCGCGCCGACGGGGATATCGGCGAACGTTCTTGATACCTGCGGGGGAGATATGGCAGCGACCTGGTTAGGCCGGACATTGACCGCGGCGGCTGCAGCTGGCCTGATCGCCGCCACCGTGATCACACCGGGCCTGGCCGATGCCCCACAGCTTCCCCGCACGACCCTGGCCAGCGCTACCGTGCCGCCCAGGCCACGCCCCCCGCGACTTCCGGCGAATTTCCGGGGGAAGGGCCGGTATATCGTTCGCGACCTCGGCGTAAATGTTCCGTTCACCTGGCAGGGCAGCCGCGGCAACAGTCAGATGATCGCCGGGGGCCCGCAGTACCGGATCTGGTTCACGAATCTGATCTACCGCAACACGCTCTACACGGTCACCTACAAGTGGCCGGGGATCCCGCTGAACCCGAACCGCCGCTGTGACAACGCCGGGGCCTTCAGCCGCCAGGACCTGAACAACGGCCTGAGGACTGCGCGGTTCGTGGGCCCTGAGATTCTGCAAGGGAACAGGAACCGGCATGTCGATCATTGGCGGCTCGGTGTGGTCGCGGGCTCTACCCGGCCGGGCAAGCATTTCCGGTTCCCGCTCGCCCTGGCTGACATCTACGTCGACCAGAAGGATCCGGGCCAGTGGTGGCAGGTGCTGCAGTTCGGCCTGCAGAACCTCTACGACCCACAGCTTGATGAGTGGTTCACGATGACAACGTTCAGCCATCGGCCAGGGACGGTCACGCTGCCCCCGACGTGTCCGCGTCCAACATCGTGAGCTCGGTCCGCGATTGACACCGACTTCACATGTGATCCGCGTGGTCGGTTAAGGTCAGGCGGCCATAGTCTGCGTGCGTGACAGCAGTCGCGCAGACCCCGGAGGTGGCGCGGCCTGCGGCCAGGAACCGGTGGGACGTCGCGGCGGCGTTCCTGGCGGCTGCCGCCTTCGCGGTGCTGTGTGTGCTGGTGCTCAGGGCCTCTCCGTATCTCTCGCCGTGGTGTTCCAGGCGCTCGGCCTCATCCGGCTGGCGCCGCTGTTCTATGGCGCGCTGGCCTGCCTGGGCTTGTACGCCGGCGCCAAGCGCTGGCTCGGCAGATTCGGCGGCGTGGCGGCCGTCGGCTTGTACTGCTCGTCAGGTGCGGCACTCCTGTTCGCCTGGCGTGACTACATGCCGACCTTTACGGAAGCCTCGCTGATCGCGGCGGGTACGGGAGCCCTGCTATGGGTGATGCTGGCGGCCGAGGCGAGCGCCAGGCGCAGGACCTGGGCCGGGCTGGCGGGCTTCGTGGCGCTGGAAGCGGCCACGTTCAGCCGGTACACCAACATCGCGGTGCTGGGCTGCGCGGTCATTGCCCATGCTGGTGCTCGGCCTCGCCGCGCTGGCGGGCATCGCCGTGGCCTGGCTGCGCGGCCGCCGGGCAGGCGGCGAGCGGGCCGCGATGGCCAGGCGGGACCTGGCGATGGCCCTCGCGCTGGCCGCCTGCTGGGCCTCCATCTGGGGTTTGTACGCCACCTATACGTGGACCGCGGCGGCGGGCCTGAGCACGCTGCAGGCGGCCCGGTTCTACGTGCCGGCTCTGGGTGCGATCTCGCTGCTCGGCGCCTGGCTGCTGGTCCGCGTGCCGCGCAGGCCGCCGCTCGTCGCGGTGACGACGCTCGCGGTTGTCGCGGCGCTGTTCGGGCTGGGTGGCTGGGCTTTCCAGGACATGTACCAGCACCCGTTCGGGTCAGAGCTTGTCGTGGTGCAGGGACCTGGCGGTACGGTCGAGCTCAAGCCAGGCCCGGGAGTCACGGTCGGCGGACGTGGCCGCGTGGCTCCAGGTGGCTCTGGCCGCGCCGTTCAGGCCGGGTCGTCTCGCGGGGCCAGTGCGCGCCCGCCATCATGACCGTCAGCCGATGGGCGCGTGTGGGAGAGTATCGCGTCCACCACGTGGTCGAGGGGCTGCGTGGCGTCGACAGGGATCACCCCGGCGGCGCGCAGCCGGTCCTGGTATTCGGGCAGCCTGCGGCGCAGGTACTCGCGGGTGTCCCCGATGCGGCCCCAGTCGTTGTCCCGGCCCGGCGCATCCAGCCGGGCCAGCATCGTGGGCTCGTCGATCTCCAGCAGGAACATGTGCGTGAAGCGGTCGGCCAGCTCGACCTCGTTGGCGGCGCCGCCGCAGACGTAGAGCGTCGCTGGTGCTGCGGCACGGATCACTTCGTCCAGGCGGGCTGGATTCCAGGCCCAGCTGTGCCGGGCCAGCCAGGCAAAGTCCGGGACGGCCGGATCGTCCACCACGTTGCCCGCGGGTTCAACGGACCGGGCGAGCAGCGGGTCGTTGTCGGCGTCGATGGCGGCCAGGCCCCGGCGGGCCAGCACGGCGGCGATCGTGGACTTGCCGGCGCAGGACATGCCAGTGATCAACACGGCGCTCATCGGTGTCTATCGTCGGCCGGCCCCGAAGACGGCGCAAACGAGTTTTGCAGAGGCCGGCTTAGGCTGAGCCTGATGGTGAACCCCGCTTACACCGTGAAGGCGCTCGATCAGTCGACGTGGGCCGCGTTCGCCGCGTTGGTGGAGCGCAACAACGGCATATTCGGCGGCTGCTGGTGCATGGGATTCCACCCGGACCTGTCCCGGACCGATGCGGCGCAGAACCATGCCGCGAAGGAACAGCGCGTCCGGGAGGGCCAGGCTCACGCCGCGCTAGTTTTCGACGAGGACGAATGCGTGGGCTGGTGCCAGTTCGGGGTACCCGGTGAGGTGCCCCGGATCAAGAACCGGGCGGCGGCCGAGAAAGGCCAGACGACCCCGCCGGACTGGCGGATCGCCTGCTGCTACGTGGGCAAGGGGCACCGGCGTCAGGGCGTGGCCAGTGCGGCGCTCGCCGGGGCCATCGATCTCATTGCGGGCCTGGGCGGCGGGACCGTCGAGGGATACCCGGAGGACGCCGGCTCGGTGCCCGCCGGCTTCCTTTACCACGGCGCTCTGTCGACCTACGAGAAGCTCGGGTTCATCCGTGACCGCAAAATCGGCAAGCACCGCTGGGTCGTGACCAGGGTCATCGAGCCGAAATCGTAGGAGGCCCCGGTCAGGCGCGAAGCCCGTAGTGGAGGTAAACGACGCCGCTCCGGAAGCGGCACTCGTCCATGAGCTCGAGCTCGGCGTGAACGTCGTCCGGCAGCGCGCGCTTTCCGCCCCCGACGAGGATCGGGTGCAGGAACAGCTGGCACTCATCGACCAGGCCAGCGGCGATCGCCTCGCCAGCGAGTTCGGCACCGCCGACCGTGATGTCGCGCGCCGAGGAATCCTTGAGCCGCTTGATCTCAGCAGGGTCAAAGTCGCGCTCGATCCGGGTCCGCTCGCTCGAAGGCGTCCGCAGCGTCCGGGAGTACACGACCTTTTCTGCTGCTCGCCAGATCTCCGCGAAATCATTGCTCGCCGCGGAGTGATCGCCGCTGGTGCTCACGGTCTCCCAATACACCATCGTCTCGTACATACGTCGCCCGTAGAGGTAGGTGCCGATCGGCCGCTCGAGGTCATTGACGAACGCGTGCACCTCCTCGTCGGGCGCAGCCCACTCGAAACCGCCTTGCTCATCCTCGACGTATCCGTCAAGCGATGCGATCGCTGAGTAGATCAGCTTGGCCATGTCAACCTCCGCTGTCGTGGAGCGGCATCGGCCGCACACATGAGACCGCGAACGTGAGCCGTTCTCATCGGCCCGCCGTGGGCCAGGTTCAGCGGGCCTGCACCCGGCTCCACAGGATGGCGCAGCGGCAAGACACGAGACGAGAGCTCGCTCAAGATATATCTTTACATTGCTCGGAGTCGAGATGTATCTTGACCTCACCGAGCGGTGCATACCTCAGCGGCCCGGTCAGGGCCGGATTTGGCGGGCGCAGCCAGTTGCCTGAGTCCGTCAACGGACAGCGGACCCACCACCCTGCAGAGAAAGCCGGCACGGAGATGTACGAAGACGACGATGACCACCGCATTGAGGCGGCCAAGCATCTAGCCACGTTCAACCCGCAGGTCGCCGCGGCGGCCTTCCGGGCGATCGCCTGCGACGACGCTGTCGATGACGACCACCGCCTTGACGCGGCCGGGGAACTGGCCAGGATCGACCGGCGGGCCGCGGCCCGGGCCTTCCAGGCCATCGCGTGTGACGACAGCGTGGAGGACGGGCTGCGCGTGGAGGCAGCGGAGCGGATGCCTGCACTCGATCCGCGGGCCGCGGCCGAGGCCTTCCGCGCCATCGCGTGCGATGACAGCGTGGAGGACGGCCTGCGCTCCGCCGCCGCCGAACAGCTGCCCCCGCTAGACCCGCGGACCGCCATCGAGGCCTTCCTGGTCATCGCGTGCGACGACAGCATGGAGGACGGGCTGCGCTCCGCCGCGGCCGAACAGCTGCCCGCACTCGACCCTTGGGCGGCCGCCGAAGCTTTCCACGCCATCGCCTTTGACGACAGCGTCGATGACGGGCTGCGCTCCGCGGCCGCCGAGCAACTGGCCGAGCTCGACCCGCAAACCGCCGCCGAGGCTTTCCACCACATCTTCGACGATGAGCTGTGGCGAGGGCATCCCCTCGTAGGGGCCACCACGCCGCCGCGGCCACCCCGGCCGACGCGGCCGTCGCGGCCGTCACGGCCGTCGCGGCCGCTGCGGCCCATGGGGTAAGCACGACGACGCGGCCGGTCTCCGCCCAGCTCAGACCCGGCCCCGGCGGACGCAGAGCGTCGGCGATGAGGTCTACGGTGGCGCTATGAGCAATGACGACTGCCCGTGGGAACCGCCGCTCGCCGGGTCCGAGGCCGAGCACCTCATCGGTGCGCTCGACCGCCTGCGCGCGACGTTCCGGTGGAAGGCCGACGGCCTCGGCGTGGCCGGGCTGCAGACGCGCATCGGCGTCTCCGAGCTGACCCTGGGCGGGCTGCTCAAGCACCTTGCGGCCGCGGAGGACTACATCTTCACCACCAAGCTGCGCGGGGAGCCGATCGGCGCGCCCTGGGACCTCACCGAGTGGGACGGCAGCGACGACTGGGAGTTCATCTCCGCTGCCGAGGACACCCCCGAGGAGCTCTACGCGCTCTGGGACGGCGCTGTCGAACGGTCCCGCGCGAGACTCGGCGCCGCCCTGGCCGATGGTGGACTCGAGCAGCTCGTCCACGCCTCCGCGGCCGACGGCCGCCAGGCCAGCCTGCGCCGGCTCGTCTTTGACCTCATCGAGGAGTACGGCCGGCACACCGGGCACGCGGACCTGCTGCGGGAAGCCGTGGATGGTCTGGTCGGCGAGGATCCCCCGGCCGGCTGGCGCCCGCACGCAGGCTGAGCACATCGCCTGCCCACCCCAGGGAACCCGGGCCGGATCGGGCGGTTCATCCCGGATTGCCGTCATGGCCCGGATGTTAGCCACGAGCAGGTGCAGCCGGACCCCGATGCAACGTCTCGAACACGAAGAGTTAGCGTTGAATGCGGAGAGTTAGCATGCCTCTCCGCACTGAATCGTGATGAGTTGCCAATCAGGGGGCTTAGGGGGTTCAGGCTGTGGCGTCACGCCGGCCGGGGCCGCCCGCAAGAGATAAGGACTGACGATGAACCGGTACCCGATCACTATGCTCGCGGCCGCGTGCCTGGCGGGCCTGGCCGCGGCCGCCTGCAGCAGCTCAGCCCCGTCCGGGCAGGCGTCGCTGCAGGCGTCCCCGGCCGCGAACTCCAGCAGCGGGCCGGTGAAGGCCGCGCCCAGCAAGATCACTGGCTCAGACCTCAAGGCCGTGTATTCGTGCAATAACCACAATGTCAAGATCACCGGTAACAACGACTACCTGACGCTGACGGGCAGCTGCCCCAACGTCAACGTGGGCGGCAACAACAACTTCGTCATCGTTCAGAAGGCGGGCACCCTGACGGTGTCGGGGAACAACAACCGGGTCAAGTGGATCAAGGGCCTGCACGGCTCGCCGAAGACCAAGATCAGCGGGAACCACAACAGCATCATCGGGAATGACATCAACTTCAACGGCGGCTGACGCTATCGCCAGGGCACGGAAAGGTCAGCCAGCAGCGCCTTGAGTGCGGTCGCGGCCCGGGCGAAACCGTCCGGGCCGCTGAAGCCCCCGTGACGGCCGGCCAGGGCCAGGTGCGGCTCGAGCGAGACGTAGCCCTCGAATCCCGAGCCGGCCAGCCCGGCGAGGGTCTCGCGCACCTGGCCGTCGCCCTGGCCCGCGGGAACGACCTCACCCGTGGCGGCTATGGCGTCCTTGACCTGCAGATACACCAGATAAGGCCGGATCAGCGGATACGCCTGCGTGTGCGGCGCGACGCCGCACTGCACGAAGTTGGCCGCGTCGAACGTGGCGCGCAGCGCCGGGGAGCCGACGGAGGCGATCAGGTCGGCGCACCGCTGCGGGACATCTCCGTAGATCTCCTTCTCGTTCTCGTGGGCCAGGACGAGGCCGCGGTCCTGCGCGATCTCGGCCAGGGCGGCCATGCGGTCGACGACCTCGGCGCGGAAGCTTTCCGGCGGCTGGCCGGGCGGAATATAGAACGAGAACACCCGCACCAGGCCGGTGCCGAGCTCGGCGGCGATGTCGGCGACGCGGCGCATCCGGTCGAGCTCGGCCGCCAGCGGCGCACCGATGTCGGTCTTCCCGATCGGCGAGCCGATCGCGGACACCCGGACTCCGGCCCCGGCCAGCGCCTGGCGGAACGCGGCCACCTGCCGGTCATCGAGATCGGCCACGTTGGTGGACCAGGCGCTGCGCAGTTCCAGATGCGAGATGGAGTGCGCGGCCAGCGTCTCGAGCTGCGCGCCGGGCTCGGGCGAGATCTCGTCGGCGAAACCGCTGAGGATGACGGTCATTGCGAGCCGTCGGCACGCAGCGGCAGCGTGACCGGGCGGCCTTGCCGCGCTGACTCGTAGACCGCGCAGACCAGCTCGAGCGTGGCCCGGCCGTCGGCGGCGGTGACCTGGGGCTCGCGGCCCTCGTCCAGCGCCGCGAGCAGGTCGGCGAGCTGCGCGGCGTGCGCAGCGACCTCGAGGTCGGCGGCGCTGGCCGCGACGGCGGGAACGGTCGCTCCGGTCAGCACGCTGCTGCCGGTCATCCCCTGGTCCGGCAGGCCGCCGCGGAACCCGCGGTAGGTGATCACGCTGTCCTCGATGATCACCGTCCCGTCCGTGCCGCTGATCTCCAGGCGCTGCGCGAAACCGGGGAACACGGCCGTGCTGGCGGTGAGGGTCCCGACCGCGCCCGAGGCGAACCGCACGATGGCCAGCGCGCAGTCCTCGGCCTCCATGTCGTGCGCCTGGGTCGCGGTCACGGCGCTGACCTCGGCCGCCGGGCCCATGCACCAGCACAGCAGGTCGGCGTAGTGAATGCCCTGGTTCATCAGCGCCCCGCCGTCCAGGGCCCGGGTGCCGCGCCAGGCCGCGCTGTCGTAGTAGGACTGGCTGCGGAACCACTTGGTGGCGGCCTGGCCGAGCAGCAGCCGGCCGAGAGCCCCGTCGTCGATCAGGCGGCGCAGCTCGATCAGGCCGGGATCGAACCGGTGCTGGGAGATCACGGTCAGCGTGACCCCCGCCGACTTCGCCGCCCCGATCAGGCGGTCGGCCGCGTCCAGGCTGACATCGATCGGCTTCTCGATCACCAGGTGCTTCCCGGCGGCGGCCACCTGGATGCCCACCTCTGCGTGCAGGCCGCTCGGCACGCACACCGACACCACGTCGATGTCGCCGCGGCTCAGCAGGTCGCCCAGGCTGGGCTCGGCCGCGCAGCCGTGCTCGGCCGCGAAGGCCTTCGCCCGGTCTGGCAGAACGTCGGTGACCGCCACCAGCCGGGCGCCGGGCGCCATCGCGGCCGCCTGGGCGTGAAACGCGCCGATGACTCCCCCGCCGACGATCCCCAGACCATGCTTCCCCGGGCCAGGTTCCGTAGCGCCCTGCTCGTTCAACCGCCGCCTCCTCGGATCGTGGTTCTGCCACCATCCGAACCGATACCCAGGTGGCGGCCCTTGCCGCAGGCGAACGGGGAATCCGGCGGACGGCTAGGTCAGGCCGCGCTGTCCGGGCCCGACGGCTGCGCGGCCGGTACGCGCAGCGGCATGACCGCGCTGACCAGGGCCGCGCAGGCCACCAGCAACGGCGGAAAGAAGAGCAGGGCCAGGTGAGCGGGCGTGGGGTGCCCAATCAGATTGTCGCTACTGCTGCTGGTGGGGTAGGCCAGCTGCATCGCGTAGGGGTAAAACATGACCCCCAGAAGCAGCAGCAGGTACCGGTCCAACCTCATGACCACCGAAAGGCCCACCACGGCCACCGCCAGCAGGATGCTGATCAGCGCGTAGGTCGACATGTCTGGTGGCCGCGGGAACAGGATCCGCGCGATAGGACTCGTCGCGGCGTACGCAAGCGTCGAGACCTGGACGGCCACGGCGGCCAGGAAGAGAACCACCCAGTGGCCCCAGTGCACCAGGTGGCGGCCGCGACGCGGACCCGGCGAGGCGACCAGCGCGGCCGCTGTCAGCATGTAGACGCTGGTGGAGAGCAGCTGCAGCGGATCCGGGATCCAGTAGCGGGCCACGGTCCAGTACACGACGTACGCGACGATCGCGGTCAGGGCCAGGCGGCGCAGGCCCAGCAGCACCAGCGCCGCAATGATCATCTGACCGCCGGCCGCGATGTCGAATCCGGTCAGGTGGAGCAGGGGCAGGCCACCGATCTGGGTATGGTCGCCCAACGCTCGGCCCAGGAACGGCTCCGACCCGGCTGGGAGGCGGTACGGCAGCGCTACCTCCAGGACCGAGGCCGCCACCAGGAACACCGGCGCGATCACGCTGAACACGGCCATCGCGTCCGCCCACGGCCGGGCCGCCGATCTCGACCCGGCCTGCCGGAGCCGCATGCCCAGCGCGCTCCAGACCAGGTTGGCCGACTCCATCAGGCCCGGCCGGCGCTGGCCATCCCGGGAACTGGCCATCAGCACGGCGAGTATCTCCTCGTCGTGCTCGTTCCGGAACGGCTGCGGGTACCAGCCCAGGAGCCGCCGGTACCGCCGCTCCAGGGCCGCCGACTCGGTCATGCCACGCCTCCGGCCGGGTTCAGCCGCGTCAGCGCGGCGGCGGCGTTGTCCTGCAGCCGCGCCGCCTCCGCCGCCAGGCGCTGCGCGCCCTGGGGGGTGAGCCGGTAGTAACGGCGGAGCCGGTTGTCCACGACCTCTTCCCGGTCCACCCCGATCAGGCCGTCCTCCCGGAGCCGGTCCAGCGCCGTGTAGAGGGTTCCGGCGCGCAGCCGGACCCGTCCGCCGGAGATCTCGGCGACGTCGGTGATGATCCCGTAGCCGTGCTGCGAGCCAGCCGCCAGCGCGGTGAGGATCAGGAACGTGGCCTCCTGCATGGCTCGCTGAGTCATGCAGACTTTATATACCGTTGGACTAGCGATAGCAAGAGGTCAGCCGGCCCGGGCGTCCGGCGGTAACGAGATGGTGAATCCGTCGTAGCCTTTGGCCACCACCTCGTCGCACTTCTCGACGTAGGGCGGGTAGCCGACCAGCGCCATGAACACCCGGGGCTTGCCGGGGATGTTGGACCCCAGGTACCAGGAGTTGCAGGCCGGGTACACCGTGGTATCCGCGACGCTGTTCACGTGCGCCACCCACTCCTCCTGCGCTTGGGTGGTGGCCTCGATGCGCTGCTTATCGTTACGGCTTAGGTATTCCAGGCAGTCGGCGATCCACTCCACGTTTTGCTCGATGGCCACCACCATGTTGGTCAGCACCGACGGGCTGCCCGGTCCGGTGACGATGAACAGGTTGGGGAAGCCGGCCACGCCCAGGCCCAGATAGGCACGGGGCCCATCGGCCCACGCCTCGGCCAGGCTCTGCCCGCCGCGGCCGCGGATGTCGATCCTCGTCAGCGACCCGGTCATCGCGTCGAACCCGGTGGCGAAGATCATGCAGTCGAGCGCGTACTCGCGGCCCCCAGCCCGCAGCCCGCGCGGCGTGATCTCCTCGATCGGGGACTCGCTCACGTCGACCAGCTGGACGTTGTCCCGGTTGAACGTGGCGTAGTAGCCGGTGTCCACGCACAGCCGCTTGCAGCCCATGACGTTGGTCGGCGTCAGGCGCTTGGCCACGGCCGGGTCTTTGACGATCTCGCGGATCTTCCCCCGGGTGAACTCCGCCGCCGTCTCGTTGGCCTGAAGATCGGTGTACAGGTCGGTGAACGCCCATATGAACGGCAGGCCGCCGTGCTGCCAGCGCTCCTCGTAGATCCTGGCCCGGTCGGCGGGATCGGCGTCCAGCGCGGGCCTCTCCACGCCGTTTCCGTCCTCAGGGAAGGCCGACCCGATCGCGGCGTTCATCAGGCTGATGCGCCGGCGGAAACCCGCGTAGTCGGCCTTGACCGCCTGCTGCTCCTCCGTGGTGAGGGGCCGGTTCTGCGCGGGCACCGTCCAGGTGGCGGTCCGCTGGAAGACCAGCAGCTCGCGGGCTTGCCTGGCGATGAGGGGGATCGACTGCACGCCGGACGAGCCGGTGCCGATGATCCCCACCCGCTGGCCGGTGAAGTCGACGGGCTCGTGCGGCCAGTGGCCGGTGTGGAAGGTCGGCCCGCCGAAGCGGCCCAGGCCGGGGAAGTCGGGGATGTTGGCCGCCGACAGGCAGCCGGTCGCCATGACCAGGAACCGGGCCGACATCTGCTGGCCCGCGTCGGTGCTGATCACCCAGTACCCCCGCGCCTCGTCGAACTCGGCGGCGCGGACCCGGGCGCTGAACTGGATGTCGCGGCGGAGGTCGAACCGGTCGGCCACGTGATTGAGGTACCTGAGGATCTCGGGCTGGCTGGCGTACCGCTCGGTCCACTCCCACTCCTGCTGGAGCTCGTCCGAGAACTGGTACGAGTACTGCATGCTCTCGACGTCGCAGCGCGCGCCCGGGTAGCGGTTCCAGTACCAGGTGCCCCCGACGCCGTCGCCCGCCTCCAGCACGCGGGCGGACAGGCCAAGCCCGCGGGCGAGATGCAGCATGTACAGCCCAGAGAACCCCGCCCCCACGATCACCAGGTCGCGGGAAGGCAAATCACTCATGTACGCCTCCAGTTGCCCATACTGCCATGATCAGCAATGGGCGGGCGGTCCAGAAGTGACGGGTGGGACGGGGTGGCCGGCCCGGGCTGGCGCTGCGGTGCGGGCCCTACCCGGCGTGCTCCTTGAGCCAGTCCAGGGCGGACTCGGCGGAGTTGAGAACCGAGATGTGCCCGTCGTCGGGGTAAAGCCGCAGTTCCGCCGAGGGACAGCTGCCCGCCAGCCACTGGCTGTGCGAGCTGGGTGCGATCCGGTCCTGCCCGCCGTGCAGGAACAGGACCGGCGCGCGGACCTGCGCCGTGTCAAAGCCCCACGCGGCCACGTAGGCCAGGTCGTCGTCGATCGCCCCGCCGTGGTCGTTCTCCAGGGCCGGGCCGACGACGCTGCCGAACCAGGACCACGTGCCGCCGAGCGCGGCGTGATCGGCCGGGGTGAACATCTCCGGGTCGAACCCGGCGCTCGCCTCGTATCGCTCCTTGGCGGCGCGTCCCTCGGTGGCCGCGCGCAGGGACGCGGCGGCGGAGGCGTTCATGCCCGCGAACCAGTCCAGGTTCGCGGCGCCGTACGGGGCCAGCCCGGAGATGCTGACCACGGCCAGCACGCGGTCGGGCAGCAGCGCGCCGCAGGCCAGCGCGTGGGGGCCGCCGCCGGAGTGGCCCAGGACCGCGAACCGGTCGAGGCTCAGTTCATCGGCGATGCGCGCGACGTCACCGGCGGCCGAGGCCACGTCGCGGTCCGGGCGGGGGGTTGATCCGCCGTATCCGGGCCGGTCGTAGCCCAGCCAGCGCAGGCCGAGCCGCTCCGAGGCCGGGAACAGGGGTGCGGGAGGAGAGCCGATGTTGGGCGTGCCGTGGTGATAGAAAACGGCGAGCCGCCCGGCCGTGCCTTCCGCACCGGTGTCGTACCAATGCAGGGTGCGCCCGTTGCCGAGGTCGAGATCAGTCTCTGTCACCGCCACCTAGCCGAGACTAGCCCGTGCTCCAGGGCGGCCCGGTCGGCAGGTCCGGCCGGCGGATTCCCGGCGGGCGGAATTGGTGTCCCGGGCGCTTATCACCGATTGCGAAATCGGCGGTCATATCGAAGCCAGTGGTGACCGCGCGTCTAAGTGACGATTGTCGTTTCGGCGGGTACTGTCCGAATCAGCTAGGAAGCGTCCGGCAGAACGCCAAACGAGCAGCTCGGCCGGCGGGCATTTCGGTTCATTGTCATTGCGGCTGTAGTCCATGCGGGGCACCGCGGGCGAGTGAATAGTGGCCGGGCATCAGCCTGGTGGAGGAGTTCATGCCCAAGCCAGTCCGGACTGGCCAGCGCTATCTGCCCGGTCTCGACGGGCTGCGCGCCCTGGCCGTGCTGGCGGTGGTGGCTTATCACCTGAATCTGGGCTGGGCTCAGGGCGGCCTGCTCGGTGTCGGCGTTTTCTTCACGCTGAGCGGCTATCTCATCACCGACCTCCTGCTCACCCAGTACGAGCGCATCGGCCGGCTGCAGCTGGGGGATTTCTGGCTGCGCCGCGCCCGCCGGCTGTTGCCCGCGCTGTTCGTGATGCTGACCGTGGTGGTGGCCTGGGTCACGCTGCTGGACCGGCCGCAGCTTCCGGACATCCGCGGCGCGGTCGTCGCCTCCGTGGGCTACGTGAGCAACTGGTGGCTGATCGCTCAGCACAGCTCCTACTTCGCCAGGTTCAGCCCGCCGTCACCGCTCGGGCACCTGTGGTCCCTGGCTGTGGAGGAGCAGTTCTACCTGATCTGGCCGTGGCTGCTCTGGCTCGGGCTGCTCTGGTTCGGGCGGCGCGGGCGGGCCGGCGCCCGGCTCAAGCTGGCCGGTGCCACGCTGCTGCTCGCTGCGGCCTCGGCCGTGGCCATGGCCGTGTTCTACCAGCCCGGCTACGACCCGACCCGGATCTACGACGGCACGGACACCCGGGCCTTCGGCCTGCTGATCGGCGCCGCGCTCGCCTTCGTCTGGCCGAGCTGCCGGCTGCGCAGCGACGTCGCCGGCGGCGCGCGCCGGATCCTCGACGGCACCGGGATCGCCGGGCTGGCCATCATCTTCATCCTGGTCTGGCGGACCAGCGAGTACTCGGCCTTCCTGTACCACGGCGGCATGGTTCTGCTCTCGGTCGGCACCGCGCTGGTCGTCGGGGCGGCCGCGTCACCCGCCAGCAGGGTCGGCGTGGCCCTCGGGTGCCGGCCGCTGCGCTGGATCGGCGTCCGGTCCTACGGCATCTACCTGTGGCACTACCCGATCATCGTGCTGACGACCCCGGCCGGCGGCCGGGAGACCCTGCTGCGCGGCACGCTGCAGGTGGCAGCGACCATCGCCATCGCGGCGGTGTCCTGGCGGTTCATCGAGGAACCGGTCCGTCACGGTGCCATCGGCCGGGGCCTGGCGCAGGCGGCCGCGGCCGGATATCAGCTGCGGGCGGCCGGACAGCAGACCAGGGTCGCGCTGATCGGCTCCGTCGCCGTGTGCGGCCTGGCCACCGCGGGCCTGACCGGTATCGTGCAGCCCGCCTCGGCGGCCCTGGCCGCGGGCACCCCGCCGTCGGCCGGGGCCAGCACGCCGTCGCCCGGGCCATCCCCCTCCCCCGCGGCCGCGACCCCATCGCCATCGAGCAGCACCCGGGCCCGGGCAAAATCCGCGGGCAGCAGCCCGCCTGCGCAGACTCCCGCCCACCTGAGTGCCGGGCCGGCCCGGTCCTCCTGCCGGTCGGTCGTGCACATCGGCGACTCCACCTCGGACGGCCTCATCTCCTCCGACTACCTGCCCAACCCGAACAAGCGGATCAACGCGCAGTACGCGAAGGTGGGCGTGACCACGTTCATCCCGGAGATCTCCGGCGCCCGGTCGATCGTGGAAACCTACGAGAACCAGCCCAACGCCTACACGGTCGCGCAGCAGCTGATCCGGAGCGGGTACCGGGGCTGCTGGGTGCTGGCGCTGGGCACCAACGACGCCGCGGACGTCGCCGTGGGGTCGCAGGTCGGCCTGGCCACCCGGATCCGGCAGATGATGACGCTGATCGGCAATCAGCCGGTCATGTGGGTCAACGTCAAATCGCTGCTGGTCAGCGGGCCTTACGCGGAGACCAACATGGCGGCGTGGGACAGCAACCTGCTGCAGGCCTGCGCGAGGTACCCGAACATGCGGGTGTACGACTGGGCCGCGGCCGCCAAGAACCGGTGGTTCATCTCGGACGGCATCCACTACACCTCGCTGGGGTACGCGTGGCGGGCCCACCTGATCGCCAAGGCGCTCGCGGCCGCGTTCCCCCAGGGGGCCACGCACACCGGCCAGAGCCCGGGCGCGCGGAGCTGCCTGGTCACCTAGCCCAGGGCCGCTCCGCCGGGCTGGCTAGGTTGGGGGGTGTAGTTCTGGCCGTAACGGGCAGCGTTGCCTGTCGGACCCATCGGCCAGCGACCATCACTGGAGGAGTGACTTCTGTCGTGACCGCGATACCGGACATCACGCTGAACAACGGCCAGCAGATCCCGCAGTTCGGCTTCGGCGTCTTCCAGATCGAGCCGAAGGACACGGTCGAGGCCGTGATGACGGCGCTGCAGGCCGGCTACCGGCACATCGACACCGCGGAGGGCTACGGCAACGAGAAGCAGGTCGGCGAGGCCGTCGCGAAGTCCGGGCTTGACCGCGGCGACGTGTTCATCACCAGCAAGCTGAGCAACGACGCGCACCTGCCCGACGACGCCCGGGTCGCATTCGAGGTAACGCTGGAGGCGCTCGGCACCGACTACGTCGACCTGTTCCTGATCCACTGGCCGCTGCCCACGCGGTACGACGGCGACTTCGTGTCGACCTGGCAGACCCTGGAGGAGTTCTACCGCGACGGGCGGGCCCGCTCGATCGGCGTGTCCAACTTCCAGCCGCACCACCTGCGGCGGCTGCACAGCGAGTCCCAGGTTCCCCCGGCGGTCAACCAGATCGAGGTGCACCCGTACCTGACCCAGGACGACGTGCGGGCGTTCTGCGCCGAGCACCAGATCGCCATCGAGGCGTGGTCACCGATCGCCCAGGGCGAGGTTCTCGGCGACCCGGAGATCGCCACCATCGCCGAGCGGACCGGCAAGAGCCCGGCCCAGGTGGTGCTGCGCTGGCACATCCAGCGCGGGGACATCGTGTTCCCCAAGTCGGTTACTCCCGCGCGCATCAGGGAGAACATCGACATCTTCGACTTCGAGCTGTCCGCCCAGGACATGGAGACGATCAGCGCGCTGAACAAGGACCTGCGTACAGGGCCCGACCCGGACAAGTTCGACCTGCTCTAGGCCCGCGGCATCCCGGCCGCCCGCCCCGGGGCGGGCGGCCGGGATGGCACCCGCTACGTCCGGTTGCCCAGGACCAGGTTGCGGGTGCCGTGGTCCACGACCGGCTGCCCGGCGTTCGGCAGGCTATCGCCGAGCCGGTCCAGGCCGATGTAGTTGTGCACGACCGCGTTCAGGTGGGTCAGCCGCTGCAGCGTCACGCCGTTGCCCTTGTTGGCACTGATTATGTTGTGATTCCTGAAACTGAGGGTTCCGATGAGGTTCTCGTAGGCGCTGCCCCCGATCAGCACGCCGCCCCTCCCGTTCCCGTACGAGCCCAGGCCCAGGATGTTGGTGCCGATGAAGGAGTCGAACACCCGGGTGCGGTGGGCCCGGCCGGTGATGGCCAGCCCGTAGCCGCCGTTGCCGGAGACCGTGTTCTCTCGGATCACCGAGCGCAGCGTGCCGCCGACGGTGTTGTCATGGGCATCGCCGGTGATCAGGATGCCGTCACCGCCGTTAGGCAGCGCTTGTGTCCCGTCGGTGTCCATGCCGACAATGTCGGGGTCGATCGTCACCCCGGACGCGCCGCCCGCGAGCTCGATCCCGTGGTTGTCGTTCCCGGAGAACACGTTGGTCCTGGCCAGGTTGTCGCCCCCGGTCGA
>Ga0070714_100001138_pt1 | contig 19097 bp, 25 predicted proteins | sample LARL83metaG_FD_65450 | JGI IMG/M metagenome (GOLD analysis project Ga0070714, IMG submission 65450) | Corn, switchgrass and miscanthus rhizosphere microbial communities from Kellogg Biological Station, Michigan, USA - LAR L8-3 metaG | ecosystem: Host-associated > Plants > Roots > Rhizosphere ... | reverse complement strand
CCGTTGCAGATCAGTTCGGGACAGGTCGCAAGCAAAGGTCGTTCGACCAACGCCGGCGGGAAAGTGGCGAAGTGAGCGCCTTTGTAATTCGCGACCGGCAGCTGCCAGACATCCCCAGGGTTCTTGCCGAGCTCGTGACCGATCTCGCCGCGGGCATGCAGTGCCACGAGACCGCGATTGCCACCACCGTGCTGCCGCCAGAGCGGGGCGCTGGCTCGTTCAGGCGGATAGGTGCCGCCGTCCCCGCGCTTTCTGGGCGTCGACCGGTGCGGAAGCCGCACTGCGTCGAGATCGAAGAAGTAGCGCGACGCCCGAGTCAGGAAGTAAACGACGTCGTAGCTATTGGTCAGGCGATCGGGTACGCCATGGGGCATCGGGTTCGTCTTGGACCAGATGACTTTGTTGCGCACGATCCAGCCGTCATCTGCGAGTGCGAGGAGAAGTCGTTCGGGCGCGAGCATCAAACTCTTGGGTGGTGCGCCGTACTTGAGGTGGCGGGAATAGCTGTCGCCCAGGTTGAGCCACAGGGACCCTGTCGGCTTGAGCACGCGAGCTAGGCCGCTCAGGGCCAGTCGCAGATCGTCAACCCATCCCTCGACACTCGTCTCGAGGCCGAGCTGACCGGGAACGCCATAGTCTCGGAGTTGGTAGTAGGGCGGGCTCGTGATTACGCAGTCGACGCTCCCGCTCGCGATTTCGGCGAGGCGCTCGCGAACGTCACCGACGAGGATCTGGTTGCGGACTCCGCTCACGACTCACCTCCGCTCAAGACGTCGATCGTCTTGTCTGCCGTAGCGACGAGCATGAGTCCGGCGCTGAAATCTCCGCTATCGAAGGCTTCCCGAAGTCGTGCTGCACGCGTCGGCTCTGGCGTGATCCAGGCGACTCGCGGAAAGACTCCGCCCGTGGACTGCTCTAGGCCACTCCGGTAGTAGCTCTCGTACAACTGGGCCTTGCGGAGGAGCGCCGGTCGGTGATGGGTGCCACGGTCTACTTCGACGAACCAGCGGTATTCAAGGTCCGCCGCACCAATCGCCAGGTAGAGATCGGGGCGAAGAACAGAGCGCGCCGTCGCGGGTAACGCCCGCCAACAGGCAGGCTCTCCTTGGACAGCGAGGATCTCAAGGCGTCCACGTCGGGCGGCGAGTGTGAGGTCGACGACGATCTGGCTGACGGCGAGCTGGTGGTCGACGAACGCGGCGCTTGGTTCGTAGCGACGCGGCCTTGCCCGCTGCTCGTCCAATAGCCGTTCGCCGACGGGGCCGAGCGAGTAGACGAACGAGGCCGAACCAGCCCGGACGCCACCGACGCGCCGTTCGAGTCGAACGAGCACGCGGTCACGCACAAGCCGTGAAAGGACTCGGCGGCAATGTCGCGCCGCTGCCTCCGCGGTTGTGTATTGCTCCTGCGGGAAGTACAGGTTCTCAAGCTGCCGTCCGCTCAACAGGCGCAATTCGGCAACTTGGGTAGTAAGTGCGAGATCGCGCTCAGTGAGCCTGCCGCGAAGGGTGACGACGTCCGCGTGGCTGATGCGATGTGTGCTCATCGCTCGATGCCCCGCATGCGAAGAGATGAAGGAGAGCAGCAAAGGTGCGAAACAGTCCCCGCCCTTAATCGCGCTGCTCCTGCATCAGCAAACACCTGCCCTTGGCTGCGACTCCACGCGACCGGACCGCCGACCGGACAGTTCACTTGTCGCCTCCGGTTCTGCGCCGCGGACCAAGATCACGCTCGCGCGCGTTACTGCGCAGCTGCTGAAGCTGCTGGTCGACGTGAGCGAGCGACGTTGCGTACTGGCTCCGGGAAAGAGCCCGCACCTTGTTCGGATCGATCGAGGCCGGCGACGGAGGCAGGGTGCGCAGGCTCAACCATGGCTGGACGGAGTCGTTGGCGACGAGCTGCGCGTAGGCCTCGAACGCGCCAAGTGTGCGGAAGTCCTCTGGCGCGAGCGCGGTGTCGGCCCCGGCAAAGACTTTGGCGTCTTCGGTCGCGAGCTGGAAGACCACCCGGGAGCGCGCATTTGCCAGGACCGCCGAGCGCATCTGCGGACTGCTCAACTGGCTGAGGTGCTGATGCGCGAGCGTCAAGCCGACACCGAGGCCGCGTGCTTGGGCAAGGGCATCGGCTAGGTCGGTCGGCAAGTTCAGGTAGTCCTGGAATTCGTCGACGAAGACGAAAACCGCGTGACGCCGTTCCGCAGAAAGGGCGCTTCGCTGCTGTGCTGTTTGCCAGAGCTGTGCGACGACGATGCTGCCGAGCAGCGCGGCAGCCTCCGAACCCATCAGGCCTTTGGCGAGGTTGACGAGCAGGATCTTCCGCTCGCTGAACACCTGCCGCAGCTGGAAACGTGGTGACACCTGTCCGAGCACGGCGCGCAGGCTGGGGCGGACCAACAGCGGTCTCACCTTGTTCAAGACCGGTGCCGTCGCTGCCGTTCGCTCGGCGTCACTCCAGGCATCGAACGACTGCCAAAACGGCTGAAGGACGAGAGGCTCGTTCAGACCGCCGACGATTCGGCGCCGGAAACCAGCGTCGCTAAGTAGCAGCGGTAGGCTCGCCAGGCTCATTCCCGGTGTACGGGCCAGACTGATCAGCGCGGCGTGGAGGATGTCGCTCGTTCGCGGGCCCCACGAGGACGCATAGAGGTGATGAAAGACGCCCAGCAGTTGGTCGGCTACAAGCTCAAATTGGTGTTCGCTCCCGGCGAGCGGGTTGACGCCGACAACGGCTTCGCGGTCGGTCGGGTCGATGAGTACGACATCGCTGGTGCGGTCGGCCGGGACTCGGGCGAGGACTTCGGCGATCAAGTCGCCTTTGGGTTCGACCACGACGACCGCGCGTCCGGCCGCCATGTCCTGGCAGATCAAGTTGAGGAGAAGTGTCGATTTGCCGACCCCGGTCGGACCGACAACGTGCAAATGCCGTAGCGCGTCACGGACGCCAAGCGCCACGGGTCGCTCACGGCCAGGAAAGGTGGCCATGCCAAGACGGCGCCCAGCGGTTGAAATCGCCGGAGACGGCGCGACTGCTCGACTGCTCTGTCGAACTATTGGCAGCGAGCTTGTATCACCGACGGGCCAGCCGGACACGGCGGCCAGCTCGGCGACGTTCAACAGCATCGGCACTCGCCAAGGCCTGCGTAGTTCGACGAGGTTCTTCGGAGCTGTCGAGCGCAACGCGAAATGCACACCGGGCGCGTCGGCGGAGCGCAGCGCGGTTGCCACCTGGTGGATCAGCTGCCGCTGACGTGCCGGATGCTCGGCGTGCGTGCCGATCCGGCCGGCGACGCGCCAACCGGGAAGCGCACGCTTCGCGCGAAGCGAACCGCGAGCATCGGCATCAAGTGGCTGCGACGCACCAAGAAAGGCCCGCGAGAGCTCGGACGACCACGACCCAGAGCCCGATGCCGTCTCATGGCTGCCGACGTGACGCGGCATAGCCGCCGCGATCAGCTGCCACTGCAGCACGACGGACTCGCCTGCGCCTACACCGCTGAGTGCCGTTAACAGCGCCCGGCAAACCGACTCCGTCTCCTTGACGTTGAGCGGGCGGGTCCTTGTGTTTAGGCAGATCTCAACGGCGCGGTCGACTGTCACGGAGGGTCGATCATCGAGTCGGACGAATCCCACCGTCGGCAGCGCCGCTCGCACCTGCTGAAGCAACATCGAAGCCGGAGCCTCCGGTACCGCGAGGCGATGGACCACGCCACCGCGAACTCCAACGGCCTCGAGGATGACCGGCGTGGCGCTTGATGCAGCAAGCATCCGGAACGCATGCACGACGCGCTCCTCGTCGACCGCTGGAGGCCAGCGCAGCTCGAACCACCTGAGCGTGCTCCTGCTCATGCCGCGTCCCCCTCTGGACCTGCGGGCCTCTTCGGCCGCAGGTCAACTCTGTTGGTCTGTTGCTTGTGCTGCGCCTCCGCCTCTGCCTCGGCCTGCGCCTGAGCGAGATCAATCAACGCTCGGGCAAACTTGCGCAGCTCCGGTCTGTCTTTGCGGACACCGCGAACGCGGACACGCCGATCTCCGTGATGAAAAGTTCTGCTCATAAGGACCTCCTTCAGCTCTCCGCGGAACTCCGCGACGCTGCGTTTACGCAGCAATGGCTGCTTCCAGTAAACGCTGCGTTTGCGCAGCACGTCAAGAGAAATGGTCGATTCCACAACGCCGACCGGACCCACTCGAAGCTCCGCCTACCAACGGTCGCGGTACCAGCGAGCGAGCTGCCAAACCACGAACGCCGCACACACGACCGCGATCGCCGGCAGCACCGGCCGGATCAACACCCACGCGATGTGCAAGGCCACCGCTGTGCCAACCACAAACACCAGTAAGCGGAGATACGGGCTGTTGGGTTCGTTCACTTTTGGATCTCACGCGCGTCGATCACCCGCGCCCTCGCGCGCGCTTCTTCGAACATCGACTGCAACGCGTCGGCCGTCTCGTCGTGGATCCGGCGGGTTGCCTTCAAGACCTCCCACGACTCGCGGTTCAGACGCTCCAGCCGTTCCTCCCGCCGCTCACGCAGCTCGAACATGAGGGCGCCGAGCAGCGTCAACACCAAGGTGATCACGACTGCTGTCTCCGTCACCGACTCACCACCCGCACCGTGTCCGTCACGATTTCGGCAAGACCGAGGGCGGTGATGTCAGCGATTGCCCCCAATCTGCCGGCAGCCTCGGGAACCATTCGACAGAGCTGCTGCTCGGTCTCCGAAACCATCGCCGCGGCATGCAACGCCTGCCGACCGACGTAGGCAACGCCCTGAACGCGGGCGGACTGCACATCAGCCGCAGCCTCGACCTGCGCCAGAGCCATCCTGGCCTGCGCATTGAGCCGCGCAAGCTGCCGTCCCATCTGACGATCCTCCCGACCGCCCAACCCGCGAACCACCAAGTCCGACATTGCTCTTCCTCCTTGAGTGGAGTCCGGTTAGCTCCGGCTTGCGTTCGAGCATGCGGGTGCCACCTGGGCATGCGCGAGGTGCGAAACTGGGCATGAAGTGGGTACACCGACACCAGTCGCCGACAAGGGCGACGCTGCACCGCCTCTCATCGAGGAACTGACCAAGGGGCTCAAGCTCGTCCTGCGAAAAGGCCTGCCGGTCACTCCGGACGCAACCCCAGACGTGCTCGTTCAACTACGCGGCGTCCGCGCCCGTGCCATCGACGCCGCCGACTTCCTTAGCAGGGTCAAAGCCTTAAACGCTGTTATTCAGTCCCTGCTGCTCGCGCTCGGCGACTCGGAGGAAGCTCAGGCTCTTCAGATCCTCTTTGCCGTGCGTGCTGCCGACCGAGGTACGACGCTTAGCGCACGCAGAAGTCGCGCGAGCACGGTCGGCGAGTGGCACTACGACGACACACACTTCCGGAGGCACGTCGAGCCACGTTTGATCCGCGACCTTGCCTGGTTTCTCTATGAGGACAGCCAGAACTACAAGCCCAGGACGAAATACGCGCCGGAGCCGATGGACATCTCAGGCGACACACCTAGCCTTACGCAAGCCGATATCAACGAACAAGAAGAGCTCGTCTCACGGATCTGGGCGCTCGTCTACGAGCTACGCGCAGAGCTAATCCGCATCGCCCGCCTCGAATCGATCGAAAACGCCAGCGCCTCCGAACTTCAAGACGCGCGAGACTCGTCGCTCTGGCTTGTCGCGCTACTCCTGAGCCGTATCCACGACTACCTCGAGCGCTTCGGCGACCGCATTCTCCATGGCGATGCCGAGTTCAACGTTGAGGGACTCATCAGGCTTGCGGGGTGGAGACATGAACTAACAGCCGAGGAAGCGCTTCGTCTGAGACTCAATCTCGCGAACGCACATGGGGATCCGCGGGCGTTCGCAGAGGGCTTACGCATGGGTTCGTGAGGTGGTTGGAACCGAGATGTGCGTGGTTCAGCATGAATGAGTCGACCGCATCGTGGGTCCCTTCCGCAGTTGGGAATATAAGCGCCGTCCCCAGGCGTGAAGCTGCCTTCAGCTGGTAGAGCCGTCGAGGCTCAGCGAAGCGTAGTCCGACTCGAACAACTTCTGTCGGTCGCCGACTGCGAGGCGCTGTAGGCAGTACAGCTGCCAGTAGCTCTGCCACTCCTCACTTGCGGGATCCACGAACTCGATTATCAACCCCATGTTGCTCGCGGTCTGCCAGCCGATGGGCTGACCATGAGAGAGCCAAGTCTTAGTGTCGGTAAGTTCAGCGGCGATCTTTGTGAAGAGGCCAGAGCTCCTGCGGAACATTCCGAGCCGTAACTGCTCTTCGGCAAATTTCTTGGCGCGGTCGCGCCACGCTTCGAACAGTTTCACTGTTGCGGGGTTCAAGTTCCCGAGCATGACTCGCGCGACAGCGTCGCTTGGGTCATTTCTTAGCGCCTCACAATGGCTGTAGTACGCATCGAGATAACTCTGGACGGAGTGCGTTATGTAGTTTCCGTGGTCGTCCCGCAGAACGATTTGAGGATCGATCGGCCCGAGCTCCGACGTGTCGCTCATGAGAATCTTGTCCGCTCCGATTGCCATCAACGTTCCCGCACTCTTCGCGAAGTCGGGGACGATGACGCGCAACTCGGCGTCACCAACCCTGTTATGAACCATCGAGATCAGTTTCTCGGCAGCGTCGATGTCTCCGCCCCCCGTGTGGAGAAGAAGATCGATGTTGTGGCCTGCGACCACGTTGTGGAGGAGATCCATGAAGCCGAGCGTGTCATCGCGGTCGATTAGCGTTCTTATTCCCGCGACATAGCAGATCAGCCTTCGCCTCGTGCGTTCTTGGATCTGCTTGATGAGCTCCTGGCGCTGGTAGCGAGCCGCCTGAAACGCTTGATACATCGGTGTCTTTGTAGGCGCCGGAGCGGGGACCTCGATCGAAGAACGGGCCGCGTCTTCGTCATGGTCCTTATTGGATGATTCACCTGGTGTCGCTTGGGCATCGTCTTGTGCGCTCAATCCGCCTCCGGGTTGGGTGGGACCCAGTAGATCCTGCCTTCACGGATGACGTAATGGCAATGTCGATCTGAGGTTCGATCGTCGATACTGGGCCGAAGGGTCAAAGGACGTTCCTGCGCCAGACTCCATGTTGGCCAGCGGTGCTTGTCCAGATTCAGCAGCACACGATGGCGGTCCCGACATGGGCAATCGAAGGCAATCCAATGTGGTTGCCCGTACGGTCCTGCTACAACAGCTCCTCGGCGAGGCAACTTGTCTGGGACTTCGTCTGCGGCAGCCACGCGGCCGACCACTTCCCACCGTCGCCGTAATCTCGGCGACCACCATCGGAGCCACGTCAACTTGCCCACATCTGCTCCAGGAAGGGGTCACTCTCGCCGAGCCCTAGTTTGCCAGCGCTCGGATCGCAGTAGTGACCGGCTCGCGGCGAAGCAACATTTGTAGAAATCTCGCGGTCGTGGAAGCGGATCAGGATCTCGCTAATACGTTCCTCGGGCCCATAGCCGACTAGGCGTTCAAGGAGCTCCGCAACGGCGATGGCTGCGACCGCGGTCGTGAAGGTGACGACAGCCGGTTCGATACCTGGGAGTGCTGGCGCGTAGCCCTCGTCTTGGCGCAGCTTGCGCTCGTCGGCCGGCAGCACTTCTGCCTGCGCGCGCTGAAGATCGATTCGGTTTCGGCAAACAAGACACGCGGCACCGGGTGTCAAGACGGTGACCCGACCGTCAATGCCAGTGAGCGCATCGGAGGCGTTGCTTGTGATGAGCACGCCGCAGTCGATGACCGGAAGTAAGAGATATGCGGCTAGACGTGAGAGAACAAGCCTTCCGGCGTTGTCGTCCGTGCAACCGAAAGTGACGTCGCACCCAATAAGTGAGCGCGCGATCTGCTCATTGTTGATAGAGCCGTCGATTGCCTCGACGTGTACTCCACGCGAGAGCCGACGTAGATGAGCGGCAAGGACGACGGCCTTGTTCTTCCCGAGGCTCGTGGGAGTCGAGCCGTAGACTCTTGTGAGATTCGATTCAGAGAGGACATCAGGGTCAACCAGCACAAGGTTACGAACACCCAAACGAACGAGCTGCTCCGCAACCGCCGACCCTGTTCCACCGCAACCAACCACTGCGATGCTCAGGGCATTGAGGATCTGCTGAACGTTCCCTCCTAGGGCACGGACATTTCGGTCGAAAATCGCAGGGATCTGCCGGGTACGTTCGGACAGGGAGTCGGCAGCAGGCGTCAAGCGAAGGCGGCGCCCGACCTCCCAGAGTCGGTCAATCCTTATGCGGCCCTCAGTGGTGTCGAGGTATCCAGTGAATGAGAACCGGTTACCGTCCGAAGCACAGATGAGTGTGCCGTAACTTTCGCTGGAGGTTCGAAGCCGGAAGAGTTCGGAGAGTTCGCGGTCAACACGGAGATCCTTGGCACTCGGCATCGGTGACGAGTTAGCGCCCGGGTGAGTATGGAACCAGAGGGCAACGGCACCGATTTCCTCGGCGCGCCCCAAGGCGTGCACATAGCCTTCCGATGTGATCGTCAACCCGTCGTGTCTTCGCTCGACATATGCCCCTTGGGGAACGAGATGCAGTTCTCGAGCAAGTAGTCGAGTTCGTCCAGAGGGATCTGAGGCGAGGCCAACCAGTAGAACACCTGCCGTCTCACGCTCGTCGGCTAGTACATCTTTGATCGAGGTGGTGATCCATTCGGGGACCACAAGAGTGGTGTTCTTCATCCGGCAAGTGCTCCAGCGCATCGTCTTAGTTCTGCACGCAAAAGCGCTAGGAAGCTTTCAAGCCCGTCTACGCCCGAGATCCATTGTCCGGGCGTGAAATGACGAGACCAGCGCTGCCATTGCCGGCCATGGTGTTGCTCGACTGATTCCGTAGCTTGTACCGCGCCTCCGTTCGCGAGACGTACCGCCGGGTCGAACCACCACATATCGGGCGGGACATCCGGATATCCCGGCATGAGTCGAATCAAGAGATCGGCGGTGTCACGGTCGTATCCCGACGGAAGTAAGTAGCCAGGAAAGATGACCGAGGTCACGTTGGCTTCGGTCACGACCTGATGGGCGATCCCACGTTCCGCAAGGAACGCGAGGTCGGAAGCCGGCAAACTCATCAGCGAGCTCTCCGGGTTGCTACAGCCCGGGGTTGATATGTGCGGGCGCCGTGAAGAAGCGCAAACCGCTCTTTATCTCGACGCTGTCGTTGTCGCCGATCTTTCGGTCGGGCTGGCCCGGGATTACTTCAAACAGGTCTCGGTCTGGACCGATGGGAGGGGTCGGCAGTGCGCGCAACTGGGATCCGTTGAGCTGGGGGTGGTCGACCGTGAAGTGGGCGCGGTCGATCTGTATCCGGTACTCGTGTTCGTGGCTCTGCGGCTCTTTTTGGCTCATCGTGATCCTCCATTGGGTTGCAACCATGGTACCACGATACCTTAACACTTGCCAGCCAAGGTATCTCTATGGCACAATTCGGCAATGAAGCCTCAGAAGGCAATGACCATCCGCCTGTCTTCCGAGCAGGCCGAGGCACTCGAGACTGTCGCCGCCGTCGACCACCAGCCCGTGTCAGAGGTCATCAGGGCCGCGATCGCGGAACACATTGAGACCCGCAAGAAGGACAGCACGTTCCAAGACGGCCTTCGCGAACGTATCGCTCGGGCCCAGAAAATGATCGGGAGCTAGACCATGAACAACATCGACTGGGGCAAAGAAGCCTCTCGCGCGGGAGTTGCTGCTGTCGTAGCATTGCTCGCCGGGATGGTCCTGAAGGCGCTCGGCGCCGGCAAGTGGGTCGTCGCGGGAGGTGCGGGTGCAGTCGGAGGAATCGTTGCGGCAGCTGCGATCGCCTGAAGTGATCGTATTTGCGAGGAGCTTGAACAGGAAGGCCAGACGACGTGGAACCTGATCTAGCCATCGCCGAGCAAGTACTCGGCGCTTTGCAACAGCATCGAAATCGCGACCGAGTCGAACTGGTTGTAGACCTGGGCTTGGAGTGGGACTCCGTCGAACCAACGGTTGACGTGCTGGTGCGTGACGGCTTCGTTGTGAAAAGCATCTCCGACGGCGAGCCGTTATTTGCGCTTGCGGTTGGCGCCTCGCCACTGCTGGCGAAGCTCACGTCAGACTAGAAATGGGCGCTATTGGGCCCGCCCTCGGCTCGCTAGCGGCGGCGGTGATTGCCTGGCTATCGCTTCGCCAGCGGTTCTATCGCCAACCATTCGGGGACTGGCGAGCCGTCGGCTTATGGTTTCTGGTGGTAGGTCTCGACCTGTCTATTTTCCTTCTAACGGCCGGAGGGTACGTTGCGAAGAACGGAGCTCCTCATCATCACGTGACTACGGTGATTGGTTGGGTGCTCGCGGGAATCGCTGCTCCGCTCGCAATTCGAAGCCCAGTGCGTGAAACCACGGTACGCGGCACGACGCGTCCCGTCGGGGTCACGTTTGTATACGACTGGCTCCGCGCGACGATGGAAGACCCCCTTGATGGAAGACTGGCCGAGCTTCGCCGCCGCGAAGAAAAGAGCCGTGCACTCAGCCTTATGGATGCCGGTTGGAGCGCCGACGGAATGCTCAAAGAACTTCAGGACCACCTCAGTCACCTGCAACGCCGATCGCCCACAGAGCGCGCTCGCGTACTAGCGACCGCGAAAACAGCTGCGAGGAACCTTCAGTCACCTGACGACCTGCGTGGCATCATCGTCGCAGTCGAGACAGCTCGATGCGGAAGCTTTCTCAACGGCCTCAAGAACGTCACGCCCTATTAGACGCTGCCGTGGCTAGGAGAGCAGGTCGATGCCCAGAAGCTCTGCCGCCCACTTCGCTAAATCCCGTTGTTCGGGGATCTCCCGAGGAATCTGTGGATCGGGCCTTGGCACTGAGGCGCGCAGAAATGCCACGACATGTTCTGCAAGCTCACGATCGAAGCCGCGGTTTGCAGTGATGTAGAAGACGCCGAACTCTTCAGCAGACACGTCTGAGGTGGTCAGGTGTCCATAAAGGAAGAGTGCAGTAGCGTCCTCAAGCACGCTTCGCTGCAGTGCGGCGAGGCGTGTCGAACCCAAGGGCATTTCATCGAGAAGGCTCGTCGGTAGTTCACCGTAGAGCAGCCTTCGGCATTGCTCACGCGACGCGTTGGAACCCTTTAATGATCCGACCTCTCGCTCCATCAGCCGGAGCGCCAGGCCCATGACCTGAGTCGTCGTGTACTCCCGACGTCTACCTTCCGAAGCCGCGATCATCGCCAGTTCGACATCAGTCACATCGTGGATCAAGGCAGCGCGTCGATCTTCCCCTGCTGATCTCAGATCGCTCCAGTGCTTGATCTCGTCTTGGACTCCGTCCGAGAAGACGCCTGTTTCGTACAGCGGGCGGAAGATCACAAGGTGTTGCGTTGCGGAGATGAGCAGGTGATCTCGAAACGGGACCTCTGCCTGAATGGCTGCTTCCAGTCCTCGTATGAGTCCGACCATCGTGTGTTTACGGCTGTCAGTCGCCGTGTTGAAGGCGTCTGCATCGAAGATCTGATCGAGAGCTGCTGCTTGCGGCGTGATCAGAAGGCCAATTTCCGTCACGGGCCGAGGCCAGCGAGCTTCAAGAATCGGCCACCTGTCAAGCAGGTCATCCCTCGGTTGCTGGAGGCGTAGTTCATCGATTGCCGTTGGCATGACCGGTAGCACCTGAAGTCTCGCCAAAGCCCGGGGAATCGCATTGCACTGTCCTACGAACGGCGGCCAGTCCCCATGCTCGCGGCGGAATCTCCTTGGCCTTGATATCGGATGTGAGACGTATACGAGCGGCGGAGGAGGGGTGTGTCGATCGAAAAGTGGCAGCACGACCTCTTGCGGATGCTTGACTCCCAGCGGAACGAAGCGACAGTGCAGCTGCCGAGCTAGTAGTTCGGCCTGTACCAGCTCAGCGCGACGCCAGGCCAAGAGGAACAGAAGCTGGCGGACGCGGTACTCATTGCGCAGAAGGTCGACGTCGTCGACGTCGAACTCTGGACGGCCCGTCCGCCCCAGAACTTGCCAGTTCCGCTCAAGATAGTGGTCAATCCCAACCTCTTCGTCCATCACTTCGTCCTGTTCCCGGAGACGAAAGTACATGTCGAAAATGTCGTCAATCAGAATGACGACTTGCTGAATGCGCAAGCCCGCCCGGTTGAACAGGCTCGGATCTATCGCGCTGTAGAACTCATTTCGAGGCGCGTTGTAGAGCGTCAGGTGCCCGGTGAGGAGCGCGACTGCGGCATGGTTCGAACCTGCCGCAGCTTGAAGCGCCACAAGAGCGTCCCGAGCTGCCTGCTGCCACATGCGCACAACTGTCGGTCGTGGCTGTTGCACGACAACTTGAATCCGTTCGCCCAAGGATCGTTCAACATCTGCATGCAAGAGCTCGGTTTGCTGCTCAGCAGCCAAGGTTGAGACCGCATTTTGGGCAAACTCATTGAGCCGGCTACCAGGGGGACCGCAAGCGAACGTTAAGTTCACTAACTCGTCGCCCGACCCGAGCGATTGCTTATGAGTTCGCGGCAGTGAGGAAGTCGCGGATCGCGACGCTACCGACTAACCGCGTCCCCGATGACTCGAGAACCGCGTCATGGTAGCCCTCCACGTACGCGACGGACACCGGATAGTCTTGCGAGCTGAGGAACCTCAGCACCTCGAGCGCTTCATCGCACGATTCGGGATCGAACAAAAGGACGCCCTTAAGAATTTGGAGTACATCCGTTCCCAACGCTGCTGACTCCTCACTCGGCAAACCGTTCGTTTCTGATCGGCATGAAGTCATAGGATCATTATACGAACGTACGTTCGTTTCCACAAGGTCTTCGTCAGCATAGAGGGGCCGTCGGCTAGTCAAGTAACCTCTCCGTTCCGCGCTCGTCGAGATTTCGAACCCACGTCGAATGTGGGGCGTTGATCGTCGTTTCGCTAGGCAGGCGCTTGATCGTAGGAGTACGCCTTACCAAAGTCAATAATCCAACACCAGTCCCTCGTCCAGGAGGCGCGCCGACGATTGAGCCGACGCAGCGAGGCAATCAGGCAGACGGCGTGGAAACGGGGAGTCGCGAGAGATGGGTGTTGACCAGCGCACCAAGCGCATCCGAGCGTCGGTTACCGAGCAAGTCGGACTTGTGCTGGAGTCGGAGGCCTTCAGTTCTTGGGTCAAGTCTGAGTTGGTCAATCCTGACGACTCCAGTCACGTGAGAGCCTCTCGTTATTCGCGGCCAACAGCTTCGCTACGGCCTCTACTACGAGATCCTGGTCGACGTCAGTAACGGCAGTTATCGGCGCGCCGCCGCGACGCTGTCCGCTGTCTGGGAAGTTCCTCGGTCTCGTCCGATTCCCAAATAGAAGCTTGATGCAGCACTTCGGGCTCACAGAAAGCGATGCGCTTCGGTTCCTCGAGCGCAAGCTGAGGCGATTCGCGCGGCTCGTGCTCGTACTTGTCCGGGATTCGCTTGATCGTGTGCCGACTACGAGCTCGCGGCGGCGCATCCGCGCTGGGACGGCGACACCGTTTCACCTTACCCCTCTATCCCGAATCGCATTTGACCTGGGGCTGATTCGCGGCTCAGAACCAGCGTCATCTCGAAGACCTGCGAGACCCCAGAGGTGTCGGGTACACCGAGTGTGATGCCGTAGGTGGGGGTTTGAAGTTGGTGTTCCGGGCTTGGAGGTTTCCGGTCGCCAGGCCTGGCCGTAGGCCAATTCGCGGGAATGGCGCCCGAACGCCAGCTGCTCCGCGAGCTGCCCGCTAGCGGCGACCGCCTGTCGGCCCGATCCATCGGTCGGCCTTGGTCTGTGCCGCGATTCGAGCATCAAAACCGGTCGCGTTCGGCGCGAGCTGCTTCCGCCCGCAGCGGACACAGCAAAGGACAGGCTCGACCTCCTCCGAGGCCTCGTCAACCAGCCACCGATGGCCGATCACTACGCATAAGACAACCTTGGGTGTCATGCCCTCAGGATACGCCACGGATTGAGCGCGCGCACGCCTCGCGCCGAGTTACTCGACTGGGCCAGCGTCGTGTACGGCGCCGCTGCCTTCTGGGTTCGGGGTGAAGAGCAGGAAGGATCTGATTCAGGGCCTCTTCGTGCACCCCAGTCGACGCCACGGGCTGCTGCAGGTGCCGCCGCTCAGCGACGAATCCCCTTGTCGCATCTATCAAAGGCGTCGTTGTCCGGAGTTCTCGCACACGGAGCTTGGCGACAGCTTTCTCGCCATCGAACTTCAACGGACTTCGTAGTGCCAGCTTCGAGCCCTGGCCGGCGTCCCGCTGGAATGTCCGGCGCCTTGAGCTGGTCAGTCGCTCGTGGGGCGCCGCGCGCCGCGTTTCTACTGCCGTGCGCCGCCCGATCCGAGGCCTGTGATTCGCCACTCGCTACCCTGTTGTCTACAGTCAGTAGCAATGGCGGGAAACGGATTAGGCCATAGACCACAGTGATACTCGGCGTACTCGACGAGTCCCCGGTACCAGACGGCCTCTCGAGGGCGAAGGCCCTCGAAAACTCGCTTGACCTTGCGATCGCTGTTGAGGCTGCGGGTTACCGGCGCCATTGGGTAACCGAGCATCACGGCGTCCGCGTTATGGCAGGCGTAGCACCCGAGTTGTTGGTGGCGGAGATAGCGGCGGCGACACATGAGCTTCGCGTCGGAACTGGTGGCGTGCTTTTGACGCATTACAGCCCGTACAAGGTCGCGGAGTGCTTCGAGGTTCTAACCGCTCTCCACCCGGGGCGGATTGATCTAGGTATTGGACGCAGTCGCGGCGCAGACGACGCGACTGCGGTGGCGCTTCGCCGTGATCGGCGCCTTGAGGCTGCCGACGACTTTGATGAGCAATTTGCCGAGTTGCTTGGTTATGTGCGCCACGCCGACGATGCAAGCGAGTTCGCGTCCTGGGCCAGCGCAGATCTCAGACCGGAGGTCTGGCTCTTGGGCAGTTCTGATCGAAGCGCGAACTTTGCTGCGGCCCTGGGCGTGAGGTACGCGTTTGCGGACTTCAACAATTATCAGGGGGCTACGGCTGTACAGACATACCGTACGTCATTTCGAGCGAGCAGTACTGAAGCCACGCCATACGTGATGGTTGCGATCGCCGTTGTATGCGCCGACACCTCTCGTGAGGCTCGAATTCTGAGTACGACATTAAAAATGTCGCACGCGCTCCGGCGAAAGGGTAGTCCCGCGCGCCTTCCTACGCCAACGGAGGCGCGAGAGTACATTGACTACGAACTGCGGCATCAACGCCTTATCGTCGGCGATCCAGGCGAAGTCAAGCGCGAGATCGAGGCTGTCGCAGCGGCTTACGGCGCTGACGAGGTACTCGTGATCACTGTGGTGCATGATCACGAGGCGCGGAAGCATTCGTATCGACTTCTTGCCGACGCGTTCGGCATGAGTAGCGATCTCTCTGGACGCAGTCTGCGCGAGGCTTAAGCCAATTGTCCGCAATTCTTGAAACTCGGGGCGACTTCCGTTCAGTGCCGACCGCCACCCAGGGGCCGACCGCCGGCGTTTGGCGCGCCTTGAGCGGAGCGAAGGGCGCTACGTAGTGGCCCTCGTCAGCGAGCGCGCCCGCCTCGGGTCATCTCTGGCACAGCAGAGTCGGTTGCGATTCATCAGAACTGCTATCAGCACTCCAAGAATGCCCCACGTCGACAAACGGGATCGGAACTGCGAATGACAAGATGTGGGTGGCGACGGCGCGCTCAGCCTGCATCCAGCGCCGACGTCGCTTGCATCCTCAACCACACCCCACGCGTCGATTGCGTAGCTTCGCTTCGCCTACAGGCCCGCAGGCGAACGGTCCGCCACTCGACCGTAAAATTGCGGCCTCGCTCGCGCAGGCGCCGCTCGAATCACTGTAGGTACAGATATCGTTCGGCCGTGCGAGCACTGAGTCCAGCGTTCGCCATTGTAGTTCTCTTGGCATCGCTTTGGTTTGCAGCGGCCGGAGGCGCCGCGGAACCCACGACTGTTCGCGTCCTCGTCGTCAAGGCAACATGGGGTCCCGCTCCCGAACCCAGCGTAAGCGACCTGGAACGACCTGCTGTTGCGTTCTTCTTGAACGCGTCCTTCAACACGGTCCGGCTCACGTTCACCGAGACACCCTGGATCACCGCATACGCAGACGAAACGATTTGCACCAACATCCCGCTGCTCCTTAATCAAGGTCAGAGTGCGGCGCAGGCTTACGATCCTAGTTCGTTCGATCGCGTGATCTACGTGACGCCCTGTCGCTACGTAGATGCCGCGGTCGATACGACACACCGCGGGACAGTGGGACTCCCTGCCTCACCCGCACTCTTCGAACACGAGCTCGGGCACACCTTCGGGATGAGCCACGCTGGAACGCTCGACTGCTCGAGCGTGTGCTCGTTGAACCCGTACGGAAGCCCGTTCGACGTGATGGGCAGCGGTACTGGCGATTTCGGCGCGCTCCAAAAGGCTGAGGCGGGATGGCCGATCAACGTGCGCACGGTCACCAAGTCAGGTACCTATCGCATAGCCGCGCTCGAGGCCACGAGCACGCTCCCGCAAGCGCTAGTCGTACGTCGTGGTGCATACGAATATTGGATTGATCACCGCGAAGCAATCAAAAACGACGCCACGCTCAAAACGTCCATTTGGAGGAGCGTCGTGGGCGGAGTCTTGGTGCAACAGACGCCTGCGGATCCGCTAGGCGTGCCGTTTCTCCAACGCCGCCCTGACTACCTGGTCGGCAATGGAGGACCGAGCAGATTGTGGTTGACGCGAGACGGTCGCTTCCAGGTGCCGCACGTGATGACGATCTCAGTCATTCGCCATGTCGGGACAACCGTCACGGTCAAACTGCAGTTGCGCTAAGTGCATGCACTGTCGGCCGCGGTGGCAACCCATTACGGGCCGATTGCCGGCGGGCTGGCATGAGAGGCTAGTGTTGACCGGCATTGGACGGTGGGTTGCTTGAAGTTAACCTAACGCAGTGATAGGCTCGGCCTCTTGTCATCGGAAGTTTGGAAGGGGAGGTACAAGTGTCGGCGCTATTGACCGCACCACCTGGCGACCTAACCACTCCTGCGGGCCTGGACACCTATTTCCATCCAGCCGGCCTATTGGCTGACTTGGATCAGGAGCTCCGGTTCTTGGTTGGAGGCATGCCCATGGCTGACTCCATCACGCCGTCGAATACCACCGACGTCTGCTGCAACTCCGTCTGGAGCAATAGCTCGGAGTGTTGCCCGACGGTGGCGACCAGCGTCTCAAGCTGCTGCGACTGATCGCCAGCAGCAATAGCCTGGCTTCATAGTTACGCACCGGTGAGCTCCGTCGAGGACGCTCAGGAATGGGAGCCGTGGCTTAACGCGCTCTCGATCATCGAGCGGCGTGTCTTAGCGCGGGGGAAGTCGAAGGCCGCGTCGCCTGAAGGCCGGGCAAACGCAGCAGCGGCCGTGGCGGAGTGGCTTCGACAAGAGTCGTTCGCCGGCGAGATGCTCATGAATTGTGAGCGCTTATACGGCTGCGGCGCCGAAGAGTTGATTGATGCGCTGGCTTGGCGCCCGGACGCACTCTCCGATGCCTACAAAGTCCCAGACTGGGTCGGGCTGTTAAGGCATTTGCTCGACGAGAACGCCGGGAACCCACGAACACACGGAGTTCCGGAGAGTGTGCAATCTGATGGGGAGGTGCGTTCCGACCAGACAGCGATTGCCAAGCTGCTGCGAGTGGTCGCGCCGTTCACCCGCGAATACTTCAATCGAGTCGTTAGCGGATTACGGTCCGCGGGCATTGAGGCCGCCCTCGGACAAAAAGTAGGCGTCTCGCCGGCCGCCCTCTTAGCCGGTTCTCTCGAGCAGCGCTTCATCTTTCTTCTGATGCCCGCACTCGTGACTCAGTTGGATCACGAGCGCCGCCAACTCGCGCTTGTAGGCGAAGACAGCGAGACTCGCTTCGACGATTTCTGCTCCCGTCTCAATGATCCGGTGTACCGGCGATCGTTTTTTGCGAAGTACCCGGTTCTGGCTCGACACTGTGCGACGTTAGCGATCGCTCATGCCGACGCCGCGATCGAATTTCTCCACCGCCTTGCCGACGATTGGGCGGATCTGGAAAGGGAGTTTGCGGAGCTGCTCGGCGATGTCGTCATGTCAACGACTGGCACGGGCGACCACCACTCAGGGGCTAGAACGGTACTGCGACTCAACTTCGCATCAGGTGTGAGGCTGATCTACAAGCCGCGGCCGGTCGCCGCTGAGGTCTGCTTCGCTGAACTCCTCGACTGGATTGGGGAGCGCTCGCCGGCTCTGACATTTTCTTCGCCGCGCGTGCTTAACCGTGGCGCCTATGGGTGGGTCGAATGTCTTCAAGTGAGCCCGTGCAACAACGTCGAATGCGCCGAGAGTTTCTTCTTCCGTCAGGGGGCGTTGACAGCTCTCCTCCACTCCCTGGCGGGCGTCGACTTTCATAAAGAGAACGTCCTGGCAGTTGGACCTTACCCCGTTGCGGTTGACCTCGAAGGTCTTTTCCATCCGGTGTTCCCGCCGGGGGCTGAGACGCCGGAGGAACTCGCTCCAATGGAACGATTGGTAAGAGAAGTGCGCGCTGCAGTCCTCCAACGCGTTGGGACATTGCCTTCTCGGCTTTACGCTCGCGAGGGTCAACCTGGCATTGATAACAGTGCACTCGGCGGCGAAGGAGGCCAAGCGGTACCAGTTAGAACGCCGATCGCGGTGGACGTTGGCACCGACCGGATGCGACTTGAGCTGCGAGTGGGCCTGACGTCAGAGGCCGGAAACCTGACTGCCCTGGACGGGACGCCGCTTGACGCGCACGACTTTGTTACCACCATCGAAACAGGCTTCCGCACTATGGGAGGGTTCATCGCTTCGCATCGAAAGGAATTGCTCGCTTCCGACGGACCGATCCAAGCATTCGCCCAAGTCCCGACTCGTCTCCTGCTCCGCCCGACGATGCACTACGCGATGTTGTTGAACTCTCTTCGTCATCCCGACTGTCTGAGGGACGGCGTTGCGGTGGACTTCCGCATGGATCGCTTGCTCACGTGTTGGTCAGGGTGGAGATCGCCGGAGTCGATCGCCACTGGTGAGCGTACCGACCTTTGGAGCCTGGACGTCCCCGTTTTTCATAGCCGCCCGCGT
>Ga0070714_100001136_pt1 | contig 19099 bp, 25 predicted proteins | sample LARL83metaG_FD_65450 | JGI IMG/M metagenome (GOLD analysis project Ga0070714, IMG submission 65450) | Corn, switchgrass and miscanthus rhizosphere microbial communities from Kellogg Biological Station, Michigan, USA - LAR L8-3 metaG | ecosystem: Host-associated > Plants > Roots > Rhizosphere ... | reverse complement strand
GCCGAGCACTGCCTCGAGCAGCGCCGCGAGGACGTTGCGGTTGCGCGCGAGGCGCGCGATCTCCTCCTCCTGGAGGTCGCCGATCCCGAACGTGCCGAGCCGCCGGCCGAGGTCGAGCTCCCGCGCGACGACGGCGCAGCTCGCGCGCGAGACGACGTGCGAGCGGATCTTCGCGAGCCGCCCCTCCGAGAACTCCGGGTAGCGGTCATAGAGCTCGTGCGCGATCGCAAGCTCGAGCACGCTGTCGCCGAGGAACTCGAGCCGCTCGTACGACTCCGTTCGATCGGCCGCCCATGACGCGTGCGTGAACGCCGTCGCCGCGCGCTCCGGCGGGAGCGCGTCGATCAGCGGCGCAAGCGAACTACTGGTGCGTCGAGACGTAGTCGACGGCCTGGCCGACAGTCGTGATCTTCTGGGCGTCCTCGTCCGAGATCTTGATCCCGAACTGGTCCTCGAGCTCCATGATCAGCTCGACGAGGTCGAGCGAGTCGGCGTCGAGATCTTCCTGAAACGACGCTTCCTCCGTGATGTTGTCTTCCTCGATCCCGAGCTGCTCGGTCAGGACTTCCTTGACCCGCTCGAAGACTTCCTCGCGCGACGCTGCCATGTCACCTCATTGCGTAGGGGGCGATAAGCGCGCCGATCATACAACCTGGGTCTGCTGGGACAGGCGCGCAGCGAGCCGTCCGACGACGTCGTGCTCGACGCCGCGGGCCGCGAGCCGGACAGCGTTGGCGACCGCGGTGCTGGACGAGTTGCCGTGCGCGATCACGACGAGGCCGCGCAGACCGAGGAGGTAGGCGCCGCCGAAGGTGTCCGGATCGAGGCGGTGGCGGAGGCGCCGCGCAGCGGGCCGGATCAGGAGGCCGCCGAGCTTGCCCGTGACCGTGGCCGTGATCTCGGCGCGGAGCGCGTCGAGGAGGGTGAGGATCGTGCCTTCGAGGAGCTTGAGCGTGACGTTTCCGGTGAAGCCGTCGGTGACGACGACGTCGGCGGCGCCCGCCAGGATCTCGCGGCCCTCGGTGTTGCCCTTGAAGTTGAGGTCGCTCGCGGCGAGCAGCTCGTGCGCTTCGAGCGTCAGCTGGTTGCCCTTCTCCGGCTCCTCGCCGATCGAGAGCAGGCGCACCTCCGGGTTCTGGACGTCGAGGATCTCCTCGGCGAAGACGGAGCCCATCATCCCGAACTGCAGCAGGTGCTCCGGCCGCGCGTCGGCGTTCGCACCGCAGTCGAGGAGGACGGACGGGCCGCGGCGCCCCGGGATCGGGACTGCGATCGCGGGCCGCATGACGCCCGGGATGCGGCGCAGCTCGAGGAGGCCGGCGGCGAGCATCGCGCCCGTATTGCCGGCGGAGACGACGGCGTCCGCCTTCCCCTCCGCGACGGCGCGGACGGACGCGACGAGCGAGCTGTCCGGCTTCGCGCGCACGGCCTCGGCCGGCTTCTCGTCCATCTCGATCACGTCCGTCGTCGCATGGAGCTCGAGGCCGCGGGCGTCGATCGAGGCGTCGCCGAAGAGGATCGGCTCGATCCCCGGGCCGCGCGCCGCGAGGGCGCCCGCGACGATCTCGTCCGGGCCCCGGTCGCCTCCCATCGCGTCGACCGCGATTCGCGCGGTCATCGCGCTACGGGGCGTCGATGCGGAGCGGCTCGACTTCGCGGCCGTTGTACGTGCCGCAGGTCAGGCAGAGGTGGTGCGGCCGCTTCGGCTGCCCGCACTGCGGGCAGATGTTCACGATCGGCGCTGAGATCGCATGCGTCGCGCGGCGCTTGTCGCGGCGGGATTTCGAGGTTTTCCGCTTCGGGACGGCCATGACCGGCGGCCACTATAGCCGACGTGGAATGGTTCCCCTCGTGGGGGAAACGGACTTCGACCTGGTGGCCGCCGAGCTCCGGGCCGACGCAGCCGACCTCGACGCGTACGTCGAGGCTCTCGCGGTGAAGCTCGAGGGCGCTCTGCCGGCGCAGACGGTCGTCGAGCGAGGACGCCAGGGGCTCCGTGGTTCCAAGCGGGTGCGGCGGATCGAGACAACGGTGCACGACCGCCGCTACACGCTCGCCCGGAACGGTGGCCGCCTGGACGCTCGGTGCGCGCACGTCGTGCGCGACGTCGTGCTGAAGAACGAGGAGCTCGAGCTCGAGGCGTGGGTCGCGCGGCTTGCGCAGGATCTCGTCGCACATGCCGCGGAATCCGAGCGCGGACGCGAAGCGCTCGAGCGGCTGCTGACGCGGTGAGCTCCTTCACCTCGACACTCCCGGTCGCGTCGTTTCTCGCGCTCCGGCACTCGGGTCTCGATCCGATCCGCCAGGTGATGGGTAGCTGCGTGTATCACGTCGGCTGGCAGAACACCGATTACCCGGCCTTCATGCAGCAGCAAGGGTGGCAGTACGAGGGCGGCTGGACGGAGCTTGCAACTCCTGCCGCCGCCTGGAACGAGGCACGTGCGCTCGCGCTCGAACGGCTGCGCGACGAGGCGCGTGCCGCCGGCGCACTCGCCGTCGTCGACGTTGCGTACCGCCGCCTGGACTACGACTGGGCCGTCGGAGGGATCGAAATCGTCGCAACCGGGACTGCGGTCGGCTCGCGCAAGTTCGCGCTCGACGAGACGGAGGAGATTCCGCTCACCAATCTCTCTGGCGAAGACGTCTGGAAGTTGCTCGAGTCCGGCTGGTGGCCGCTCGGCATCGTCGCGGGCTCGACCGTTCTCTACGTCGTGTCGAGCTACAGGACCGCAAGCGCCGGCCGATTGCTGACGGGTACCGCGTCGCAGAACCAGGAGCTCGTCGACTACACGAACGGACTCTACGAGGCGCGGGACATCGTGCTGCGCCGCGTTCGCGGCGATGCGCGCGACGTCGGCGCGACAGGCGTCATCGGGCTCAACCTCGAGCACCGCTACCGGGAGCACGAGGTCGAGCGAAACGGAAAGTTCGTCGACCTGATCATCACCATGCACGCACTCGGAACGGGCCTCGTCGCGGTCGACCACGGCGGCCCGCCGCAGATCTACTACGCCCTCGAGACCGATTGAGGAGGCTTACGTGACCGAAGCCGAGTACGACCCGACGTCGACTGCAGGCGTCCCCGAACATGGCCGTGAGCGTCTGGCGCGAATGCGCGAACAGCCGCGCTTCTTCACGAGCGATTTGACCGTCAACGAGTTCCTGCTGATCCAGGAGGTCGGATTCGAACCGCTCGGCCTCGTCGTCGGCAGCTCGATCTACCACATCGGCCTCCAGACGCGTGGGTGGAAGCAGAACCAGGAGCTCGACGTCCTCACGCAGGCGATGTACCACGCGCGCGAGCTCGCGATGACGCGCATGGAAGAGGAGGCCGACCAGCTCGGCGCCGACGGCGTCGTCGGGGTCCGCCTCGAGATCGGACGGTATGAGTGGGGCGCCGACCTCGCAGAGTTCCTCGCAATCGGAACCGCCGTCCGCCACAGCGAGGGCCGCCTGCACCGTGCGCCGAACGGCCGCCCGTTCACGAGCGATCTCTCCGGCCAGGACTTCTGGACGCTCATGACCGCGGGCTATCGACCCGTGGGCCTCGTGATGGGGAACTGCGTCTACCACGTCGCGCATCAGGGGCTCGGCGGCTGGATGAAGCAAATCGGGCGAAACTGCGAGATGCCGAACTTCACGCAAGCGCTCTACGACGCACGCGAGCTGGCGATGGAGCGCATGCAGTCGGAAGCGGAGACGCTCGAGGCCGAAGGAATCGTCGCGGTTCAGCTACACGAGCGAAGCCACGGCTGGGGTTCCCACGTGATCGAGTTCTTCGCGATCGGCACCGCGATCCTCCCGGTCAGCGACGACCACACGATCCCGCAGCCCAGCCTCGTCATGACCTTGAACGACCCGCCTGCGACGGTGCGTTGACGGCTGCTGCTAGAACGGCCTGTATGAACAAACGGACGCTTGGACAGGGGCTCGAGGTCTCGGAACAGGGCCTCGGCTGCATGGGGATGTCGGCCTGGTACGGCGAGACCGACGAGGCTGAGGCGATCGCGACGATCCACCGGGCGCTCGAGCTCGGGGTCTTCTTCCTCGACACCGCCGACATGTACGGCGCGAAGCCCGGCGACAACGAGCAGCTCGTCGGCAAGGCGATCGCCGACCGCCGAGACGAGGTGGTGCTTGCGACGAAGTTCGGCAACGTCCTCGGCGAGGACGGGAAGCGCAGCGTGAACGGCAGGCCCGAGTACGTGCACGAGGCGATCGACCGCTCGTTGCAGCGCTTGAACGTCGAGTATGTCGACCTCTATTACCAGCACCGCGTGGACAAGACCGTCGCGATCGAGGAGACGGTCGGCGCGATGAGAGAGCTCGTCGAGGCGGGCAAGGTGCACCACATCGGGCTGTCCGAGGCGTCGCCGGAGACGATCCGCCGCGCGCACGCGGTGCATCCGGTGACGGCGCTCCAGACCGAGTACTCGCTCTGGACACGCGATCCGGAGTCGAACGGCGTGCTCGACACCGTGCGCGAGCTCGGGATCGGCTTCGTCGCGTACTCGCCGCTCGGCCGCGGGTTCCTGACGGGGCAGTACCGCTCGCCCGACGACTTCGCCGACAACGACTTCCGCCGCTATCAGCCGCGGTTCCAGGGCGAGAACTTCCAGCGGAACCTCGATCTCGTGGCGCGGGTCGAGGAGATCGCGCGCGAGAAGGGCGCGACGCCGGCACAGCTCGCGCTCGCATGGGTGCTCGCGCGCGGCGACGACGTCGTCCCGATCCCGGGAACGAAGCGGCGGAAGTATCTGGAGGAGAACGCCGGCGCCGGCGACGTCGAGCTGAGCGACGAGGACCTACAGCGTCTCGAGGAGGCGTTCCCGGCGGACGCGGTCGCGGGCGAACGCTACGCCGACATGTCGACGATCGATCGCTGAAGGCTGCAACCAGGTTGCTGTGCAACCTGGTTGCCGATTTTCGCTCTTACAGCTGGCCGCGCAGCTCGTCGAGCGCGGCCCAGCGCGGGTCGGCGGCGAGCTCGTCGTGCGTGTGGGGCTCGTCGTTCAGGTCCTTGCCGCAAACCGCGCAGAGCCCAGCGCAGTCGGGGCTGTGCAGGATCTTGTCCGGCAGCTCGAGGGCGAGCGCGTCGCGCGCCCACGCCGAGAGGTCGAGCGAGTCGTCGGCGATGTACGGCGACTCGAGCTCCTCGTCCCCTTGAGGATCGTTCGCCTGGTACTCCGTCGCCGCGATCGAAAGCTCGAGCACGGTGTCGCGCAGGCAGCGGAAGCACGGCCCGTGCAGCCGTGCCGTGAAGCCGAGCGTGTAGACGCTGCCCGACGTCGCCTGTGTGATCGTCAGCTCCGCCGGCACCTCGGCGGGCACCGGGAGGTACTCCTGGCCACCCAGTACAAGCGGCTCGAGCTGCACGTCGACCGTGTCTCGGAGCTGCTCGCCGTTCCTGAGCTTGACGTTGCGGAGGTTGAAGACGGTCACGCCTTCACGGTAGCGCGGTCGAATCAGGCGGCGATTCGGGCGAGCTCGGCGAGGCGCGGGACGGTGCGGATCTCGGCGCCGCGCGCCTCCTGCTCCCGGATGTGGAACGGCAGCGACTCCGGCGTCTGCTCCGGCGCCTCGCGCGGCGCGCGTGCGAAGACGAGCAGCCCGATCGACGAGAGGATCACGAGCCCGGCCGCAAGCTCGCGGCCGCCGACGTGCTCGCCGATGAAGGCCCAGCCGAGGAACACCGCGACGGCGGGGTTGACGTAGGCGTAGGTCGAGAGGAGCCGCGTCGGCGCGTGCTTCAGCAGCCACCCGTAGGCGGTGAAGGCGACGAGCGACCCGAACACGATCAGGAAGAGCACCGCCGCGAGCGATGCGGGCGAGATCGCACCGGGGTGCACCCGCCCGAGCTCGCCCCGCGCGATCCCGACGAGCGCGAGCATCGCGCCGGCGCAGAGCATCTGCATCGCCGCGGAGAGGAACGGGCGCCGCGGCAGCGGCGCGACGCGCGCGTAGGTCGACCCGGCCGCCCAGGCGAACGACGCTACGAGCAGGACGGCGACGCCGACCATGTCGACGTGACCGCTCGCGCCGACGAGGAGGCCGACGCCGAGGAGGCCGACCACGAGGCCCGCGACGCCTCCGAGGGGCAGCCGGATGCCGAAGCAGGCGCGGTCGAGCAGCGCCATGAAGAGCGGCACGCTCGCGACGATCAGCGCGGCGATCCCCGAGCTGACCCGGAGCTCCGCCCAGGCGACGCCGCCGGTGTCGACGACGAGAAGAAGCCCGCCGACGATCGCGGCGGAGCGCCACTGGCGCCGGCCCGGCCGCTCGGCGGCCACCTCGCCGCGCCGCGCCGACCACCAGTAGAGGAGGGCACCGGCGATGAGGAAGCGCACGGAGAGCATCAGAAACGGCGGCAGCGAGCGGTCCGCGACCGCGATCGCGAGGTACGTCGATCCCCAGACGACGTAGACGATGCCGAGGGCTGCTGCGAGCTTCATACGTTCAGCGTGCCTGGGCGTTCTGATTAGCACAAATCGAGCTATGATTTGTGTTGATGATTGAAGCTAATAGACTATTCGGGGTCGAGCTCCGCCATTTCGCTGCTCTCGAGGCGGTCGGGCGGACACGCTCGTTCGGCCGCGCGGCCCGGGAGCTCGGCTACACCCAGTCGGCCGTGAGCCAGCAGATCGCCCAGCTCGAGCGGATCGTCGGGCAGCGCCTCGTCGAGCGCCCGGGCGGCCCGCGGCGCGTCGACCTGACCGACGCGGGCCGGCTCCTCCTCCGGCACGCCGACGCGATCGTCGCGCAGCTCGACGCCGCGCAGGCGGACATGGCCGCGTTCGCCGAGGGCGCCGCGGGTCCGCTCCGCGTCGGGATCTTCCAGAGTGTCGGCGCGCGCATCCTCCCCGGCCTGCTGCGCCGGTTCAAGCAGGACTGGCCGCGCGTCGAGGTGAGCGTCCGCGAGGAGATCGATGCCGCCGACCTGCTGCGCATGATCGAGCACGGCGAGCTCGACCTCACCTTCGCCGACCTGCCGCTCCCGGACGGCCCGTTCGAGTCGGAGCCCGTGCTGATCGACCCCTACGTGCTGCTCGTCCAGGCGGGCTCGGAGCTCGCGGCGCGCGAGTCGGCGCCGTCGTTCCGCGAGCTCGGCGGGATGCCGATCGTGACGTGGCGATACGTCGGCGAGCCGGAGACGTACCTGCGCGGCCGCGTGCCCGACCTGAACATCATCTTCCGGAGCAACGACAACGGCACGCTCGTCGGGCTCGTCGCGGAAGGGCTCGGCGTCGCCGTCGTGCCGCAGCTCGTCGTCAATCCGCGGAACCCGGCGTACGTGGCGCTCCCGTTCGGCAACCGCATCCCGCCGCGCCGGCTCGCGATCGTCTGGCACCGCGACCGGTTCCGCAGCGCGGCAGCGGAGTCGTTCGTCGAGCTCGCGAAGGAGCTCAGCGAATCGTCCAGCGAGTCGGCGGCCAGTACGTCGCGACGACGGGGCCGATGAACGCGCTCCTCGGCACCGTCCCCCACATGCGCGAGTCGCACGAGGCGATGCGGTTGTCGCCCATCACGAAGTACTGCCCCGGACCGTCACGCGGCCAGCTCTTCGTCACGCCGTCGCGCACGTAGAACGAGAGGTACGGCTCGTTCAGCTTCACGCCGTTGACGTAGAAGAACCCGTCCCGCTCCGAGACCTGGTCGCCCGGAAGCCCGATCACGCGCTTCAGGAAGGTGCCGCCTTCGGTGCAGGCCGCACGAGCTCTCGCGGGTGCGTGGAAGACCGCGATCTCGAACCGGTGCGGATTGCGGAAGCGGTAGACGATCTTCGCCACGAGCACGCGGTCGTTGAACGTCGCGGTGCAGCCGATACCCGGTCTCGCGCAGAGCAGCGTCGGCTCCATCGACGACGTGGGCACGCGAAACGGCTGCGCGATCTCGACCTCGAACACGAGCACGAACAGGCCCGCGACGACGAGCGTGAGCACCCATTCGACGACGGTGCGCCGCACCCGCGGCAGGGTAGCCAGACGGCTCAGTAGGTGAGGTCGTCGCCCATGCCGTCGTTACCGGCGCCGATGCCGGCCCCGACGACGGTTTCCTGCGAGCGCTCGTGCAGGCGCTCCCGGCCGCGCCGCACCGCGGTGAGGAAGCGGTCGAGATTGACCTCGAGCGACGCGAGCATCGAGTCGGCCCAGTCCTCCATCTCGAGCCGCGCCTCCCGCGCTTCGCGCCGCGCCTCGTCGACGATGTCCTGCGCCTGCCGCTCGGCGATCTTGACGATCTCCGTCTGCGACGCCTCGCGCACGGCCTGCTCGCGCGCCTCGGCGAGCAGCCGGTCGACCTCGCGCTTCGCCTCCGCGAGCATCTCCTGGCGCTCCTTCACGATCCAGCGCGCCTGCTTGATCTCCTCCGGGATGGTCGCGCGCATCTGGTCGAGGATGTCGTAGATCTCCTCGCGGTCGATGCGGACCTGGTCCGTGAGGGGGACGGCCTTCGCGTTGTGCACGAGGTCGTCGAGCTTGTCGATCAGAACGAGTACGTCCATGGGTTGGAAGTCTAGCTTCGGCGGTCGTCGGATCGGTCCTGCAACGCGCCTATTCTCCCGGATTCTCGGGCGTGCCGGGCCGGCCGTCCGGGAAGAGCTCCTTGAAGCGGCGGGCGACCGGCTCCGGGACGAGGGCCGAGATGTCGCCGCCGTACGTGGCGATCTCCTTGACGCCGCTCGAGGAGACGAAGCTGACCGACGGGCTCGCCATCACGTAGACGGTCTCGACGTCGGGCGCGAGGTGCCGGTTCAGCTGGTTCATCTGGAACTCCCACTCGAAGTCGGAGATCACGCGCAGCCCCTTCACGATCGCCTTCGCCTCCCACCTGTGTGCGAACTCGACGACGAGCTCGCGGAAGACGTCGATCTCGACGTTGTCGATCCCGCCGACCGCGTGACGGAGGAAGGCGACGCGCTCGTCGATCGTGAACATCGGCTGCTTGTGCGCGGGACTGCCGACGACGCCGACGACGACGCGGTCGAAGATGCCGGCCGCGCGCGTGATCACGTCGACGTGCCCATTCGTCACCGGGTCGTACGAGCCCGGGCAGATCGCGGTGATCATTCCGCGGCCTCGTACACGGTGATCCGCACCGAGCCGTACTTCCGGCTCGTGCGCTCGGCGAGCGGCAGCGCGGGCTCGACGCGCGCGTCGGTCTCGACGACGACGACGCCGTCGTCGCTCAAAACGGACGGGAGGTAGCGGGCCAGCTTCGGTTGGATGTCGGTGTACACGTCGTAGGGCGGATCGACCAGCACGAGATCGTACTTCCTGCCCGACCCGGCCTCGGCGGCGAGCGCGGTGACGGCGTCCTGCCGGAGCACCGTCGCGGAAAGCCGGAGCTTGTCGAGGTTGCGCTCGATCGTGCGCACGGCATCGCCGTCGCGCTCGACGAAGACCGCGCGCGCGGCGCCGCGGGAGAGCGCCTCGAGGCCCATCGCGCCCGACCCGGCATAGAGGTCGAGCACGGCCGCGCCGTCCACGGGGCCGAGGATGTTGAAGACGTTCTCGCGCACGCGATCCGACGTCGGCCGCGTGTCGTGCCCGCGCGGCGCATGGATCGTGTGGCCCTTGTGGGAGCCGGCGATGATCCGCATGCGGCGAAGCCTAGGCGGCGTCGTGACAGGACGGGGCGACGCGCGTGCGGAAGAGCAGACCGCCGGAATCGTCGACCGCGCAGAGCGTGCCCTCGTTGAGCGACGGCGTCAGCACCCGGTTGCCGAGGAACTGCACGTTGTACGAGCCGGCGGGGATCCGCGTCGTGTGCAACAGGCGCGCGGTCGCCTCGTCGTAGACGCGCAACGTTCCGTCGTCACCGCTCGTCACGAACGCGCGGCCGGCGAGGAACGTCACGTGCTGCGGCGCGGCATCGGCGCCGAGGATCCGTCCGTGCGCCGAGATCCGCCGCTCTTCGCCGGCGGTCACCCAGATCCGGCCGCTCGGCGCGAAGCCGACGTCGTGGGCTGTGAAGGCCGGCTTCACGTACCGGCGGAGGCGCGGCCGGGTCGGGTCGGCGACGTCGACGACGGCGAGCTCGGGCGACGCGGTGCCGAGGCCGACCCAGAGCGTCCGGCCGTCGGGCGAGATCGCGATGTGCCGCGGCCACAGGCGGAGCTTCAGACGAGCGGCGACAGTACCGCGGCGGACGTCGACGACGGCGAGGTCGACCCGGCCCGAGTCGGTCACGTACGCGTAGCGGCCGTCCGGCGACCCCGCGGTGTAGCGCGGCTCCTCGAAGCCGTCGAGCACGTGGCGGACGTCGAGCCCGGCGAGGAGGCTCACCGCGCCGACTGCGGTGTGCGTAACGACGACCACGTCGCCGACGCGTTGCACGCTGCGCGGATCGGGTCGGGTCGGGATCCGGTGCACGACGATGCCGTGTGTGCTGTCGACGACGGCGACATGCGATTCGGTGTCCGCCGTCACATATGCGAGCGGCGCGGCGGCACGCAGCGCAAACGGCGCCGCTGCGGCGGCGAGCAGAAAGCTCCGTCTGTCCACAGAAGCGATACGTCAGGCGAGCGCGTCCGGGTCCGCCTCGCCGAAGAGCTCGTCGACAGCGTCCTGCAGCGGTCCCTCCTCAGACGGGAGCTCGCGCGCGACGATCCGCGCTTGCTCGAGCAGCTGCCGGTCGAAGCGAATGTGCGCGAAGTGGAGATCGGTCGCGCCGTGCTGGCGCGTGCCGAGCAGCTGGCCGCCTCCGCGCAGCTCGAGGTCGACCTCGGCAAGCTCGAACCCGTCCGTGGTCGCGACGAGCGACTCGAGGCGATGCTGGGCCGTCTCCGTCAGCTCCTCCTTGGCGCGTGAGACGAGCAGGCAGTACGACTGCTCCGCCCCGCGGCCGACGCGGCCGCGCAGCTGGTGCAGCTGCGCGAGGCCGAAGCGGTCGGCCTCCTGCACGATCATCACCGTCGCGTTCGGCACGTCGACGCCGACCTCGATCACCGTCGTCGCGACGAGCACGTCGAGCTTCCGCGCGTTGAAATCGGCCATCACCGCACGGCGCGCGTCGGGCCTCAGCCGCCCGTGCAGGCAGCCGACGCGAAAGTCGCGCAGCTCTGCGCGTCGCAACCGTTCCGCCTCGTCCTCCGCCGCCCGCGCGAGCGTCGTCTCCGAGGCCTCGACGAGCGGGCAGACGACGTAGGCCTGCCGGCCCTCGCGCAGCAGCCGCGTCAGCCGGCGGTACGCCTCGGGCGCGCGCTGCTCCTCGATCCAGCTCGTCACGATCGGCTTGCGCGCAGCCGGCGGCTTGGCGATCTCCGAGACCGCGAGATCGCCGTAGACGGTGAGCGCGAGCGTGCGCGGGATCGGCGTCGCCGTCATGTGCAGCACGTGCGGCGCGCGCCCGCGGGCGAGCTCCTTGCGCTGCTCGACGCCGAAGCGATGCTGCTCGTCGACGACCGCGACCGCGAGATCGCGCAGCTCGACGTCCTTCTGGATGAGCGCGTGCGTGCCGACGACGATGTCGGCGTTGAGCGCAGCGGTGCGGGTGCGCTTCGGCGACGCGCTCGTGAGGAGCGCGCACGTGACGCCGAGCTCGGCGCAGATGCCTTCGATCGTCAGGAAATGCTGTTCCGCAAGCGTCTCGGTGGGCGCCATCAGCGCGCCCTGGCGCCCGTGCTCGACCGCGCGCAGGAGCGCATAGAGCGCGACGACCGTCTTGCCGGAGCCGACGTCGCCCTGCAGCAGTCGCTGCATCGGCAGCGCACGGCAGAGATCGGCGTCGATCTCGCGCACCACCTGCTCCTGGTACGGCGTCAGCGCGAACGGCAGCGCCTTGCGGTAGCGCTCGGTCAGCTCGCCGGGCGCCTCGAGCGACGGCGCCAGCGTCCGCTCGCGCTCTGCCGCGCGCCGCGCGATCCCGATCTGCAGGAGCAGCAGCTCCTCGAAGGCGAGACGCCTGCGCCCGGTCTCCGCCTCGTGCTCCGACTCGGGATGGTGGATGACGAAGAGCGCGTCGCGCTTGAGCGGCATCGCTTCTCGGTCGCGCAGCGCTGCAGGCAGCGGGTCGAAGTAGTCCGCGACGTGGCCGACCGCATGCCCGACGAGCGTGCGCAGCCGCTTCGCCGGGATCTCCTCGCTCGCCGGATAGACCGGTGCGAAGTCGGCGGTCGCCTCACCCTCGCCCACGTCGTACGACTTGACGTCGAAGCCGTAGCGGCCCGGCTTGCCGCGCAGCCGCACGCGCACGCCCGGCTTCAGCTGGTCCGCGACCCAGGGCTGGTTGAACCAGCCGGCGGTGGTCGCTGCCGTCCCGTCGGAGATGCGCGCCGTGACGAGCGTGCGGCGACCGCGCAGCGGCCGCTTCGTCACGTTCAGGACCTCGCCGACGATCGCTACCTCCTCGCTGCCGCCGAGCGCCGCGATCGGAACCTCGTCGACCGCCGACTCGTAGCGGTGCGGCCGGTGCTCGAGCAGGTCGCGAAGCGTCACGAGCCCGAGCTTCGCGAGCCTGCGCTTGAGGGTGACGCCGACGCCGGGCAGCACGTCGAGCTCGAGCGCGAGCCGCTCGGGCCGGGGTCGAGCCGGCGTGGCGGGCCAGGCCTCGGGCGGGTCCAGGCCTGCGAACACCGTCTGTCGACGGGACGTTGTCATCGTGCTCGGCGCCAGAGCGTGTTCGAGACTAACCGCCGGGGCGGACAGGACCACCACGCATAATCCGGGGCCATGTCCGCACTCGACCCCCGCGAGCAGCTCGACCGGATCGCCGAATACGCGGATTCGTCGATCCGGATCCTCAACCGTCGCGGCTCGCTCGTCGGCGTGCCCGGCTCGTACGGGCTGAAGAAGTGGCTGTACGACCGCTACGGAAACCGCGGCAACGCCGTCTACACGTTCCTCGGCTCGCTGCTCGCGATCGGGCTCAGCGGCTTCTGCGCGTGGGTCTTCAAGGAGCCGCTCCTCTTCCCGAGCCTCGGCGCAACCGCGTTCCTCTTCTTCGAGACGCCGCTCGCGGAGGTCGGCACGCCGCGAAACGCGATCATCGGCCACGGCGTCGCGATCGTCGCGGCGCTCGGCTCACTCGGACTGTTCGGCCTGCTGAACGCGCCGAGCGTCTACGTGCAAGGCGTGACGCCGGCGCGCATCGGCGCAGTCGCGTTGTCGGTCGCGCTCACCGGCGGCGTGCTGCGGCTGCTGCGCGCAGCGCATCCGCCCGCGGGCGCAACGACGATCATCGTCAGCTCGGGCCTGCTCGAGAAGACGCACCAGGTCGTCTCGGTCGCGGTCGGCGTCGTGATCATCACGGCGGGCAGCTGGGCGCTGAACCGCCTGCTCGGCATCCCGGCGCCGCGCTGGGCCGCGCCGCGCTAGTCGCTGAACCAGAAGAAGCCGACCGTGCCCGGGCCGGCGTGCGCGCCGATCACGGCGCCGAGCATCGTCTCCATCTCGATCGTCGCCTGCGGGCGCCGGTCGCGCACCATCTTCTCGAGCTCGTGCATCCGGTCCGGCGCATCCGCGTGCGCGATGCCGATGCGGAGGCCGGGCTCGTCGCGCGTCTCGATGTCGAGCGCGTTCACGAACTCCTGGAAGGCCTTGCGGTTGCCGCGGACGCGCTTCACCGCCAGCACCTCGCCGTCCTGGATCGAGAGGATCGGCTTCACGTGCATCAACTCCCCTGCGAACGCCTTCGCGCGGCCGATGCGCCCGCCGCGTGCGAGGAACTCGAGCGTGTCGACGGTGAACAGCAGGCCGTGCTTTGCGCTGTAGCTCGCGACGAGCGAGTCGATCTCATCCTCGGTCGTGCCGCGCTCGAGCCGGCGCTGGATCGCGATCGCGAGCATCGCGGTCGCGACGGAAGCGCTCTCCGAGTCGATCGTGCGCACGCGGCCGTCGCCGAGCTGCGCAGCCGCGGTGCCTGCACTCTGCAACGTGCCCGAGAGGTTGGCCGCGATGTGCACCGAGAGGATCCGCTCGTACTCGCCGAGCTCTTCGTACGCGGCGAGGAAGTCGCCCGGTGTCGGCTGCGACGTCGTCGGCAGCACGGAAGACGTGCGTAGGCGCTCGTAGAACTGCGCCGCGGTGAGGTCGACTCCGTCCTTGAAGCTCTCGAGGCCGAAGTTGACGTAGAGCGGCACGACGCGCCAGTTCGGGTAGCGCTCCTGCGCGTCGGGGAAGTCCGCGGTCGAGTCGACCACGATCGCGGTGTTCTGCGTGGTAAGGGTCACGCGGCGCTGTTCGCCGCACGCTTCACGGCGTCGACGATCTCGTCGAGCTCCTGGTCCTTGGTCAGGCACGCGGCCGCGCCGGCTTCGTAGAGCGCCTCGATCTCGCGCGCGTTCGCGGACGCGGTCAAACAGACGACCGCGATCTCGGGATGCTTCTCCTTCACCGCGGCGGTCGCCTGCACGCCGTCCATCCCCGGCAGGCGGTAGTCCATCAGCACGACCTCCGGCTCGTACTTGTCGCAGGCTGCGACAACCTCGCCGCCGTCGCCGACGGACGCGACGACGTCGACGTCGGCACGCATGCCGAGGAGCAGCTCTAGAGCCTCGCGGAAGACCTGGTTGTCCTCGACGAGGAGGATCCGGATCGGCCTCCCCATGGCGGCACGGAGCTTACTCGGCCCCGAGAAGCAAGGCGTAGTGCGCCTGCCCGCCCTGCTGAACGTCGACCTCGAGAGCCGGATGCGCTGTGGCGATCCGCGCGAGCAGCGGATCGAGATCGGCGCCGTCGCTGCCGACGAGAAGCGTCAGGAGCTCACGCGGCTCGGCGAGCAACCGCTCGACGACCGCGTAGGAGACGTCCCCGAAGTCGACGCCGCCTGCGACGGGATCGCCGTCGGCGAGGCCGAGCCATTCGCCCTTCACGATCGCGACACCGTTCAGCTGCACGTCACGCGACGCGAGCGTGACCTCGCCGGTCACGACGGCCTCGATCGCCTCGCGCATCTCGGCGGCGTTCTCGGCCGCGTCGCGCGAGCCGTCGAAGGAGACCATTGCCGCGAGCCCGGCCGGGATCGACGTGGCCGCAACGACCTCGACAATGCGGTCGGCGTTCACGGCGGCGTGCTCGGCTGCGAGGACGATGTTCGAGTTGTTCGGGAGGATGATCGCCTCCTCGGCATCGAGCGACTGCACGGCGCGCAGGAGGTCCGCGGTCGAGGGGTTCATCGTCTGGCCGCCTTCGACGATCGAGATCGGGCCGACCTGCGCGGCAAGGCTCTCGAAGAGCTTGCGATTGCCGTCACCCGCGACGACGGCAACGACGCCGGACTGCGCGGGCGGTGCATCCGGCACGATCGAAAGCAGCCGGGCCTCGCGGTCGAGCGTCTGCTCGTGCATGTTCGCGATCTCGATCCGGTCGATCGTGCCGGCCCGGGTGCCGATCGAGAGCGCGGCGCCGGGATCGTCCGTGTGTATGTGCACCTTGATCGCGTTCTCGTCGCCGACGACGAGGAGCGAGTCGCCGAGCTGCTCGAGCTCGCGTTCGAGCTCGTCGCGGTCGAGATCCTTGCCCTCGATCAGGAACACGGTGCAGTAGCGGTACTTCGAGAGCTCCTGGTGGATCGCGTCGTGGCTCAGGTGCTCCTCGATCGGCGCCGGGGCCGGCAGCGGCTCGCCGCTGACCGCGGCCGCGACGCCGCGCACGAGCTCGACGAGGCCCGCGCCGCCCGCGTCGACGACGCCGGCGTCCTTCAGGATCTGCAGCTGGTCGGGCGTGCGCGCGAGCGCATCCTCGCCGCGACGGACGAGATCGACGAGCAGCTGCGTCAGCGACGGCTCCTCCGGTGCGCGGGCCTCGGCCTCTTCAGCGAGCTCGCGGATCACGGAAAGCATCGTCCCTTCAACAGGCCGCCGCACAGCGCGATACGCGGCATCACTCGCGCCGCGAAGCGCGCGTGCGGTCGCCTGCGCGTCGATCACAGGCTCGTCGGTCTCGCCGAGCACATCGGCAGCGCCGCGGATGATCTGCGAGAAGATGACGCCGGAGTTGCCGCGCGCGCCCATGAGCGCCCCGCGGGCGACGTCGCGTGCGAGCGAGTGGCGACTCGCGGCCGACGTGTGATCGATCGCGTCGGCGACCGCGCGCACGGTCATCGTCAGGTTCGTGCCCGTGTCGCCGTCGGGGACCGGATAGACGTTCAGGTCGTCGATGCGCACGCGGTTCGCCTCGAGCGACGCGAGCGCCGCGTCGACGAGCTTCTCCACCGCTTCGCGATCGCCGTTCAGACCGGTCATCCGCTCCTCTTCACGTCCTCGATGTGCACCTCGATCGTCTGCACCGACAGTCCGGTGAGCCGCTCGACCTCGTACCCGACCCTGTTCCGGATCGTGGACGCCACCTCCGCCAGATTCAAGCCGTATTCGACGACGACGTGCAGGTCGATCGTCACTCCGTCGCCGTTGCCGCCAATCTCGATCCCGCGCGTGGCCCGGTCCGGCAGCCATTTCCGACCGGCCATTCCGACCACCCCGTAGCACTCGCGGGCGGTCTCGCCGACGATGCGGGCGATCGCCTCGCCCGAGATCGTGATGCGCCCAAGGGGTGAAGAGAGCGCGTGCCCTGTCTCCACGGAGTGTTTGGACCGTGGGCGGGGCGTCAGGGTTGCGCGCTGAGGAGCTGCGCCCAGCCGTCGTCGTCGGGGCGGGTGACCTGCACGTTCGTGAAGCCCGCCCCGGTGGCGAGCGTTTCGAGCTCGGCGTCCGTGTAGAAGTGGCCGCGCGTCGCGAGCGGGTACGGCGCCGCCATCGTCCCCTTCGCCTCGGGCGAGGTCGTGTAGATCGCAAGACGGCCGCGTTCCGGATCGAGCACGCGGTGCATCTCTCTGAGGGCCTGCGGTGCGTCTTGGAAGAAGAAGAACGCCACGATCGAGCTGACGGCGGTGAACTCGCCGTCCGCGAACGGCAGCTGCTCGACCTCGCCGAGGACGGCGAGCGGCCGCGCGAGGCGCACCATCGCGCGGCTGTGGTCGACCCCGACGACCGAGCAGCCGGTCTCCGCCTGGGCGTGGCGGAGAAAGACGCCGCCGCCGCAGCCGACGTCGAGAAGTCGGTCGTCGGGTTTCAGGTCGAGCGCCGCGAGGACCACGGGCCAGGCCCAGGCGTGCACGTCCGCGCCGCCGTACGTCTCGCGCGCCTTGCGGCCGTGCGGCCTGCGGGCGATCCGGTCGGTCATCCGGTCGATCCGCCACTCGCGGAGACGTTGCAGGGGTCCCATCGAGCCTGGTTCTACAGGCAGGGCCAGGCCCTGTCACGGCTTCGTCAACGGGGAGACTCCCCGTTTCGACTTCCGCGAGGCGTTCGTGCGGCTTACGTCACGGTGCCTGGCACCGGACGTGGCCTAAATGGCCTTCTGAACCTTGCCGGCTTTGAGGCAGCGGGTGCAGATGTAGGCGCGCTGCGGCTTGCCTTTGAGGACGACGCGGACCTTCTGGAGGTTCGGGTCGAAGCGCCGCTTCGTCGCGACCATCGAATGGCTCCGGTGGTGACCGAAACCGGGCTTCTTGCCACAGACTGCACAGACCTTGGACATCGGCGGCGCAGTGTAGCGAAACGCCTACGGACGCTTGGTCTCCGGCGGGCCGCCGCCGCCACGGGTGTCAGGCTTTGTGATGTCGGGCCACTGCGGTTGCGGCTTCGGATGCGGCTTTTCGGCCATCACGTCCTCCACAGAACGACGATCGCCTGGACGCTACTTCGCCTGAGCCGTAGCGCGCAACTGGGAGAACAGATCCGCCATCTCGAGCGCCGTGCGCACCGCCTCCGCGCCCTTGTCCGCGCGGGCCTCCGCCTGGGCCACGGTGTCGACCGTGAGGACGCCGAACGCGACCGGAACGCCCGTCTCGAGCGCCGCGAGCTGGAGCCCGGACGCCGCCTCCCCGGCGACGAAGTCGAAATGCGCCGTCTCGCCCCGGATCACGCAGCCGAGCGCGACGATGCAGGAGTAGCGGCGCGTCTTCGCAAGCGCCATCGCGCCGAGCGGCAGCTCGAACGCGCCGGGCACCGCCATGACCGTGACCGCCTCCCTTGCGACGCCGGCACTCTCGAGCTCGGCGAGTGCGGAAGCGAGCAGCTTGTTGACGATCTCGCCGTTGAAGCGCGAGACGACGATGCCGACACCGCGACTCGCGCCGCGCGCCTCGCCTTCGAGCAGGTCGACGTCGTCGGGAACGTCGAGCTCGCCCCCGGCGTGCTGGTCGGCGACGCGAAGCTGCGGCTCGTCGCCGCCCGTGTCCTCGTCGTCCGAATCCTCCGAGTCTTCCGAGCCCTCGGAGTCCTCCGCTTCCGCGACGTCGGCCTCCTCGACCTCGTCCACGACCTGCCTGTCCTCGCCCGGCCACGTCCCTTGCTGGCTCATTCGCCCTCCGGCTCGAACTTCAGGCCCTGGTGATGGAGCCCGTGGCCGAGCTTATCCCGCTTCGCGGCCAGATACCGCCGGTTCTCCGCGTTAGGCGGCACCTCGATCGGCACCTGCTCCGTCACCTCGAGCCCGTACGCCTGGAGGCCCGACACCTTCTTCGGATTGTTCGTCAGGAGGCGGATCGTCGTCAGACCGAGCTCGGCGAGGATCTGGTTGCCGATCCCCCACTCCCGCTCGTCGGCGGCGAAGCCGAGCGCCAGATTCGCGTCCACGGTGTCGAGGCCCTCCTCCTGCAACTCGTACGCCTTCAGCTTGTTGAGCAGGCCGATCCCGCGACCCTCCTGCGCCATGTAGAGGAGAACGCCGCGCTTCTCGGCCGCGATCAACGCGAGCGCGGCGTCGAGCTGCTCGCCGCAGTCGCAGCGCAGCGAATGGAACACGTCGCCGGTCAGACACTCGGAGTGCACGCGCACGAGCACGTCCTGCGCACCGTCGACCTCGCCGTGCACGAGGGCGACGTGCTGCTTGCCCGTCAGCTTCTCCTTGAACAGCACTGCCGCGAACTCGCCGTACGCGGTCGGGAGCCGGACCGCGATCTCGCGCTCGACGAGCTGCTCGTGACGCCGCCGGTACTCGATCAGGTCGGCCACGGTCACGAGCTTCAGGTTGTGCTCCGCGCAGAACTCGATCAGGTCCGGGACGCGGGCCATCGTCCCGTCGTCCTTCATGATCTCGCAGATCACGCCCGCGGAGTTGAGGCCGGCGAGCCGCGCGAGATCGACGGCCGCCTCCGTCTG
>Ga0070714_100001135_pt1 | contig 19107 bp, 7 predicted proteins | sample LARL83metaG_FD_65450 | JGI IMG/M metagenome (GOLD analysis project Ga0070714, IMG submission 65450) | Corn, switchgrass and miscanthus rhizosphere microbial communities from Kellogg Biological Station, Michigan, USA - LAR L8-3 metaG | ecosystem: Host-associated > Plants > Roots > Rhizosphere ... | reverse complement strand
TCGGTCCTGACGAATCCGAGCATGACCTCAGTCTCCGGCCGCGCGGCGAATCCCGGCAAAGGGATTACGGGATGGGAAGGGGCGGGATGCGGCGGCCTCCACCGCGCCGCTCCCGGCATCGCCCGCCTGCACGGCCTCAGTGTCCATTCGCGGGTCGCTTGATAGGTAGTCGCGTTCCGTGGCAGATTCGGCGCTGGTCTATTTGCCTGGTGCTGGCGGGTGCGGGAGCGTTCGGCGCGTGATTCGCGGGAGCGGCCTCCCGCCCGGTTGGATTACGGGTGTCTACGCCTTACCAAACCGGGACGAAAGGCCGCCGGCCCAGTGTCACATGCCCGAATTACCGCCGTGACCAGCATGATCAAGAACGGGGCCGGGAAGGTTCCCGGCCTGCTGGCGGTGCTGGCCCTGGTCCCGGACCCGCTCAAGCCCCGGGGACGCCGCTACCCGCTCGTGTTCGTCCTCGACGTGCAAGTCAAGCTGTTCGCCGCGATGCTGCACACGGAGAAGACGGTCATCGCCCAGCACCGGATCCCGGACGACACCACCGAGACCACCCAGGTCAGGGAACTGCTGGAGCACATGGAGCTCGACGGCGCGGTGGTCACCGCTGATACCGCCAGCGCCCAGCGGGACACCGCGGCCTACATCGCGGGCAACGAAGAAGACGGCGGCCGGGGATCTGCGTACGTCCTGTTCGTCAAGGGCAACCAGCCGAAACTTCAGCGCGCCGTCTTCGGCGCCGTCCAGGCGGGCTGCCCGCGCGACCCCGATTACACGGAACTGGACGCGGGGCACGGACGGATCATCCGCCGCTCGATCTGGGTCACCGACGCGGAGAACATCGACTTCCCGCACGTCAGGCAGGCCGTCACCAGCCTGAGCCAGGACCAGGCCAGCCCGGCTGACCTGGCGAAATTCGCCCGCGGTCAGCGGGGCATCGAGTCAGTGCACTGGCTGCGCGATACCGCTTACGACGAAGACGCGAATACCGGATATGCCGGGAACGGACCCCAGGCCGTGGCCACTACCTGCCGCCATGAGACGCACATCTCAAACGACTTTGGCGAGCCCGTGCCATCAGCCACTGCCAATTAACGGGGTTTTGCATAACCCACCTAGTCTCGATGACCATGGCCATCAGATAGGCCAATCTTCCCGACTCTGAGGTCTGAGGTATGGCCACCGGGCCCGTATACCATCCGTCGCCATTCATTGTCGCTTCATGAAAAATCCAACCCGTAGAGTCCTCAAATTTGGAGCCGAAGATGACGTTGTAGCCGCTGGGAACCTGGGCGATTCCAGAAGAAGTCTGGCCCAGCCATGCGACGGGCCGGTCTCCCGCACCATGGATCGGCGTGACACCAATGGCGAATTAGATTTACCGAACGAGCCTTTAGTACCCGTTGCCCTGACGCTCTTGTACCCCAGTGGAGGCGGGTCTAGAGTTGGGTTCTGGCTGGCGAGCGGGGAGGTATGCCGACGTGTCAGGGCCGTCTATCGATGTCCCCGGTTTCAACGTTCTGAGGATTTCCGCAGGTCCCTGGTATATTGTTTTCAATCCCGGCAAGCTGGCCGTCGGTTACCCGATTACATTCGGCCTCGACAACCGGCTGTTCGGCCCGCACCCGCTTCCGGCCTCCGGCACGCTCATCGATGCCGGGATGCTGCAGCTTCAGGTGCGGCCCGGGCATGCGCCATCCTGCGATGTCGTCCTGCAAGGCAGCGTCTGGACGTTCACCGGACCCGGCTACCGGCCCGCCCTGCTTGCCGCGTTCGACGAGTTCCTGCAGCGGGCGGAAGGGCTTGAGGGCGGCACGCTGCGGCCAGGTGCCGCCGAGGCGCTGCGGGCTTTGCTCGCGCCGCGGATCCCTGCGACCTACGCCGAGAGCCTGTACCTCAGCCACGGCGTGTTCAGCCAGGACAATCCGGCCCGCGGCTACTTCGACGCGCAGCCGGGGATGCGGTTGGCCCTGCAGTTCGAGGACCGGCAGTTCGTTCCGCCGAACGCAGGGACCGGCTTGCTCAGCGGTTTCGTCGGCGGGGCGACCGTCACTACCGACGTGGTCAGCCTGGGCAGCCGCTCGGGCGCGCCGCGGCTGGCTCTCGACGCCTTCTTCGCCGCGGTCCGGCTGCCGCCGGTGCCGCCGGCGCAGGGCGGCGCCGGCGGGGTCGTCGACCTGGTTGGCGCCGCCGCGGGAGCCCGTCACCTGCGGGTCTGCTACCCGGCTCGCTCGTTTCCCGGGGCCGACGGTGCCGGCGCGGTGGGCGCCGCCGCCAACGTGGCGCTGCTCGGCGCCGCGGACCTGGCCACGCTGACGGCGGCCACGAACGGCTACTACGACTCCGGCGACGCCGGGGCGAACCTGGTCGGCTGGTTCCGCGGTCGCACCGTGATCCGCGGGCAGATCCCGCTGCTCGTCAACGGCACGCAGCTGTGCTACGTCCCGGTCGGCACGACCGTCCGCCAGCTGCTTGAGCAGTTCCGAGTGCTGCCGCGGTTGCCCGGCATCGTGGACGGCAACGCGTCGGCTGCCCTGAACTACCGGCGTTACCTGCCCGGGCTCGGCGTCACCGAGCTGTACCGGCCGGACAGCTACCAGAAGCTGACCCTGGCCGTCGGCGACGGGCTCGACTCCTCCGGCGCCGACGCCCTCGACTTCCCGGTACTGGCCGGCGACGCGATGTCCCTGCCCAGCCCGGGGCGGGAGCCGTGACGGGACCGGATCCCGCCGCCTTCAGGTTCGCGCTGAACCCGGCTTCGTCGATCTACTACGCCCAGGCGACCCCTGGCGACCCTCCGAACCCGCGGCTGGCGTTCCTGCCGCCCGGAGGGGTGCCGCTGCCAGCGGCCCTCACGCTCCCCGAGAGCTGGGCCATGGACGCGGGTGTCTACCTGTTCACCGGCGCCGCGGCGGCCGGCGGCCTCGCCCTCGCAGCTGGCGCGCGCGCCGTGGTGTCATCGCCGCCGTGGACCGGGACCAGGCTGCTGTGGATCACCGACCCGAACGCCCGGGTCAGCGACTGGCAGCTGGCCGGGATCCCGCTGGTGGGGCTCACCGCGGGCGGCGGGCGGCTGGCCACGCTGACCGCTTTCTCGTTCCGCGACTACGGCTGCCTGCTGAACGGGGGCCTGGAGCTGAGCGCGGGCAGTACCGGGCCCGCGTTCAGCATCGCCCAGGCCAGGTTCGGTGACATCCGGCTCACCGCGGCCAGCGGCGCGATCGAACTGGCGGTCATCGAGGGCCTGGTGACGATCCCGCTGACCGGGCCGGCGGCCGGCTGCCTGACGTTCGCGGTCCGGCTGCCGGTCGGCGCCTCAGACGCCCGTGCCAGCGACGCCATCGATGCCCTGGACGTGGGCTGCCGGTTCTTCTTCGACGACCCGGACCTGGCGGGCACCGGCCTGCTCACCTCGCGGCGCTATCCCGTCTTCGACACCACCGCGACGGCGGCCGGCCAGGACCCCGCCACCGCCATCGAGCTCGCCGCGCGGTTCGACCCGGTGGCGCCGCTTGACGCCGACCGGACCTGCCTGACGTTCAGCAGCCCGGCGCCGCTCCGCTCGTTCTACCGGACCATCCTCGGGTCCCCGCTCGACCTCGAGCCGCTGTCCGCGCGGCTGCAGTTCGCCGTCCGGCCCGCCGGCCTCCAGCCGGCCGCCGCCGACCCGCTCTACCTCGTGCCGCACGGGACGTTCACGGTGCAGCCGCCGCCCGAATGGGAGGCGCCCGCGCTGCTCTGCGGGGTCGGCGGGGCGGAATACATCACGCTGGGGCCGGCCACCACGCTAGTGTTCACCGCCGGGCAGCCTGCCTACGCCCCAGGCTTCGACCCGCGCAGCACCACTAGCGTCGCGCCGCAGGGACCGCGGCTGACCGGCCCGGTCTCGACATCCTGGGCCTGCGTGACCGGGCAGCAGAGCCCGCGTTACTTCGCGCAGCCTGAGGGCGCGGCGCTCTACGGGCACGGTACCGCGGCGGCGGCCGGCACGGATGCCGGGCAGGCGCTGCTGCCGTTCTTCGAACTGCAGGCCGCGACGCTGCCGTCGTGGGGCGACCCGGCGGCGGTGACGGCCTATCCGCTCGTGCCGCATGCGGGCGTGTCCCGCGACCTGGCCGGCTACGAGAGGCTCGAGGTGCAGGTCCTGAGCCAGCAGCGGCGGCAGGTGATCCACGGCCTGAACGCGGCGGCCGCGGCGGCCCCGGCGCGGCCGCGGTTCCGCGCCGCCGCGGCGGCGGGGGCCGCGCCGGATCCGTGCCTGGACCCGGCGGCGCTCACCGCGGGCACGCCGCAGGGGCTGATCGCCACGTTCTCCGCGGACAAGTCGTCCTGGGCCTGCCTCAAGCTGGCCCAGTCGGTGCAGCAGCTTCCCGGCCAGCCGGCGGCCCGCACGCTGCTCGCGCTGCAGGATGTCACGGATCCGCTGCGGGCGGCGCTGCTCACCAACCAGCAGTTCCTCGTGGTGTCTGACCCGGCCGCCATCCGACCGTACGTCGGCGCTCACAACGAGCTTGTGATCGCCGGCTACCAGTTCGCGCTCGACCCGCAGCAGTGGCGCAGGCACGGCACGGTGATGCTGGTGAAGAACTACCGCAAGCCGCTCGTCGAGCTGATCGCCGACACGAACACGTGGGTCCTCGGCCCGCAGTTCAACGCCGACGTGGCCGCCACGCAGGCGCGGCTCACCCAGATCGCCAACGACGCGTACGCCTCGGGCGACGCGGACCTCGCCGCGTTCGTCACGATGCTCACCGACCCGGCGTGGAACGGCATCTTGTTCCTCAGCGCCCACGTGCCGCTCGACGGCTTCCCGCCCGAGCTCGCCGGGCTAGCGGCCGGCATCGACCCCAGCCTGTTCCGGGCGCACCATGTCGGGATCAACCAGACCCCGCTGTCGGCCGACCTGAGCCAGCAGGACAGCTCGCTGTTCGGCCTGATCAGCTACGCCGACAACCGGCCGCTCGCCGCGAGCGGCTACGACTTCGCGGTCCGCACCCTCAAGGTCCGGTTCGCGAACTCGGCGATAGCCTCGTTCACCAGCCGGATCGCGCTTGCGGTCGGGCAGCTGTTCGGGGCCGCGGTGACCAGGCAGCAGGGTGGCGGCAACGTCCTCGAGCTCGACGGGTTCTACCAGAAGCACGGCGGGACCGGCAGCTACGTGTTCAGCGAGACCACGCCCGCCACATTCGCGGCGGCGGGCGACGCGGTGCTTTCCTCGGTGCGGGTGACCAAGGCGCAGTTCGCGACGCTGGTCGACCCCAGCCTGGGCACGACCGTGAAGACCGTGTTCTCGTTCTGGGGGTCGCTGGCGTTCCAGGAGCTTTCGGCCGACGGCGGGGCTTCTTTCGACCTGTTCTCCTATGACAGCCTGGTCTACTCCGGGATGAAGCTGTGGATGAGCTTCCCCATAGCGGGCCCGGGAGGGCGGGGTTTCCGGTTCGACCCCAGCCAGATGGCGTTCGACGTGGGGTCGAGCACCAGCCGGGCGACCGGCCTGGCCACGCATTTCCCCCTCACCGTGAAGGGGGTGCTCACCTCGGACTCGAACAAGACGCCAGGCGATTCCGGCTTGCTGCCGGTCGACGTCGACCTCGGCACCGCGCCGGTCGGCGCGCCCTGGTTCGGGCTCGACTTCGACCTGAACCTGGGCAGCGCGGGCGCACTCGCCGCCAAGGCGGGGCTGGTGGCCTCGCTGGTGGTGATCTGGTCGCCCGGCCCGCCGGCCGGGTCCGCGGTGCCGGTCTTCGTCGGGCTGAAGCTGCCCGGCGCCACCGGGGCCACGAACGAGCTGACCGTCGAGGGCGTGCTGAAGATCACCATGTTCGCGGTCACGCTCACCTACGACGGCGCCGCGTTCCTGCTCAAGCTCACCGGCATCGCGCTCTCGCTGTTCGGCAAGTCGCTGCCGCCCGGCGGCTCGTTCGACATCTTCGTCTTCGGCGACCCCGATCCGGCCGCCGGCGCCAACTCGCTCGGCTGGTACGGCGCCTACAAGAAAGACCAGCCCATCGCACCGTGACAGCACCCTGACAGAGGAGGACGATCCGTGACCACCCCGACTCAGCCCCCGGTCCTGCTCAGCCCGGCCGTACAGCCCGCCGCGACCGGCGGCGGCGGCGGCGGATCGACCACCGTCGAAGGGTCGATCACGCTGACCATCGGGCCGAAGACCTACACACTGACCGGAACGCTCGGCGACCACCTGATCGTCGAGTACCACGCCACGTTCGAGGACTCGATCAGCCTGGGTTCGGTAGACACCATCGCGACGGAGATCGGCACCGCCATGGGCTTCCCCGGCTTCGGCGCCGAAATCCAGTCCGTGCACAGCAGCCTTGCCCAGGTGCCGGTGCTCGGCTCCATCGCCAGCGTGCTGACGACGGCGAGCGTCCGGATCACCGACCTGGAGATCAACACCCAGACGAACACGTACGGGGTCGGGCTCGCGCTTGACTTCACGACAAGCTCCCCGGCCCCCAAGCTGCTCGGCATCGAGCTGCTCTCGCTCGGCTTCAAGGTGACCAGGGTTAACCCGACCCCGGCGTCATGACCGAACCGGATCCGGGCGGCAACCCTCCCGCGGCCGCCGAGTTCGAGTTGCTCGCGTCGCTGCAGGTCTTCGGGGTACGCGCCGACGCCAGCGCGACGTTCGGCAGCGGTCTCGACACGATCCTGGCCGTCCGGTTCGACAACCTCACGCTGGGCGAGGTGCTGACCTACCTGGTCAGCAAGGCCGAGCCGGGCCTGAACTTCAAGCTCACCCCGCCGTGGGACCTGCTCAACGACATCAACCTGCGCAATGTCGAGTTCGAGGTCGACATCACGAACTTCCGGGTCGGGATCCGCTACGACAACCTGGACGTCAGCTTCCCGCTGATCAGCCTGGACCGGATCGAGGTGTGGTACAGGCCGCCCACCCAGGCCAGGAGCAAGTCGGTGGACCTGTCGCTGTTCGGCACGTTCCTCGGTGCCGACTTCACCTCCGGATCCGGGTTGACCTGGGACGTGCTCAGCCAGCCCGCCCCGTCGGCACCCGGGCAGGGGTCGAAGTACTTCGACCTGGAGTACCTCGGGGTGGGCCAGCACGTCACGCTGCGCGACCCCGCCGCGCTGGCCACGATGGCGGCGGTGATCCAGGCGCTCGAGGGCTCCTACCAGGCCGTCGACCCTGGCAAGAACCCGCTGGCCACGCTGACCGCGCTGAAGTTCGACGGGTCGTCTGGGTGGCTGTTCGGCGCGAAGTTCTCCGCGCTCGAGACGGTCACGCTGTCCGCCGTCTTCAACGACCCGGTACTGTACGGGCTGCGGCTGGCACTGGACGGCAAGCGCGTCGGCAAGCTGGCCGGGCTGGAATTCGAGATCCTCTACCGCAAGATCAGCGACAGCCTCGGCGTCTTCCACATCGAGCTCAAGCTGCCCGACTCGCTGCGCAAGATCCAGGCGGGTGAGGCGGACATCACCTTGCCGATCATCGACCTGGACGTCTACACCAACGGCGACTTCCTGCTGGACCTGGGGTTCCCCCATAACCTCGACTTCTCGCGCTCGTTCCAGATCGACATGATCGTCTGGGCCGGGCCGGTCCCGATCCCGGTCTCGGCAGCCGCCGGGCTGTATTTCGGGGTGCTGGACGGCCAGACGGCGAGCCAGGTGCCGCAGGTGACCAACGGCAGCTTCGCCCCGGTCATCGTGGCGGGGTTCGGTGTCAGGGTGGGGCTCGGCAAGTCGGTGTCGATCGGGCCGCTCGACGCGGGCTTCTTCGCCGGGATCATCGGCATCCTCGAGGGCGTTCTCGCCTGGTTCCAGCCGGACTCCGACCCCACGTCCAGGGCGGTCTACTACAAGGTCACCGGCACGGTCGGAATCCAGATCCACATCTGGGGCACCGTCAACTTCGCGGTCCTGCAGGCCAGCCTGGACATCGACGCCTACGCGACCGCCACCGTGGCCATCGAGAGCTACCAGCCGATCGAGGTCGGCTTCGAGGCCGGGATCTCGATCTCGCTGACGGTCACCGTGCTGTTCTTCCACGTCAACCTGTCGTTCAGCGCGACGATCCGCGAGTCGTTCACGATCGGGCAGGCGTCGCCGGCGCCGTGGGTGGTCGCATCGCCGTCGGCGGCGGCCCCGGCCGCTCTCGGAGCCCGCGGCATCGTGCGCCGCACCGGCGGCGTGGTGCAGGCCAGCCCGGTGTTCGCCCACGTGGTGCGCAACGGCATCAGCTGGCGCGGGCTCCCGGCCCCGGCCGGTACCGCCCCGGCCGGGCTGACCCTCGGCGTGTACCTGCAGCCGATGCTGACCGCCGGGACCGCGGGCGACCGCCCCGGGGAGATCCTGGGATCCCGGCCCCAGCCGCAGCTCGCGGCCATGCTGTTCGTCGCCGACCGCGGCCAGCTGGAGGGCGCGCTCGCCGCCGCCAACGCGGACCAGCCGCTGACGGCCGGCCTCGCGCTCACCACGCCGGACGGCACCCCGCTCACCCGGGATGGCAAGGCCGTCTTCACCCAGCACGGCGACACGTTCCGCAGCCTGGCGGGTACCATCCAGGACGCGCCGGACGTCTTCTCCCTCGGCTTCCTGACCCGCGCGGTACCCGGGCTGCTGCCGTCAGGCACGGCGGTCACCCTGCCCGACGGGACGGTGACGCTCGACGGCGGCGGCCACACCGTGCAGGACGGCGAGACGCTGTCCTCGATCGCCGCGCAGCTGCTCTCGCCGTTCGAGCAGCTCACCCGCGAGGCACTGCTGTGGGCAGCGGAATCCGCGCAGCTCAGCGTACAGCGGGCACAGGCCGCGCTCGGCGAGCCGGCGTCGGCACCGGCCGCGCCGTCCGGGCCGGACGCGGCGGTGTCGGCGAGCCACCTGCACGCGCTCTACGTCGACCTGACCACCCCCGGCACTCCGTTCTCGCTGTCCCGGGTGGTCGACTTCCTCACCAGCCGGGCGATCACCTTCGACCTGCGCCCGATGCCGGAGAACCCGCCGCAGAACCCGTCGTTCACCGTGTTCCCGATGCCGCCGTTCGTGCAGCTGACTGCCGACGGCACCACGATCGACTTCGGGACCGGCCCGTACCAGGCGACAACCGCCTACCAGCAGTACCTGGCCAGCTATTTCGCCGAGCTCGCCGCGCCGGCGCCCCCGGCCGGTTCCGCCCCGGCCAGAACGGCCCAGCCGGCCGCGGAGGGCCAGCCCGAGTCGGTGGCGGCGGTGCTCTTCGCCGACTACTTCGCCTTCATCCTGCGGCAGCTGGTCCAGGACGCGCTCGACCTGTACCAGACGTACCCCTACCAGGCGGCGCCCGCCGATACCCTGCCCGGCATCGCCGCCCGGTTCGGGATCATCGACCCGGCGCAGCCCGATGCCGCGGTGGCCGCGATCGCGGAGGCCAACAAGGGCTCGTCGTCGTTTTTCACGACCGGAGCGCGGCTGACGATCACCCCGCGCAGCACGCAGGTCGCCGCCGCCGGGGAGACGCTGCGCGCGCTCGCCACCCGGCTGCAGCTCACGCCGCTGCTTGTCGCGCTGGTGATCCGCCGGGACACCGGGGTGCTCGCCGCCGGCAGCACGATCCAGGTGGCCGGCGGCAGCTACGTGACCGGCGAAGGGGACACGCTAGGCTCGGTCGCGGCCGGGCTGGCCGCCCCGCTGGAGGTGGTGGCCGACGCGGCCTCGGCCGTGCCCGGGCTGCTGAAGGCGCTGACCACGCTGGCCCTTCCGGGCGGTAGCTACGTGGTCCAGCCGCCGGACACCCTGGCCTCGATCGCGGCCGCGACCGGCGTCACCCCCGCCCAGGTCGCGGCGGCCGCCGCCGACGTTCCCGACCTGCTGTACGCCGGGGTCGGATTCGCGCTGCCGACCCTGCCATGGACGGTCACCGCCACGGACAGCCTCGACGCGATCGCGGACAGGTTCGGCACCACGCTTGCCGCCGTCGTGGCCGGAGCCAACGCCAGCACGCTTTTGCTGCAGGCCGGCGCGCCGGTGACGTTCGGGCTGACCACGCAGCTACGGCCCGGGGAGACCCTGGCCCAGTTGGCCGAGCGGTTCGGCATCGACGCCGCCGACGTGGCGACGGCGCTCGGCGACCAGGCCGGGCTGCTCGCCCCCGGCGCGACGCTCACCATCAGCGCCCAGGGCAGCTACGTCATCAAGCGGGGCGACACGCTCGCGTCGATCGCGGCGAGCTTCGGCACCAACGCCGAGGCGATCACCACGGCCAACCCCGCGGTCAACTGCCAGCCCGGCCAGCCCTGCTGGTCGCCGGTCCCGGGCGCCTCGCTGCCCCGGCCGGGGATGGGGATCTCCATGCCGGTGGGGCTGCGCATCAACCTGCCGGTCCCGCTGAGCTACCAGGTCGGCACCCAGGACACGCTGGCCGGCATCGCGGCACGGTTCGGCCTCGGCCTCGCCGCCCTCGTCCCGGCCGCCGCCGGCGCGACCCTGGTCCCGCGGGTCACCGTGGTACTGCCGCCGGTCAGCTACCAGGTCGCGGCGAACGACACCCCGCTGAGCATCGCGGCCAGGTTCGGGCTCACCGCCGGGCAGCTGGTGCTGGCCAACACCGACGTCGGTTTCGGCACCGTGGTCGTGCCGGACGCCGAACTCCTGCCGCTTGACACGCTGGTCGCCGAGCTGGCCCGGGGCGGCAGCTTCGACTCGCCCGGCAGCAGCCTGGCCCGTTTCCTGCTGCACGGGCTGCGCCTGCCGTCGCCTGACGAGCTGCCGCCGGCCGGCGCGGACCCGGCCGGTGCCGACCCGGCCAGCCAGCGGCTGTACCCGCTGTACACGCTCACCGGCCAGCAGATCACCCCGCCCGACCCGCTGCCGGGCGACTACGGCCTCACGCTGGCCGCCAATACCGCCTCCCCCAGGCCCGCGGTGACGTTCGCGGGCGGCGCCGGGCCGCTGGCCGTGCCGCTGTCCGCGCGGGACAAGGCCACCCTGGCTGGCATCACCGGGCAGCTCGCGCAGAGCCCGCCGATCGACGCCGGGGTGCTAGCGGCGACCAGGTACCCGCCGTACGCCGCGATCCCGCGCCAGTACGCGCTCGGCAAGCCGGTGCCGTGGCAGGCCGCCGACCAGCCGCCGCTGAGCTACGACCCGGCGGGGACGGCGGCGGAGACGGCGGCGGCCGGCCAGCCGACGCTGCTGCCGTTCCCTGACGCGCTGCGGCACCAGGTCGCCGTCAGCGCGGACGCGGACCCGCTGACCGGGGCGGGGCTGCGGGTCGGCCTGGCCAGCGGATCGAAGACGACCACGGCCGGCCCGACCCAGACGACGGCGATCAACGGGTTCGGCTGGGCCACGAAGGCCGACTTCGGGCTGCGCCGGGTGCCGGACCCGAACGCGCCTGGCCAGCCGCTCGCCAACGTCTACGAGGTGTTCGGCGTGTCCCAGGACGCGACCGCGGACCTGCGGCAGCTCCTCGACTACGCCCGCGGCGGGGGCGGCGGTGACCTGCTGCGGCTGGCGCTGCTCTACCCGCTGAGCGCGACCTCGGCGGCAGGCCCGGGACTTCAGTCCGACCATGTGGACCCGCGGAGCGTGCTGCTGGTCAAGGCGAACCTGTCCACCCGGTCCAACCCCCCGGTCACCGCGTCAGCCGAGCTGCGGGCGCTGGCCGCGGCGCAGGACGGCGCGGCGGTCACCGCCGCCACGATGGCGGACGCCCGGGACTTCGTCACGCTGCTGTGGGAGGCGACCGTCACCAGCACCGGCGGCTACTACCTGTTCTACCGGGTCGGCCCGGATGGCCCGGGCCTGCCCGCCAGCATCTTCACCGCCGGCCCCACCGCGACGGTCAGCCTGCTGGTCACCGCGTTCCCCGCGGCTGGCGGCGGCTCCACGATCTCGCTGCGCGTGTTCCACAACACCGCGCTTGTCACCGACAACCTGCCTGACCCGAACGCCGCGGTGTTCGCCGTGCCGCCGCAGCTCCCGCTTCCTGCCGGCACGGCGACGCTGGCCGGCCTGGCCGGCAGCCTGGGGACGTCGGTTGAGTCGCTGGGCGCGGCCAACGCGACCACCGCCAACCTGCTGGTGCCCGGCCAGACCATCACCATGCCCGGCGGCCCGACGTACCAGGTGCAGCCGGGCGACGACATCTTGTCCGCGGCGATGGCCCTCGGCACGGACGCCGGCGTGGTGGCGCAGGCGATCAAGGACGGCCCGCAGTACCTCACCCCGGGCGCGCTGTTCGAGATCTACCCGGAGTGGCTCACTGTGCGCGGCACGGTGCAGCCGGGGGCGGCCGGGTTCCGGCTGATCCGCGCCGACCCGGACCCGGCCGCCAGCGACCCGGAGGCGCCCAGGCCGAGCAGCGCGCCGCAGGACCCGGAAACCCAGCTAGAGGTCCTGTTCAACCTGGTCGGCTACCAGCTGCTCGGCACCGGCGGATTCCGGCCCAGCGCCGACGGGCTGCCGGCCGGCCCGGCCCGGCAGACCACCGGCCCGCTCAACCACCAGCTCACCGCGGTCGGCGGCTTCGAGCCGTGGATCTACGCCAAGCAGCTGCGGATCGACAAGTTCGCGGCATCGGCCCCGGTCGCCGCCCTGGACGGGCAGCGGGACCCGTACGCCGGCGTCGGCGGCCGGGCCAGCTTCGGCTGGCAGCCGCAGGACGTCTTCGGGAACCGGCTGCTCGCCCAGCAGAGCATCGAGGTTGACATCGGCTACACCGATGAGCTCGTGGCCCTGAGCCAGTGGCCGTCCGTGGTCACCGGCTACCAGTTCACCGGGCAGCCAGGCGCGGCGGCGGTCCAGGTCGACATCGCGCTGGACACCAGCGCCTACGTCCCCGCCCCCGGCGAGGTGTTCGCGCCGGTGACGGCGCCCGGCGCGGCCAGCCTGCCGACCGGGATCGCGGCGCAGGCCAGCGCGCACCGGGACCGTTATGCCAGCATCTTCTGGCAGCTCTCGCACGACCTGGCTGCCGAGGTGACCACGACGGTCGACGAGCAGGCACCCCACCCGCTCGACGTGGCCGGCCTCGCGGCGTTCACGTCGGGCGCCTACGGCTACCTGGCGACGGTGGCCGGCATCGTCCAGCTGACCACGACGGTCCCGGCCGGCGGCACGCTGCAGAGCATCGCCGACACCTACCAGGTGAGCCCGGCCGAGCTGGCCCAGGCCAACCGGTCCGCCGCGCAGACCTTCGCCGCCGCGAGCCTGCTCGCCCCAGACACCCAACTGACGGTGGAGAACCGCTGCACGGTGATCGAGAACGACACGCTGGCCGGGATCGTCCAGCGCTCCCCCGCGCCAGCCCCGGCCGACGCGCCGGCGCTGGCCGCCACCAACCCGGCGCTGCTCGTGACGCCTGGCGCCGAGCTCGCGATCCCGGCACGCGGCGCGCTGCCCGCCGCCACGTACCAGGCCAAGGCGGGGGACACGCTGGCGAGCGTGGCCGCCTCGTTCGGCCTGACCCCCGCCGATATCGGCGCGGCGAACGCGCAGCTGCCGGGCCTGCTCGTGGCGGCGCAATCGGTGCTCCTCGGCTCGAGCACCTACACGGTCAAGGCCCAGCCGAAGGACACGTTCGCGTCGATCGCCGCGACAACCGGCGCTACCGTCGCCAGCCTCGCCACGGCCAACGCCACCTTGGGCGGCCTGCTCGTGGCCGGGCAGACCGTCGCGATCCCGCGCCACGCTGTGCTGCCAGGCACCGGCACGCACCAGGCCGGCGCCGGGGACACTCTGGGCGCGATCGCCCAGCGCGGCGAAGTGCAGGTCACCGCGCTCGGCAGCGCCAACTCGGACGTCACGGGCCTGCTGGCCAGCGGGGTGCAGCTCGGTTACACGGCCGGCGGCCGGAGCTACAGCACCGTCACCGCGGCGAACGACACCTTGTCGACGGTGGCACTGCGGCTGCAGGCGATGCTCGCCGCGGACGTGAACACCCAGCAGGTCACCGTGGCGCTGCTCGCCGAGGCCAACGAGACCGTGCCCTGCCTGGCCGCGGGGGCGGCGCTGCTGGTCCCCCCGGCTGACGTGACGTCCGGCGTCCCGGTCACCGCGAGCAACCCCGAAGCGGTGTTCCCGCTCCAGACCGCGGTGACGCTGCGCCGTACCGGGCACGTGGACCCGGCGCTGGCCGCGGCCGGAGCCCAGGACGTCGGCTCGGTGACCACGCCGCTCGCGCCCGCCGTACCAGAAGGGACGGCCGGGCAGACCCTGGCACTGCAGCAGTTCGCGAAGGCGTTCGAGGCAGCGTTCGCCGCGCCGCAGCTCAAGCTGGCCACTACCGGCAGCGGCAGTTCCGGCACCCGGAGCCAGCAACTGCTCGCCGTCCAGTACGGCACCGCAACGCTGAACTACGAGATCGGCGGCGGCACGCCGTACTTCTTCGCCCCGCGGCCGCTGAGCACCGCGCTGTGGAACTCGCCGGGGCCGATCCCGATCCGCGGCTACACCCGCGGCCAGCCGCTCGGGCCCGCCCAGCAGACCTCCTTCACCGGCGCCGACCTGGACGGATGGGCGCAGGCGTTCCTCACCGAACTCGACCTGGTGCTGTCGGGAAATTACGCGGTCGCCGCCTACACTCTCGACCCGGCCGGGTTCACCGCTCTCGTCCAGGCCAAGAACACCATCGCCGCGGCCATCCGGGACAGCGTCGACACCGTAACCGAGCCGAGTGACGGTCCGGGCCCGGACCTGTCCGGCGCGCGGGACGCGCTCTACCAGCGGCTGCTCATCACGCTGTCCACCGCGTACCAGGTGGACACGATCGTCCAGTTCCCCGTCGCGGTCACCGCGCCCGCGGACTGGGGCGGTGACACCGCCCCGCGGCTGCGCGGGCAGCCGTTCGCCGACACCTACACGGTGCAGGCCGGGGCCACGCTGAGCTCGGTCGCGTCGGATCACTCCTTCCAGGCGCCGGTGGAACTGCTCGTCTCCGAGCTGGCGGACACCGGTTTCCTGCTCACGCCGGGCTTCGAAGTCCCGGGCCAGGGCACGCTGCCGCCCTACACCGTGACCGGCGGGGACACGCTGGCCAGCGTCGCGGCGCACTTCGCGATGCCGGTGGCCCAGCTCGGCGACGCCCTGGCCGGCACTCCCGGCCTGCTCCTGCCGGGCGCCGCAGTCAACCTGGTCCGGCGCACGTACCCGCTGGCCGCCGACGACACGCTGTTCACCGTGATCAGCTACCTGGCGCTTGACGTCTCGGCCCCCACCGCCCAGGCGGCCGCGGTGGACAATTTCGCCGCGATGAACGCCACGCTGCCGGATCTGTTCGCAGCTGGCACGATCCTGCAGGTGCCGCTGCCGGTGATCGTGGCGCCAGGCGACACGATCACTGGGCTGGCCGCCGCGCACGAGCTAACCCCGTTCGGCCTGATGACCTCGATCGCGGCCCGCACCGACGTCCTCACGCCGGGCGCGTCCGTCACGTTGGCCGGCCAGGCCGTCACGATCCGCCCGGGTGACTCGCTGGACTCGATCGCGGCGGAGGCCGGCCTGTCGCTGGACGCGGTCCTCTCGGCGGTGCAGGACGCGGCCGGGCTGCTGGCCCCCGGGGTGATCATCGCTCTGCCCGGCAGCCAGGTCAGCTACACGGTCAGGTCCGGTGATACGCTCGCCGCGATCGCCGCCGCGGTCGGCCAGGGCGCGACGCCGTCCTGGATCGTGACGACGCAGCTGGACACCGCGCAGGCGCTGCGGGCCGGGACCGTGGTGGCCTACCTGAGCCGAGTAGCCGGCTTCACGCTGTCCGACGCGAACATCAGGCTGGCCGGCTCGTCTCCCGGCTCGCTGACGTTCCTGTTCCGCACCGCGTCCAACACCTCGTTCAGCAACCTGGCGCTGCGGCTGCGGTACCAGGTCAACCAGCTTGAGTACGGGATCGAGGACGTACCGTGGGCCAGCGGCTACCAGTCATCGCAATGGCTGACGTTCCTGCTGCCGCCGCCCGACGCGGCGATCGGGACGGTGGACGTGCCGATCCCGCTACGGGCGCACCCGGTACCGCCGAGCGTGACCAGCCAGCGGACCATCCCGTTCGCCGGGCCGCTGACGCTGCAGGAGCTTCGGCGCTACGACTACGACTACTCGTTCAGCGCGCAGCGGGCGGCTCAGGACGCCGTCTCCACCAGCCAGCTGCAGAACACCGTGCTGGCCGGCGGGACGACAGCGGCCAGCACGTCGTCGGCCCCGCTGCCCGGGGCGCTTGCCCAGTACGCGGCCGTCCGTGACGGGCTGGAGCAGGATCTGGCCCTGCTCACCCGGGTGGACCCGGTGGTGCCAGCGACTGCCGGCGCCACCGGGTCCACGTCGGCCCAGCCGCCGCCGGCCCAGCAGGCCTTGCAGGTGTTCACAGAGCTCGCCGGCCAGATCGCGCAGGCGTGGGCGGCGTGGGTGGCCCCGCCTCCGGCCAGTCCCCCCGCCCCATCCCTGGCCGTCGGCGCGGTTCCCCGGCACGCGCCCCGCTACCAGGTACGGCGCGGCACGCTGGCCACCGGCGAGGCAACCGTGCACCTGCGGCCCGACGGCGAGGCCGCGGCGGCGCACGCCAGCGACCTCGTACTAGGGCTGCGCGGCCACGCGGCGGCCGACGCCAGCGGCGACGCGGCGCCTGGCGTCCGCGGCTATGCCGGGCGGCGGCAGGTGACCTTCACCCGGCTGGCCCTTCCGGCCGATGCGCCCGCCCCACGCTCGCCGGTCGCGGACGAGTTCGACCTGCTGGTCCCGGACCGGGACGTCGTCACCACGCAGAACATCTGGGGCGAGGTGTCGGTCACGCGCAACGCCAGCCTGCTGGCCGGCCGACCGACGAACCCGGCGTTCATCTACGCGGTGCCGGACGTCAAGGCGGCCACCCCGGCGGTGCCGCTGATCTCGTGGACCGGTCAGTTCGACCTGGCCTCGGTTCCGTTCGACCCGCCGTCGGCCCCGCCTGGCACCGGGCCGCTGACCGGCGAGGGGCCGGTGACCGGCGCCCGCCCGCTGGCCGACTGGCTGATCAACTTCTTCGACAGCCTGCTGAACCGCTACGTAGTCCTCGGCGGGGACACCCTAGCCAAGATCGCCATGCGCTACGACCTCACGCCCGCTGCCCTGGCGCCGACGGTGGCGGACGTGCCGGGGCTGCTGACCGCCGGGACGGAGCTCCCGCTGCCGGCCGGCGGCTACCACCAGGTGGCCGACGGCGACACCCTGGCCAGCGTGGCTGCGGCGAGTTCGATCCAGCTGGCCGACCTGGTGCAGGCGGCGGCGGGTGCCAGCGGGCTGCTCGCGCCTGGCGTGCTGATCCGGCCCGCGGCAGTCTCGCGCACCCTGCGGGTGGCCGTCGACTACGGCTTCCCGCTCGCCACGGCGACAGTCGTGCGCCCAGGGCAGGAGAGCGAGATCGTGTCCCGGCTGCCGGTGCTGCTGTGTCCCGCGTTCTTGTTCGACTCGGCGACCGACCTGCAGCCCGGGTCGGGGTTTTGCGCAGCGCTAGCGCAGCAGCTCACCGGGTGGGCGTCCGCCCGCGGCCTGCCGGACGGCGCCGGCCGGTGGGTGCTCGACGTCAGCCTTTACACGACGCTGCCCGCCGCGCCCGGGGCGCCCGCGGCTCAGGCTCCACCGCTGCTGGAGCTGACCAATGTCCGGCTGGACCGGCGCTTGGTGCAGCACAACCCGTTGGCTCCGGGAGGGGTACCATGACAGCCCCCTGACCCGGCTCAGGTGCCAGGGGCCGAGATCTACGTCCTCACGCGTCGCGGCCGGCGCGCCAGCGCATGCGCTCGCCGCCATCAGTGCTCCAGGGCATACGCCGCAACCTGCGGTGCTGAACGATCCCGGTGACCATGAGTTTGCCCGGCGCCGGCTACGTGGCAAGATCAAAGGTGCGATGCCCACGGACCTGACGGTGATTCTCGAGCACCGGCCGGGCGAACTTGCCCGGCTGGGAGAGATCACGGGCGAAGCCGGCGTCAGCATCCGCGGACTTGCGGCGTTCACCGGCGAGGGCAGGGGTGTCGTCCACCTGCTCCTTGACGACCAGGCCGTTGCCCGGTGCCGGGAGGCGCTCGAGCGTGCCGGGATGGGGATAGCCGACCAGCGCGAGGTGCTGGTGGCAGCTATCGAGGACAGGCCCGGCGCCCTCGGCGAGCTGACCAGGCAGCTCGCCGAGGCCAACGTCAACATCGAGCTTGCGTATACGACATTCGGGGGCGTGAAGGTCGTGATTGCCACCGATGACCTGGCCAGCGCTCGCGTCGCGCTCCCGTAGCCGCGCTCGGAGCTGCCCAGTCCCGGTCGCAGAGACGGACCGCCGCTACCCTCCCTTCTACAACACCACAAGCGCGCCACGCGGCAGATGCGCGCATTCTCCGTTCAGGATTGCGGTGCATAAATATGCAAGCCGGGAGGCCGCGAATTCCAGACCCGCGGTCACCTGGTCGTGCTGGCCGACGACGCGGGTCACCGGGCCGTGCCCATCTGGATGCACGGCGACCCGGGCGCCAGCGACCTGGCAGATCTCCTGGAACGGCCCGCCGATCAGGTCATAACTGACGGCGTGCCGGCCGAACTCACCAGCCGGCTGCTCGGCGCGGCCCGCGCCCGGGTGACGGGGGTGGACATCGACGTGACCGAAGCCGGCGCCGCCGAGCTGAGCCCGGAGGTCACCGTGGCGCGGATCGGGCTGGCCGGCCCGGCCGGAACCCGGCAGGTCACAGCCGACCTCGGCCTAGGCCTGGCCCTGGCCGCCGCCGCAGGCGCCCCGGTCCGGCTGGCCGACGCGGTGATGGACCGGCTGGCCGTCCCAGTGCCGGGCGACGACACGCTCACCCCTTTCCTTGACCGCGTGCCGCCCGTCACTCGGGCCCGGCCCGGCCACGGGCTGCCGGGCTGGCCGATGGCCACGCTGCCCGGCCGCCGCCCCCGCTACGAGCCGCGCAACCTGGACTTCGCCGCGGGCCTGGACCGCTGGGACCTCGACGGCGGGCCGGACTCAGAGCCGGACTACGCGGCCGCCGCCTGGACCGGCTGCGGGATCCGGACCGGTTCGCCGAGGACGCGCGTCCCGGCCCAAGCCCGGACGAGCTGACCGGCCGGCTGCTGCGCGCGGCCGGGACCCGGGTGACCGCGGTGGACATCGACGAGCTGGGCCCAGAAGTGCCC
>Ga0070714_100001134_pt1 | contig 19127 bp, 35 predicted proteins | sample LARL83metaG_FD_65450 | JGI IMG/M metagenome (GOLD analysis project Ga0070714, IMG submission 65450) | Corn, switchgrass and miscanthus rhizosphere microbial communities from Kellogg Biological Station, Michigan, USA - LAR L8-3 metaG | ecosystem: Host-associated > Plants > Roots > Rhizosphere ... | reverse complement strand
ACAGCGCTATCGGGTTCTTGATGGCGTTGATGGCACGGCGCGCGTACACCGTCCGACTGAAGTAACGCAGGTTGGTCGGCGTGGACTTCGGCAGAACGCGGTTCTTGCGGTCCCTGGCGCCGAGGCCACCCCAGCCGCTGAAGCCGACCAGGCGAGCCCACGGCACGGTGAACCGGTTGGGCTCATGGCGCGGACGGCCTGCCAGGAGGCTGAGGGCCCCCGTGATGCGTGAACGCAGCGACATCAGAACGAACCAAAGCTCGCGGTCGCGGTCGGGGCCTCTTCGGCCAGGGCATACACGGCGCTATCGCCTTTGTCGGGACTGCGGCCGATGCGTTTCATGATTGCCTTCTTGTCCTCGATGAGGATGCCCTGGGCAGTGATCTGGTAGCGAGCCGCACAGAGGTCGGCCAGCAGCTCCCGGTCGTCTGGCAGAGCCAGGAACTGGCCATGCACCGGATCCAGGGCCTCGCGCATCCGCCAGTACCACTCGGCGCGCTTGTTGCGGAACGTGAGCGTTCCCGTAGCGGCATCAGTGGCATCGCTGCCGGCGGCACCATTCAGCGCCGCACATGGGATGTTCATGTTGTTCAGCAGGTCATAGACGCTGCCGCCGACGTTGATGACGTCGAAATTCACGATGCACTTACTGGTGCCGCGCACCGGCAATATGAGCTGCACCACCGCGCCGCCGTTCGGGGTGCTGGTGCCAGGCTTCACGAGCTGCTTGTCGAACCAGGTGCCGTACCGAGACGTGACGATGGTTTGGTCAGAGCCGCCGCGGGCGATGTCCACACCGATCTTGGTCAGCGGCAGGTTCGGCTTGGGCTGATTCCGCCACCTGGCCTGGGCCTGTAGCACCCAGTCCGTTGGTATCACCTGCCAGGCATCGTCTTCTCGACCTGCAGTGAAGTCGCCTTTCAGCAGCTTCGACCGCAACGGCTCGGGAAGCGACTGCAGGATGGCGCGGTAGTCGCCGGTGTCCTGGTAAGGGTTGTCACTCAGGAACGCCGGTATGAAAGTCCGGCTGGTGGGCCTGACCTTCTCGCCGTCCACCAGTATCGGCTCTGGTCCATCGACCTCGTGGTCGCCTGCCTTGGTGGTGATGTAGTACCTGAGCTCGCCGGCCTGTGCCGGTTTCGGATGCTTGGGGTCCAGCCAGGGCGACCAGAAGCCGATGACCCAGTCGCCTTCGCTGTCAGTCGGCGGGTTGCCGGCGGCGATCACACGCGTGCGTTGACCAGGTACCGTGGTCCGGAGCCATCCGCAGATGAACCGGAACATGTACTCGGTGAAGTGCGTAATCTCGTCGAAGCCCTTGAGGTCGTCGGGATGGCCCTGGTAGTTGAGTACGTCGTTGACGTTCTCGACACCAGCCAGCTGGATGACGCGGCTGGTGCCGCCATCGTCCAAGGTCCAGATCTTGTTCGTGCCGTGATACTGGCCGTTATGGCCATAGACCTCGCGGCTGCGGGCCTCCAGGGCCAGCAGTTGCTTCATCTCACGGCGCAGGATGAGACTGCGGCGATGCGCGGTGCCAGCAGCACCCAGGATCAGGTCGGTCTTGCCGCCGCCAGCCGACCCGCCGTAGAACAGGTAGTCAGCTGGGCTTGTGTAGGCCAGCGTCTGCGGACCCGGCAGCGGACGCCACCGCCTGTCCGTCATCAGCAGCCGGTCCAGCTGCTCGCGCTCTTGCGGCGTCAAATAGCGCAGCAAGCTTTGCAGCTCGCTGGGCGTCGGAAAGTCCTGTGTAGTCGTCGATGGCGATTGGTCCGCCGTTGGGCCCGGTGAGTTCATGTTTATCCGTGAACATCTTCTTGTGCCGTCCCAGGAGTTCGAGCGCATGCGTCTTGCTGTGCAGCTTGACGCGGATTCGCCCGTCCTTCTCCTGGATCAGCTCAGAGATGGCCGCTGATGCCCCCGGCGGAAGCTCCGCAAGGGGTTTGAGATAGAGCGCTTGCTTGCCACCGCTCACCCGCAACTCGACGTAGTCGAGCAGGTTGGCGTAGCCGAGCGTCGCCAGTTCCTGGCGGATGCGTTCGGCGGTGACGTTGGCACGGTCCTCGATGCGCTTCAGACCCTTCTCGACGGCATCCTTGATGTCAGGTTTTGCCAGGAGTTCGGAAGCGATGGTCCGCGCCGTCTTCTCGCTGTACCCGGCTCTGATGGCGGCCTGGGCACCGTTCTTGTCGATCAGGTATTGGGCGACGAAAGCCCTCTGCTTGGCGTTGAGCGCCATGGTGAAACACGCCTATGCGGCGGCCTCGGTCTGGGGGAAGTGGGTCTCGGCGGGCACGGCCTTGAGGCGCCAGTGCCTGAGCCGGAAGGCGTAGACACGCAGGGTGTCCCAAACAGCCATCTCGGGTGACGGCGCCCTTACCGGGTGCGCCACCACGTGGAACAGTTGGTCGCTCTGGGCGTCGTGGACCTCGATGGCGTAGAGCTTGGTCGGTACCGGTGCTGGCTTCTCAGCGCTCACGTACCACCCCGCTCCTACGCAGCATCTGCGCGTCCACCTGGGCCGGGGTCCTGGGCTCCCCGCCCACCGCGCCGAAGGTCAGGCCCAGGGCCCGCTGCTCACGCTCTCGCATGGCCACGCGCCTGAGCTGGATAGCTTCCAGGACGCCATAGGCCAGGAGGCCGCAGGCGAAGCCAGCGAAGAACACCAGCCACATATCAGGGCAGCAGCTCGGCGTCGATGTTGCCGGTGAAGCTCGGGGTCGTGCCACCGAAGGCCACGTTGATGTTCACGTTGGCCGGAATTTCGTCGTTGGCCGACAGGTTGGAGGTCACCGGGGCGCCCGGGAATACGGTCATCACGGTGAAGCCCTGGGCATTCAGCGCGGCGCTGGCCAGGATGGTCCACTTCTGCCCGGTCACGCTGTCCACGCCCTGGATCGTGACCGTTATGGTCGGGGTCGTGCCGGTGGGCGCCTGGGAGATGTTGATCTTGAGCTTGAGGCCACGGGCCACCTGGCCATTGGGCATCGCGCTCTTGATGGCGACGTTGATGGGGCTCGCGCCGGCGCCAGCCAGCGCCAGGGCCCCGTTCAGGTTACCCAGGTCGGTGTAGTTGACGGTCATGGGGTCTCCGTTGTGGTCTCAGTCAACGACCCGGCGCAGGGTGCCGCGCTCGTCCCGCACATAGCGGGTACCGTCCCGCAGCTTCAACGTGTCGTCACGCTGGCGCTGCGGGCGGTATCCGTACTGCTTGTTGATCCGCTGCGGGTTCGGACGCTTGACGTCCTTGCCACTCACTGCAGCGTGCCGCCTTCAGCCGCGTCGTCGTCCGCCTTGGGCACGGGGTTCGCCACGGGGGTCAGGGTCACCAGGTAGTGCTGGCCGGGCTTGAAGCCCTCGAACGCCGCGGTGCGGCCGTTCAGGAACTCCAGCTTGGCATTCGGGGTCGAGCGCCAGGTCGGCTCGTTGATGTCCTCGGAGCCGTCGATCTTGGCCTGGGCCACCAGCGTCACGCTGACGATGGGCTCGAAGTCCAGCTTCATGCCCTTCTCGGGATGACCCGGGATGCGGGGTTCCTGGAACTGGCCGGTCTGGTGGTTCTCACCGATGACCACGAAGCGGGCCTTGAGGACGGGGTTTTCTTGGCTCATGTGCATCTCCCGGATGTACCGCTGGTGCCGGCGGCATCGGCTGGGCCCAAGGGCCCGAATCGAATTGATCGTCGGCCTCGTGGCCTCTATGGCTCCGACCCCGGGCCGTAAGGTCCTGAGGTGAGGCCGACGAACCTATGTGCTGGTGGGCGCCGGGAACTCGTCCGTCGGAGAACCATTGCCATCCCAGCCGCCGGCGTCTGCCGGGGCTTGGTGCATGTGGAAGTTCCGAATCAGCGCAACGCGCTCGGGTGCAGCGCCTTGGGCGCTTGCGCCGGCGACGGCTCTGGCCCATTCGTCGGGGCTCAGGTCAAATTCCCATGAATGGCCAGACGGATGGTTGACCGTGATGTTCACGGTGCCGCCAGGAAGACGCAGGAAGTCAGCGGTGAAGCGGTGTTCGCTCATGGCGCGACTCCAAAGAAAAAGCCGCGTGTCCTTGCGAACACACGGCCCAACGTCTGCATCTGGAGGTGATGGCCTGCCGGTGTTGTCACCTGTGGCAGGTTAGCGTTCAGCATATAGTTTGGTGCCTGCACGTCAATCCCCTATCTGCTATTTTCTGAAAGTGTCGGGAACATGAGCCGCTGGAACCACGGCAGGAACGCCAGGTAGGTATGCGCGGTGTAGAGATGCCGCTCGTAGTTCTCGGAGCGTTCTCCGGTGCGGAACTTCCTGGTGTTGATGCCCAGCGCCTTGGCGAGACGGCCGCGGTACTCGGTCAGAGGCTCCTTGTGGCCCTGGACCAACCGCGTCCATGTCCAGCCGCGCATCTCCTCGTGCATCGCCAGCACCGAGCGCTCGAAGCGCAGTCCGCGCCAGGCGGCGCGCCAGGACTCGGGCTGCCACCGCGGCACCATGCCCAGCCACTCCGCGCAGATGATCAGGTAGAAGTCCGGTCGGTTGGCCCGGACGCTCATGTCCTGGGGCTCGGTGCGCGCCGGATCCTGCAGCGTCGGCGCCTGGATGGTGTAGGGCCCGGTGAGCATCCGCTCCACCAGGTCCGCCACCGGATGCTCGGGTAGCGTGCTGGCGCGGAAGCTGCGGGTCTCCTGGCCATGGCTGCGCTGGGTCCACGGCCGGTCCGGTGCGCCACGCGGCGCGACCTCGGACATGTTCAGCTCCCGGATCAGCGCGATGGTGCTGGTGCTGGGGACCGAGGTCCCGTGTAGCGCAGACCTAAGCTGCTCATCGGCCCAGACCTCGAGCAGGGTCTGGAGCTTGACGGTAACGCCGATGGCGCCGGGCGAGGTCTGTGGTGTCGTGACTGCGTTCATTTCCGCCCCTTGGTGATGAGTTTCACTTCGATTCCGTGCAGTGCCTTCATGAGGTTCAGTCTCAGCGCTAGATCCCGGCTCTTGACGCCCTTCACGTCCTCCACATGTGTCTCCAGCTTCCGGTCCCGGTACTGGAAGTCAGCGGTGTAGCGCCCGATGCGGACGCCGCCGACCACGAACTCCCAGCGCGGGTGCACCTTGAGGTCGCAGATGTCTCCGATGGCACGCAGCTGCTTCAGCTCGTTGTAGCGCTTGCCCTCGGCCAGGCTGTCGAACTTGATGCCGTCGATGACGCACTTCTTGTTGTTGTACTTGCGGAAGCCTGTGCCTCCGAAGCCGCGGCGAGGCTGGAACATCAGGTGACCCTCTTGAGCCAGCGACGGCCGTACAGGGCTTGGCCCAGGTCATCGGCCGTGCAGTCGCGATCCAGGTGCGCGACGATGACGCCATACAGGTCCGGCGTGGCGCGCCACCGCGGCAGCATCAGCGGGGTGATGACCACGTAGCGGTTGTCAAGGTCCTTGCCCACGCTGCACCGAGAATTGGTCCTCAGGATCTCGCCGGCGCCCTGCATCAGCCGCTCCACTACCTGGCGCGGGGTGTCGATGGACTGCTTGCCCTCGGGCACACGCTCATAGGGCTTATCCCACTCGGTGGTGGTGCAGCTCGGGCACTTGCAGGGCCTGGTCTTGCGCATAGAGCGCCAGCCATAGCCGCAGCGCTGGCAGTGATAGGTCTGAAGCTGCGCGTTCAACGTGTTTCCCCCTCTGGATATGTGAGCTCGACATCGTTCTCACCGGCCCATATCTCCATCTGCGTCATGGTCTCGGCCATCTCCTTGACGCTGTACTCACCCGTGCTCTTGACGACCTCGACGATCTTGTCGCCCCGCTTCACCTCCATCAGGAGCGGCCCGAACATGCCCTTGAAGTAGGCCTTGGCATACGACTTGGCCCATCCTTTGGCGCGCGCCACCTGGTTGCACCACATGTGGAAGGTGCGGTTCTGGCGCTGGCTGCGCGTCGGTAACTGAAGTCCTATCTCGATGCGCCAGGACTGGTCCCGAGGCAGGTTGGCGACGAAGTCGTGCAGGTTGGTCTCTATCCGCGCCCGGTGCGGGTTCTGAGGTTCCAATACGAATGTCTTCTCTACATCCGTCGACGTGAATGCCATTGGGTTAGTTCGACCTCGCGATCAGAAAGGCGATGGTTCCGAGGACACCGACCCCGCAGCCGCACAGGAACAGCGCGGCGTAGGCCAGGAACGTCCAGATGTCCCGCTCGATCTCAGCCAGTACGTTCAGGCCCATGTCAGTCCTCCGATTGCGGCAGGTTCTTGAGCCTGCGGCGTATGGCTTCGACGTATTCCTGCCAGTGCTTGGTGTCACGGCCCTTGTAGCAGCGCACCATCTGGGTCCAGTCCGGCGTCCGGTCCCGGCAGTACGCGAGGTACGTGGCGGCGAGCCAGATGTTGTAGCGGTCGTCGTGGTAGAGCCGGTGCGTGGTCGCCGAGGTGTCGAACAGACGCGCGGTCTTGACCGTGAGCTGCCCACAGCCCCAGCTCAGGGGGTCGCGCTTGTGCTTATCGACACACCAGCTGCTCTCCTGGCCGACGATGGCCTGCAGGGTCGCGGTGAAGCCGAACTCCAGGGAACGGCCGTCATCGTGGTAAGCACCGGCGCGGGCCGACTCCTGGACGGCCCAGACCTGATGCGGCGTCAGTTCGACGGTAGCGGCCAGCGCTTGGGCGGCCATGAAGATCAGTCCGGCGGCGAGAGCAGGTATCCACTTCATGCAGCGGCTCCTTGTCGTTTAAGCGCAGCGGTCTCGCGCCTGCGCATCCGGTGCAACAGGCGGTCTCTGGCTTCGATGAGCTCGGCACGGGCGCCGGGATGGCGCGCCACGGGGTGCGGGGCATAGATCACGTCTTTGCGGATGCCTTCCAGGCCTCGCCGTGCCACCACACCGAAGGCGATGACCACCACCGGGTTGACCTCGACGATGGCCTTGAGGATGTGAGCCTGGTCCGGGTCGTACTTGGACGAGGCGTGACCGCCGATCTGCGGGGAGGCTTCCTCCCACACGATCTCCTGGCACAGCTCCTTGCCGAACACAGCCCGGAGGGTGCGGCCACTCTGGCAGCCAGCGAACAATGAGCGCCGGATGAAGTCGCGGCGGTCCACCTTGCCGCTGGCCAAAATCTGGCGCACCCGCTCGGGGTCACGGAACCACTGGTTCTGCATGAAGGCCAGGACGGTGACGGTCATGGCGTCACCAGCCCTTCGCGGATGGCGTAGCGGGTCAGCAACACCGCATTGTGCAGGTCCAGCTTCTCCATGATGCGATTCCGATGGGAGTCCGCCGTCTTGCGGCTGATGTGCAGGGCGCTTCCAATCTCAGCCGTGGTCAGCCCATCGGCCACCAGCTTCAGCACCTGGGTCTCGCGCTCGGAGAGTGTGGTCGTCACGATCTTCATGCGGCCTCCAGGGGATAGAGGCGTATTGGGTGGACCGAGCGGTCCAGACGGACCTCGGCTTTCTTCTCAAGCCAGTGCAGCAAGTTGCCGCGCGCGCCGGCGGCACTGGCGTAATGGTGCGGTATGCCTGCCACGAGATCGGCAAGGGTGCAGCCAGGGTGCTTGGCCACGAACTCGACCGCGTCATCCATGGTCCTGCGCCACGGCGTCGAGTAGCCCCGGTCAGAAGTGGTACCGGGCGCGTAGCGCTTCATGTCTGGATGAAGGCTTAGACGGTTCTGGCGCGGGAAGTCGAATCCTGTTCCTGGATTGCGCCGATCACGGAAGAAGCGAGGCGGTTCGACCTCACGTATCTCGCTATCCCTGACCTCGATAACACCGATGCCGTTCTGGCGGCAGAACAGCTTGGCGGCAAGAGACTGGTAGGCAGGCCAGTTGTAGCCGTTGATGGCGCCGGCCTCGTTGCGGGTATACCCTCCACCACGCTTGTAGTACGGGATGGCGATGCTCACCTGGTTGCAGTTCTCAAGCCACTTCGCGGCCTGGTCCAGGACCGAAAGGGTGAAGGACTTCTTGCACTCGATCACCCAAAGCACTGGCCCGCGGACCGCCGCGATGTCGGCGCGCCCCGTGCCATAGGTCATCTTGGCCTCGGGGTAGCAATCCCAGCCGAACCCTTCGAGCCATTCCATGACTTGCGCGGCGAGGGTCGCTTCGCTCACTGGTTCACGCTTGCGCATGAGCGGCCTCCAGGAGTTGTGCTGGTGTCGGCTGGGTGGCGAAGATCATCAGGCCGTAGACGTGGACGCTGTCATCTCCGAACGGGACATAGTTCAGGTCGTGGCGCGGCTTGCGCTCGCCCTTCTTGGCCCAGTTCTTCTGGCGGTGCACGAGCTCGCAGGCCTTGCAGCGGTAGCTGTAGTAGCTGGCGAACCACACGAAATCGGTCAGCACCTTCCAGGTGTCGCAGGTCCTGCAGAAGCGCTCGGCGACGCCGGCGGTCTCTCGGTTCAGTGCTGCCTTCACTGCTGCGCTCACTCTGCTCATGCCGCCGCCTCCTTCTCGAAGTCGAACAGCGTGGGCATGGAGAGCTCGAGGTCAAGGGCTTTGAGGTAGCGGACGCCGTCACGGTGGCTGCCGGCGTTCAGCTCGGATGCGCGGCCCTTCCGGCCCAAGCGGACCGCTCGGTTGGGCACGGTGTAGAGACCGCCGAAAGGGTCGAAGACCGTCTCGCCCGGGTTGCTATAGCGCTCGATCAGCCGGTCGACGATGTCGAACTGCAGCGGACAGATATGGTTCTCAAGGCCGCGGCGGGTCTGCTCCCCATTCAGCGTCCGCATGCGGTTGATGTCGTGCCAGACGTCGGGGTGGTGGCTCCCGGGTGCCAGGGACATGAACGTCGCCGGCAGCGCGCCCTTGTCCTCCAGCTCCTGGCCGATGGCCACATGCCGTCGGAAGTCGTAGACGGTGCGCAGCGTCTCTTCGGTGAAGAGCCGGCTGAGGACGTCCGGCGGATAGCCGGCCATCTCCTCAGCGGTCAGCAGGCGCTCGCCGCTGCTGCGCCAGAAGGCGTGGGCGTCGACCTGCCACCTGGCCCGGGTGTAGTCGGCCTTGTCCTTGACCACGCGCTCGTCGGCATAGGCCTTCGAGGTGTCCGTGGGCAGCTTCCGCATGAGCAGGATGTATTCGGGGCTGCCGACACCCATCTTGGTGCCGTCCTTGGCCTGCTCGGACCAGCCCAGGCGGTAGGTCTGGTTGTTCTCCCGCACCACGTCGGTGACCACGGTGATCATCCCCATGTAGGCGAAGCCGTGGCGCTGGTAGTGGAACAGGGTCTTGGCGTGGAAAGGGTTCACCGTGGGCATCCCCATGCCGGTGACGTTGCCGAACAGGATCCGGTCTTTGGTGTGGATGCAGGCCACGCGGCCCGGTTTCAGGACCCGCAACAGTTCCGGCGTGAGGAAGTCCATCTGCTTGAAGAAGTGGTCATCGCCGCTGGTGTGGCCGAAGTCGTTGTAGCTCGGCGTGTACTCGTAGTGGTTGCTGAATGGGATGCTGGTCACCACCAGGTCCACGCTGTTGTCGGCCATGCGCCGCGTCTCGTCCACGCAGTCGTTGTTCGCCACCGTCCAGTTGTGGCCGCTTTCCTCGGCGCGCTCGATGCCGATGCTTCGGGTCAAGGCCTGCACGGCCTTGGCACTGTTGAGTCCGTACTCTCGTATCAGCTGGGCCTGCTGCTCACGCGCGGCCTCATGCTCGGCCCACTTGCGCTGCAGGTCCGCCAGCACCTCACGCTCGGCCTCGGTGAAGATGACGTGGATGTCCACCGCTTCCTGTTGCAGGAAGCGGTAGATGCGGTAGATGGCCTGGATGAAGTCGTGGAACTTGTGGTCGATGCCGAGGAACACCGCGGCGCTGCAGTGGTATTGGAAGTTGTTGCCGCTGCCGTTCAGGCGCGGCTTGCTGGCCAGGTACTGGCTTAGGCCGTCGGCGAAGTCGTTGACGCACTGCTCGCGCTCGTCCAGGTCCTGGGTGCCGTAGACCTCGACGGCCGCAGGCACCGCTTCCGCGATCGCGTGGCGCTCCGATTCCAGGGTGTGCCAGAGCAGGAAGTGCCGCTTGGGTTCTGCCTCGACGATCTCCCGCATTTTGGCGACCCGGGGCCCTATGCTCTCCCGCTTCTCCTTGGCCGCCTGCTGCAGGTCCATGCCGGCGTTGCGGAACATCTGCTCCTGGCCATCGCGGTCGACGCCGGCGGCGGCATGGTCCACCGGGATCTCGTGGTAGTGGACCCTGAGCTCGGGGAGCGCATAGCCCTCGTCCGAGTATCCCAAGTCGCTGGGCTTCTGGATGGAGCAAGACCAGCTCGCGACCCAGGTCCAGAACTCCTTCGTCTTGTGGGGGTACAGCGTGAGGTTGTTGGCCTGGCTGGGGTCCCGCTGGAACCAGCGGGTCAGCGCCTGACCGGTGTCCATGATGCCGAGGAAGCCGGCGTAGTGGATCAGCTCCTTGTAGCGGTTCGGGCTCGGCACGGCCGTGCTGACGAACCTGTACCGGACGTCATCGAACAGCGTGAGGAAGGTCTGGTAAGTCTCGCTGCCGAAGCTGCGAAGCACCGCGGCCTCGTCCAGGTTGACGGCGCCGAAGGCCTTCGGGTCGATTTTGCCCTCGCGCACGCTCTCGTAGTTGGTGAGATAGAACTCCTGGCCGGCGCGCATCTCGTCGGTGCGACGGATGAACTGGAAGTCGATGCCCAGGAGCTTGCCGTCGTGGTTGAACTCTCGGCGGACGCCCAGCGGGCAAACCACCAGCGCCGGGCCACCGCTGTGGGGCTGGAGCAGCCGCAAGGTCTCGATGCCCATGAGGGTCTTGCCGAGGCCGAAGTTGGCGAAGTTCGCACGCCTGCCGCCAGCCGCCATCCAGCGCACGATGTCGCGCTGGTGCGGCTTGAGGATGGGGCTGATCTGCCCTTCGTCGAACTCGATGCCGCAGGCGCTCTCGAAGTTGACCTTGTCCTCAAGGAATTGGCGGTAGGCGTCTGTCATGGCGCCTCCCCGGGGATGCTGACGACCACGGTGCGCACCGACGTGCCGGACGACTTGAACGCATCCTCGGGCAGCTCGGAGATGAGGCCGCAGCGGTGCGCCACCAGGTCCCGGAAGTCCTCGGTCAGCCGGTCCGAGCGGAACAGCACGCCGGCACTCATGATCGAGACCAGGAGCCCGTCGGGCTTGAGGAACTTGAGGGCGTGCCGGACATGGTGGATGTCGGCCCGCTTCTCGAACGGCGGGTTCATCACCACCCGGTCATAGACAGGATCCGGAGCGATGGTCAGGAAGTCGGCCTGCCGGACCGTGAATCCGTAGTTCACATGGTCGTCCAGCATCTCGGTCAGCTTGGCGCAGTTGTCCGGCAGCAGCTCTATGCAATCCACCGGGCCATAGACCGCCACGCCCCTGGCGATGGCGCCCTGACCGGCACTCGGCTCCAGGAACCGGAGGTGCATCCGCACACGTGTCTGTTCCAGCATCCGCGCCACGATGCGCGGCGGCGTGGGGTAGTAGCCGAAATCCTGGGGGACGGTCACCTCACCGGTGAGCAACACCTGCTCCATGGCATCGGCTGCAGGCCGCTCGAACACATGGACCTGGCGCCCGCGCTGCCACTTGCCGCCGGCGGCCTCGATGACCTTGTTCACGGCGAGGTACTGCTTGCGCTCCAGCTGCTCGGGCAGGCGCAGGGTGTTGCCGTCTGCCTCGCAGCGGCTCAGCACGCCCAAGACGTCGTTGCTGACTCTCACGCGTCCACCGCCGCCGGCAGGTACTTGCGGACATAGGCGGTGATGTCGCTCACCCGGCGGAACTTCTCCGCGTCCTCGTCCGGTATCTCGAGCTCGAACTCTTCCTCGACGGCCATCACCAGCTCGATGGCGTCCAGGGAGTCGGCGTTGAGGTCATCCTGGAGGTCAGCCTCCTGGGTGACGTGCTCCAGCGCCACGCCGAGGTGGTCACTGATGATCTTGGTCAGGCGCTCTTCGATGCTTGCCATGAATCACTCCTTTCAGGTTTTCCGAATTGCCCGGAGGCTTGCCCTTTCTCTGCACAGCGGACACGCACTTGGCGCAGGCCAGGGTCTTGATGCGCTTGCAGGGCTCGCACCAGACCGGGCCCATCAGTCACAGCCCCGGCCGACGCTGCCGCGGTCACCGGTGGCCACGAAGTCCCGCCAGTGCACGAAGCCCTTGGTGCACCAGAAGCCCCAGTCGCGGATGCGGGGGCCGACGATGAACAGGGACCATGCGGGCTGGTCAGCGGGAATCACGAGGCGATGCGCGGCGCCGGAGCGGCGCAGCACGATGTCGCCGGCGCAGCGCTGCAGGTAACGCTTCTCGACGTGCGGGGTCATCCATTCGCGGAAGCCCCGGCTACGCTTCGGCACTACCTCGACGTAACTGCCCCGAAGCAAGATGCTGGCGTTGGGCCAGGGATGGTTGTGCAGCGCGCGGTCGTCGTCGCTCCGCAGGATCTGGTGGAGGTACATGCCGATGGGCCAGACCGGCCACGGCGCGCGGGGCAGCAGGTACCAGCGCTTGAGATAGGGACGCCGGGCGCCGCCGATGATGAAGTCGGGGTAGAGACTGAGCCGCATCCAGTTCGGGATGAAGTGCTCGACGTTCTCGCCCTGCCAGGGGTCGCGATCCAGCCATTCCAGGAACGGGCCCACCACCGGTCGGCCTCCCATGTCCTGCCAGTGGACCCACAGGAACCAGGCCACCAGCGCCGTCATGGAACAGGCGCCGATGCCGACGACGATGTGGAGCAGATGCAGGACATTCATGGTGCGGGCCTCGTCTCGATCTGAGGGAATAGGGCTTTCTGGCGGCCGTAGTTCGATGGGTACAGCGGATATGCGCGCTCGCCGGTCTTGGCGTCGGTCACCGCGTGTTCGCTCTCCACCACGAGCGGCTGGCCGTGCCAGCGGCGCTTGATGAGGGCGTTGACTCTGGCGCTCACCCTCGCCTCTTGGGCCAGAGGGTCATCCGGATTCAGAGACTTGAAGTGCGCGGCAATCTCCCGACGCGTGCAGCAGGGGTGCGCGACCACATAGGCAATGATCCTGTTCGCTTGGGACAGCTCGACACCGGGCGCCAGGATGCTGGCGTAGTAGGTCTCGATGCTGGTGTCGCGCACCGCGGTCTTCATCTGTCCGGAACCCTCCCATCGTCTTGGGCGCGGTCCGGGTCAAAACCACGTTCACGTGACGACGTTCCACGTGAAGCAGTGGAATTAGAGCTGCGGTATTCCTCCGCTTCTTGGAAGTCGGCGTTCGCGAAGCGACTGTTGGCGCCGTAGTACGACAGCAGCACCGTGTCGATGGGGCCGTTGCGCTGCTTGCCGACGATGGCTTCGGCGATGTTGGTCGCGAAGATGTTGGAGCTCGGCTCGTACTTGGCCTCGCGATACAGGAACACTATGACGTCGGCGTCCTGTTCGATGGAGCCTGATTCGCGCAGGTCAGACATCACCGGGCGCTTGTTCTGCCTCTGCTCCACGCCGCGGTTGAGCTGGGACAAGGCGATGACCGGGACCTTCAACGACTTAGCCAGGTCCTTGAGGTCCCGGCTGATGGCGGTGATTTCCTGGGTGCGGTTCTCGGCCTTGGCGCGCACCAGCTGCAGGTGGTCCACGATGATGTAGCGCAGGCCATGCTTCTGCTTTACGCGTCTGGCGCGGGCACGCATCTCGAGGACGGAAAGCCCGGGCGTGTCGTCGATGAGCAGCTTGCTGTCGTGCATCGCCGCGGTGGCGTTGCTGCTGCTCTTCCACTGAGACTCGTCGAGCTTGGCGCGGCGGATCCGGTCTAGGTCGATTCGTCCCAGGTTGGACACCAGCCGGGACACCAGCTGGTTGCTGTTCATCTCCAGCGAGAAGATGAGCCCCATGTCCTTGTTGACGATGCTGCGCTCGGCAGCCACGGTCAGCGCGAAGTTCGTCTTGCCCATGCCTGGGCGGCCGGCGATGATCCAGAGATCGCCGTCTTCCATGCCGCAGGTGAACTGGTCCAGGGCATCGAGGCCGGTGCGAAGCCCGATGATTCCGTCCTTGGCGTTCTCGCGCTTGGTCAGGTCGTCGTACCAAGGCCCCACGGCTTGGGTCAGGAACATCGGCCCGGTGTTGCTGCGGTCTTCGCCGAGGGCAAGCACCAGGCGCTGCGCCTCGTCCAGGCTCTCGCGTAGGTCGGTGCGGCTGTTGAAGCCCTGCTCGGCGATGGAGCCGCCGGCGGTGATCATCTGTCGGCGAATGCTGTGCTCGCGCACGATCTTGGCGTAGCTGCGGCAGTTCGCCGAGGTCGGGGTGTCGCGCGCCAGGGTGGCGAGGTAAGCCAGTCCGCCGGCCTGCTCCAGCTGGTGGCGGCTCTGCAGGTACTCGGCCAGGGTCACGGCGTCGATGGGCTGGTTGCGCCCATCCTGCTCGATCATGCTGCGGTAGATGAGCTTGTGGTCGGCGCGATAGAAGTCGGCTTCGGTCACCACATCGGCGACTTCGGACAAGGCCTTCCCTTCGATCATCACCGCGCCCAAGACGGACTGCTCTGCTTCCAGAGAGTGCGGAGGTGTACGCATCTGCTCCAGGGCTGAAGCCGTCGCGCGGTCCAGGGACTTCACTGCGGTGGGGCTCATGCCGGCCCCCTGTTCTCGTAGTTGCCCTCGATGATCTTGACGATGTTGCTCGGGCGGATGATCCACTCGAGGTTGGCGACGAAGGGCGCCTGTCCCTTGCGCGAGCCGGTGGGCTCAACACGGCCGCACAGGAAGTCGGACTTGGCGACGTAACCGAACAGCTTCCGCCACCAGTCCAGGTTCTGGCGCTTCTTGTCTTCGCGCCAACGTGCGGTCAGATACCGCTTGCGGGTATCGGTCCAGAGTCGGACGGTCGGCGCATGGGGAAGAAGCTCGTGGTAGAGCTTGATGATGTCTTCATGAGGACATGGAGGAATGGGGTTTTCGTCCCCGCCAGGGGACGTACCTTCTTCTTCTGTTCCTGTTCCTGTTCCTGTTCCTGATTCCCCCAAGTCTTTGGCAAAGGCTTGGTGGAAGGCTTTACGGAAGGGTTCGTTCAAGCCTCCCACATAGGCTTTCAGACCCTGCAAAATCTCGGTTTTCAGGGCGCATCCAGGCACTTCTGGCCAGTAACGGGCCCATCCGATGATGACGTTCGGTGACTCTGGCGGGTTGTGCTTGGGGCCGTTCGGGAGCCATATCAGACGCTCCTTCCAGTCCACCTTCGCCATGCCTTGGTCGAGGATTTCCTGGAAGGCTTGGTCGAAGCCTTCCTGTGACCAGTCGAGGGCTTCGGCGAGGCCGGCGCGACCACCGATGACGATGCCAGGGATGAGCGTGGTCTCTGGACCGGACAGCAGGTACTGCCACAGTGACTGACCGTTGGGCTGTGGCCGTGTGAGCTTGCGGAACTTCTCGTCCGAATGGATTGACGTTTTCACGCGGCGATACCTCGACACGTCAGAGCCCCATCTCGAAAGTGAGTTGCTGGCAGAACTGCTGGATCTCGGCTGGCGAGGCCTCGGGGTGCAGGCGTATCCACTCCTGCTTCTCGGCGTTGTAGTCGGCCCAGGTGAACGTGCCGTCGCGGCGCTTCGGCGCTGCGGCCAGGTCCACGGGTTCCTGGAACAGGCGGGCGCCGGCGGTCACAGGTATTCACCCGACATGTTTAAACTCGTGGGGTAAAAAATTTTTATGGCGCAGGGGGTCAAGAGGCCCTCCCCGTCTCACGCATGAAGTCAGTGATGTGCTTGAGCTTGGTGTCGCGTTCACTCACCTGCAGTTCCAGGTCGGCGATGCGGGCCTCGAGCTCGGTCTTGAGAGGCACGAGACCGAACCCCTCGTTGAAAGCCGCCCAGATGATCGGCACGGTGTTGCCGCAGAGGCGCATCAGGGCGCTCTCTTTGTTGTCCGGGAAGAAGGCTTCGCCCTTCTTGATGCGCGTCCACTGCCCGGCATCGATGCCGAGGTGGCCATAGATCTCCTTGTCCTCAAGACCTGAGAGGTCGGCGCAAAGCATCAGCGCCTTGTGCTTGTTAGGCAGCTTGGCGATGACAGCCATGTCGATCTCGACCAGCTGAGGCCGGCGGGCAAGGGGTAGCTCAAGCTGAGACAAATCTTTTGACGCCATTTGACGGTCCCTTCCGTAGCCAAAAAAAGAGCGCCCCAGTACGGTGGCGCTCGGGTCAACTACGCTCGTTTGGCGAATGCTTCGGGCTTCAACTCGTAACGGAGCTTCAGGTCATGCACTTCGAGAATCGGTCCATCCGGCCAGTTCGACACCGCGCTCTTGGAGATGCCAAGGGCCTCGGCGAGCTCGGTCTGGGTCGGATAGAGGGAAATGGCCTGCGCCTTGGTGCAAGGCTTGATTGCGATCAGAGGCTGCTTACGCTTCATGGCGTAAGTACAGCACGCTAAACCTGGAAGGTCAAGTACAACTAACTTTTAGTTGAGTATCCTAAACTCCATGAGTACACTCGCAGACAGAATAAAACTGATGCGCCAGGAGCTGGCTCTGACCCAGACGGAATTGGGCGAGCGCGCCGGCGTCGGCAAGGCCGCGGTCTCTTTATGGGAGGACGGCAGCACCAAGACGTTGAAGGCCGAGGTCGCTATCAGTTTGCAGGCCAAGACCGGCTATTCAGCCCACTGGATAGTCACCGGGAACGGTCCGAAATTGGCCGGCGTGGGCAATACGTCGCTTGCCCAAGATCTCAAGGTCGTGCCCTTGATCTCTTGGGTCCAGGCGGGGGACTGGGAAGATGCGGTAGATAACTACCGCCCTGGTGAAGGGGAGGAACCTGTGTATACGACAAGGAAAGTTGGCCCCCATGCCTACGCTTTGCGCGTAGAGGGTGACAGCATGGAGAACCCCAACGGACGACCGAGCTACCCGCAAGGCGCAAAGATCGTGGTGGACCCAGACCTGGCTCCGCAACATGGAAGTGCAGTCGTGGTGAGGCTTGAAAGCTCTCAGATGGCGACGTTCAAGATACTGATGATCGAGGGTGGTCGTAAGTATCTGAAGCCACTGAACCCGAGGTATCCCATCATCGAGGTGAACAGCAACGCCACTTTCTGTGGCGTGGTTGTGCAGACCATCATCGACGAGTAGGCCCAGCCCAGTCCCCGAGGGCCAGACTTCCCCATTCCAGCCCCCGTCCCGGCGCAACTCCGGGGACCCCCTTGCTGTCCGGGCTTCTCCAGCCCGGTTCATAGCGCTTAACTTTTTTGTTTAGCGTCCTTGACTGAACAGGTTTAGTGTGCTGTACTTATCCCAGGCCGACACATCGGCAGGGGATAAGCAGCAATGGCCGACATCGACTTCACCGACGCCGCAAAGCGCGCCCTCGATGGCCGCAACGACACCCTGTTCCTCGCCATCCATGACCGCCTGGGCCGCGCCCCGACCACCGTCAACGAGTGCGTGACCGAGATCCAGAAGATGAGCCACCACGAGCAGGTGGTGTACGGCGCTCGCGACTGGAGCGACGACGGCAAGCGCTTCTGCCCCCACTGCCGCAGTGACCACCGCGGCAGCGGCTGCCCGACTTCCGATGCCATGGCACGGGAGGCCCGCCATGGTCTCTGAGACCGAAGCCCTGGCCGTCCGCTCCGAGACCGACCGCGCCTCGCTCCGCGAGCATGTGCTGCAGCAGTTCGGCGCCGAAGCCCGCATCCAGCTGCTGGCCGAATCCAAATCCAAGGTGACCATCGACCAGGTGACGCTGGCACTGGTACTGGACCGCCTCACCTCCAGCGACACCCACCGCCACGAGCTCGAGGCTGCGCTGGCCACGGAACAGTTCGCCGAGATCGGCCTCCTGGTCGAGAAGGCCCGCGACGAAGTGCTGAATCAGCTCCGCGTCCAGTACGTGAACAACCACGTCGAAGACCGCGCCTACCTGCTCTACAACCGGGAGGACGAGTGATGGACGCCATCCTGCGCGACATCAGCTTCGCTTCTGACCGCACGGACTTGGTGAATGCGGTGGCCCGCAAGGCCAAGGTGCGTCCTTTCTATGTGCTGCGCCCAGACGGCGTCAGCCAGGTGCCGTGCAGCCGCATCCGTGGCGGCCACCTCGAGATCTATATGGCCGGCGGTTGGCGCCGGTCCACCGATTTACTCAACACCGCCGCGTCGGTCTGACGCGCACACCGGGAGACAGCGATGGAAACTCCGAAGATTGGCGAACAGTGGCTGGGGCAGGGCGGCATCCGTGTCGGTGCCGAGATTCCCGCGACCGACGGCCGTACCTATGACCTGGTGCTGGTGACCGACGACGCCGGCAAGCCGGTGGTGCTGGACGCCGCCGAGTGGGGCAGCTACGGCGAGGAGATCGAGGGCGCCAACAACTTCACCGACGGCGCTGCGAACCATGCCGCGCTCATCAAGGCGGACCACGAGCTCTCCAAGGCCGCGGCCTCGATCATGACCATCGACGGTCAGACCGACTGCACGCTGCCCAGCATCGGCGAGTCCAACATCATCCGCGCCATGTGCCCCGACCTGGTGAAGGTCGACGAGTACGAGGACCTGTGGTCGAACACGCAGTCCTCGGCCTACTACGCGTGGGCCCAGAGCTTCAGTTCCGGCGGCACGGGCTACTGGGGCAAGTACGACAGCTACCGAGCTCTCGTCGTCCGCAGAGTCTGGCGGTAATTCATCCATTCGCCAATTCATTCGATCACCGGGAGCAAACATGAGCCAGAAAGTCACGCCCACAGCCGAGGTTAAGAAGCAGCAGACCATCGACTCGATGGCCAGCGAGACCATGCTCGGCACCCTCAAGGACCTGGTCAAACAGGAACTGGCCGCCGCGCAGAAGCCGTGGCAGGCAATGTCCGAGCAGGAGCAGTCCGATGCGCTGCATCGCATCGAGATGAGCCTGCGCCAGGCCATCATCAAGGCCACCAAGCTCATCGCCAGTGAGGGCCGGCAATCCATGGCCGCCACCCTGGAACAGGTGGTGTTCAAGGACGGCATCAAAGTCGTGTTGAAGATTCCGAAGGGCAGCGCGCACAGCCATGAACTCGCCGACCACTCCCAGAAGTCCGTCTTTCTGGTGCTGTCGGACCCCGACCAGCACATGGGCGGCGCGGAGGACGTGAAGTCGGAGCCGGATCAGCGAGCTCTGCTCGCTGATGGCGGTAACGCCACGCACTAAGGGTCCCCGGCGGTGTGGGCAGGCCTACCCCTGACAC
>Ga0070714_100001133_pt1 | contig 19133 bp, 16 predicted proteins | sample LARL83metaG_FD_65450 | JGI IMG/M metagenome (GOLD analysis project Ga0070714, IMG submission 65450) | Corn, switchgrass and miscanthus rhizosphere microbial communities from Kellogg Biological Station, Michigan, USA - LAR L8-3 metaG | ecosystem: Host-associated > Plants > Roots > Rhizosphere ... | reverse complement strand
ACGATCAGGGCCACGGCGACATGACCCGTTTCATCAGCCTAATTTCGCTTTGACCCAGTCGGGGACCGACTTCAACGCGGTGTCCAGCTTGGAGGGATCGGTGCCGCCGGCCTGGGCCATATCCGGGCGGCCGCCGCCCTTGCCGCCCACCTGCTGGGCCACCATATTGACCAGCTCCCCGGCCTTCACCTTGGAGGTGAGGTCCTGGGTCACGCCGGCGATGAGGCTCACCTTGCCGTCGTTGGCGGTGCCCAGCACCACCACCGCAGAACCCAGCTTGTTCTTGAGCTGGTCCATGAGGTCGCGCAAGGCCGCCGCGTCCACATTCTCGATGGCGGCCGAGAGCACCTTGGCGGAGCCGATGGCTTGGGCCGAGGCCGTGAGTTCGTCGCCGCGATTGGCGGCGAGCTTGCCGGAAGCCTGGGCCAGCTGCTTCTCCAGCTGCTTGACCCGCTCCTGCAATTGCTGGGTCTTCGCCACCACGTCGTCGGAGCGCAGGGTGTCCACCAGCGCGCGCACCGTACCTTGCAGGCCGTGCACGTAGGCGAGCGCCCCGGCGCCGGTCACCGCCTCGATGCGGCGCACGCCGGCAGCCACGCCGCCCTCGCTCAGGATCTTGAACAGGCCGATGTCGCCGGTGCGGTGCACGTGGGTGCCGCCGCAGAGTTCCGTAGAGAAGTCGCCGAACTTCATGACCCGCACCACATTGCCGTACTTCTCGCCGAACAGCGCCATGGCGCCGGCCTTGATGGCCTCGTCGTAGCTGGTCTCGCGCACGTCTGCTGCTTCGTTGCGGCGCACCTCGGCATTGACCAGGTCCTCGATCTTCGCCAGTTCTTCCGGCGTCACCGCCTGGTAGTGGGAGAAGTCGAAGCGCAGGCGATCCGGCGCCACCAATGAACCTTTCTGGGTCACGTGGCTGCCCAGCACCTTGCGCAGGGCCGCGTGCAGCAGATGCGTGGCCGAATGGTTCAGCACCGTGGCCGCCCGCAGGGCTTCGTCCACCTGCGCATCCACGGTGTCGCCGACCTTGAGCTCACCCACGGTCACGGAACCCATGTGGGCGAAGGCGCCGCCGCCGCGCTTCTGGGTGTCGGCCACCTTGAAAGCGGCGCTGGAAGTCTTGAGCAGGCCCTGGTCCCCCACCTGGCCGCCGGATTCGGCGTAGAAAGGCGTCTGGTCCAGGACCACCATGCCCTGCTCGCCGGCCTTCAGGGATTTCACCGCATCTTTGCCCTTGAACAACGCAGTGACCTTGCCCTTGTGGGCCAGGTGCTCATAACCCTTGAACGCGGTCTCGCCCTCGATGGCCACGTCCTGGCCATACTCGGCGCCGAACTTGCTGGCGGAACGGGCGCGATCGCGCTGGGACTCCATCTCCCGTTCGAAGCCCGCCTCGTCGATACTGAGTCCGCGCTCCCGGGCGATGTCGTTGGTGAGGTCCGCCGGGAAACCGTAGGTGTCGTAGAGCTTGAACACCGTCTCGCCGGCAAGGGTCTTGCCCTTCATGTCCTTGATGGCGCTCTCCAAGAGTCGCATGCCCTGGTCCAGGGTCTCGGCGAAACGTTCTTCCTCCTGCAACAGCACCTTCTCCACGTGGGACGCGGCCTTGCGCAGTTCGGGATAGGCGGCGCCCATCTCGGCATCCAACGCCTTCACCAGCTTGTGGAAGAACGGCTTCTCCTGCCCCAGCTTGTAGCCGTGGCGGATGGCGCGGCGGATGATGCGGCGCAGCACGTAGCCGCGGCCCTCGTTGGAAGGCAGCACGCCGTCGGTGATGAGGAAGGAGCAGGCGCGGATGTGATCGGCGATCACCCGCAGCGAGGGGCTGCTCTTGTCCTTGGCGCCCGTCACCTGGGCTGCCGCCTCGATCAGCTTTTGAAACAGGTCGATCTCATAGTTCGAATGCACGTGCTGCAGTACGGCGGTGACGCGCTCGAGACCCATGCCCGTATCCACGCAGGGCTTCGGCAGCGGCGTGAGCACGCCGTCGGCGGAGCGGTCGAACTGCATGAACACCAGGTTCCAGATCTCGATGTAGCGGTCGCCGTCCGCATCGGGCGAACCCGGCGGGCCGCCGGCCACACCGGGGCCGTGGTCGTAGAAGATCTCGGAGCAGGGGCCGCAGGGACCGGTGTCCGCCATCTGCCAGAAGTTGTCGCTCTGGTACTTCTGCCCGCCCGGCTTGTCGCCGATGCGCACGATGCGCTCGGCCGGCACGCCCACGTCCTTCAGCCAATGGTCATAGGCCTCGTCGTCGGTGTGATAGACCGTGACCCAGAGCTTCTCCGGCGGGAGCTTCCAGACCTGGGTGAGCAGCTCCCAGGAATACAGGACCGCGTCCTTCTTGAAGTAGTCACCGAAGCTGAAGTTGCCCAGCATCTCGAAGAACGTGTGGTGGCGGGCCGTGTAGCCCACGTTCTCCAGGTCGTTGTGCTTGCCGCCGGCGCGCACGCAGCGCTGGCTGGAGGTGGCGCGCGCGTAGTCGCGCTTGTCGCGGCCCAGGAACACGTCCTTGAACTGGACCATGCCGGCGTTGGTGAAGAGCAGGGTCGGGTCGTTGGCAGGCACCAGGGAGCTGGACGCCACCACGGCGTGGCCCTTGGACCGGAAATACTCCAGGAAACTCTTGCGGATGTCGTTGCTGGTCATCATGGGCGATATTATGAGGCTTCCGCCCGTATCGCCCAAGGGAAACAGGGGTTTTCCAGCGCGAAACTACTCTTCCAGGTCGCCCTTCAGGGCCTTGCGGATGTCTTCCATGCTGAAGCCCCGCTGCTGCAGGAAACGCGCCTGCCGCGCCCGCGACCGCATGTCCCCTGGCAATTCCTCCCCGAAGCGCTTACGCCGGGCCGCCGCGGCCCCCTCCGCCGAATCCGCCTTCAAGGCCGAAAGCGCCTCTTCCACCTGCTCACCCGTGACGCCCCGCCCCCGCAGTTCCTCGCGGATCTTCAGGGGTCCGGAACCGCGCCGCACCCGGGCCGCCACGAACTCCTGCACGAAACGGGCGTCGGAGAGCAGCTTCTGGGCCTGCAGAGACGAGAGCACCGCCTCGACGGCGGTGCTCTCATAGCCTCGTTCCAGGAGTTTGGCCCTGAGTTCCCCGGCGGAATGCTCGCGCCGGGCCAGGAATCCCAGGGCTTTGGACCTGACCTTGGCCGGGTCCGCCGCCTCGAGCGCGTCAGGCTTCCGCGGCGTCTTCAGACTCCGGGCCCTCGTCTTCGTCGTTCTCGTTGGCCACGGCGGCGAGCGGCGCCACCTTCTTCGGTACCAGCTTGTCGCGGATGCCGGCCTCGATCTCGGCCATGATCTCCGGGTTCTGCACCAGGTACTCGCGGGCGCCTTCTTTGCCCTGGGCGATCTTCTTGCCCTTGTAGCTGTACCAGGCGCCGGACTTCTCGACGAGCTCGTGGGTCACGCCGAGCTCGATGATCTCGCCGGCGCGGGAGATGCCCTTGCCGTAGAGGATCTCGAACTCCGCCACCTTGAAGGGCGGAGCCACCTTGTTCTTCACCACTTTGACGCGGGTCTCGCTGCCGATGACCTCTTCGCCGTCCTTGATGGCGCCGATGCGGCGGATGTCCAGGCGCACCGAGGAGTAGAACTTCAGGGCGTTGCCGCCGGTGGTGGTCTCCGGGTTGCCGAACATCACGCCGATCTTCATGCGGATCTGGTTGATGAAGATCACCAGGGTGTTGGAGCGCTTGATGTTGGCGGTGAGCTTGCGCAGCGCCTGGGACATGAGGCGCGCCTGCAGGCCCATGTGCTGGTCGCCCATCTCACCCTCGATCTCGGCCTTGGGCGTGAGCGCCGCCACCGAGTCCACCACCACCACGTCCACCGCGGCGGAGCGCACCAGCATGTCGGCGATCTCCAGGGCCTGCTCGCCGGTGTCCGGCTGGGAGATGAGCAGGTCTTCCACCTTCACGCCGAGCTTGCCGGCGTACTGCGGGTCGAGGGCGTGCTCGGCGTCGATGAAGGCGGCGGTGCCGCCGCGCTTCTGGATCTCGGCGATCACCTGCAGGGTGAGGGTGGTCTTGCCCGAGGATTCAGGGCCGTAGATCTCCACCACCCGGCCGCGCGGCAGGCCGCCGACACCGAGCGCGATGTCCAGCGTGAGGGAGCCGGTCGACACCACGTCGAACTCGCGGGTGGCGGCGTGGTCGCCCAGACGCATCACCGAGCCCTTGCCGAACTGCTTCTCGATCTGGCCGAGCGCGGCGGCGAGGGCTTTCTTGCGGTTGTCGTCCATTGCGGGCACCTTCAAAACGGTCGCGTTCATAGGAATTTCCCTTGGATGCCCATTATTTCACAATCCCGCCGGCGTCGAGGGCGTACGACGCGAGCGGAGTGTATGCACTGCCTGTCTTGCCGGTGACGGAACGCACCAGCGCGAATTCCCTCGCCTCCCACGTGAGCGGACCGAATCCGCCGAGCGCGCCGGTGCGATGCACCTTGCGCGCGAGCGTCACGTGGGGGACGAAGGGCTTGGGGTCGAGGTTCCTGAAGCCGGCGTCCATGAGCCGCTCGCGCAGGTTCGCGGCGAGCGTGGCGGCCGCGGCACAGATGCGGCTCGCACCGCACCACAGCACCTGCGGCTCCTTCCAGTAACCGTACCGGTCCAGTTCGAGGCGGAAGCTTTGGCCCTGGATCGAGGCGGCGATGCTCTTCACCAGGGCCAGCGCCTCTTCGGCCACCGATCCCAGGAACACCAGCGTCATGTGAAAGTTTTCGGCCGGCACCGCACGGCCATCGGCCGCCGCGAGGGCGTCACGGCTGGCCTTATATATGGCTTGGCGGGTGCCGGCCTCGGGCCACAGGGCGAAGAACAGCCGGAGGTCCGGAGTCCCGCCTTGGGTGCTTTGGGGAGACTGCTGATGCATCTCTCTTTAGGCCCGTACCGGCAGTGGTACGGAACGTACCCAGGGATTTGCCGGTGCCTGTAGTTATATACAGTACTGTGGAAAAAATCAAGGGTAGGCTATGTCAAGGAAGGGCTATCGATTTGCCTCATTCCGGGCTGCAGACCGTCATTTAAGCCCTTCAAAGCCGCGAAAACCGTCTGCCTCCTAACTGACTCCCGGTCACCGGTGAACCGGTACAGGCGGCTTTCCACGCGTCCGTCCGGCCAGCGCCAGGCAATCCATACAGTACCCACGGGTTTCTCCAGGGTGTCGCCATTGGGTCCGGCGATGCCGGTGACTGCCACCGCGAGCTGGGCACGGCTCCAGTGGCAGGCCCCTTCCGCCATCTCCCGCACCACAGCCTCGGACACCGCGCCATAGGCGTCCAAGGAAGCCTGCCGCACCCCCAGCATCGCCACCTTGGACTCGTTGCTATACGTGACGAATCCGCGCTCGAACCAGCCGGAGCTGCCGGAGACATCCGTGATCACCTTGGCGATCCAGCCGCCGGTGCAGGACTCCGCCGCGGCCAGGCTCAGCTTGCGCTCGCCCAGGCATCCGCCCAAGGCCTGGGCCAGTTCCTTCAATGTCGCATCGTCCGGCTGCATCGCGCCTCCTTGGAGAGCCGCAGGTTAGCACCACGCTTGCCAGGGCGGTGATTCAACCTCTAGCATCGCCCTTCTTCCCGGGGCCGCCATGAACCAGACCGTAGAGAGTTTCGCCGAGCACACGCCGGTCATGCGCCAGTACCTGCGCGTGAAGTCCGAGCACCCGGACGTGCTGGTGTTCTACCGCATGGGCGACTTCTACGAGCTCTTCTACGACGACGCGCGCAAGGCCGCGCGCCTCATGGACATAACCCTCACCCAGCGCGGCCAGTCCGGCGGCGCGGCCATCCCCATGGCCGGCGTCCCTTATCACCAACTGGACAACTACCTCGCCAAGCTGGTGAAGCTCGGCGAATCCGTGGCCATCTGCGAGCAGATCGGCGACCCGGCCACTTCCAAGGGTCCGGTGGAGCGCAAGGTGGTGCGCATCGTCACCCCCGGCACCGTCACCGACGAAGCCTTGCTGGAAGAACGCCGCGACAACTTGCTGGCTGCGGTGCATTCCGCGCCTTCCAGCTATGGCCTCGCGGCGCTGGACTTGGGGAGCGGCCGCTTCACCGTGTTGGAAGTCACGGGCGAAGAAGCGCTGCTGGGCGAACTGGAACGCCTGCGCCCGGCGGAACTCCTGTATGCGGAAGAGGCGCTACTGCCCAAGGCCGCCCAGGTTCGTGGCGGCGCCCGCGCAAGACCGCCCTGGCATTTCGATAAAGAAACCTCGACCCGCCTGCTCACGGCCCAGTTCCGCACCCGGGACCTGGCCGGTTTCGGCGTGGAGGACCTGGATGCCGCCGTGGCCGCTGCCGGCGCGCTGTTCCAGTACGTGCAGGAGACCCAGCGCACCGCCCTGCCCCATCTCACGGGCCTCACCGTCGAGCGCCGCGACGACGCGCTGATCCTGGATGCCGCCACCCGCCGCAACCTCGAGCTCGAGATGAGCCTGGTGGGCCGCCACGAGTTCACGCTGGCCGGCGTCATGGACCGCAGCGTCACGCCCATGGGCTCGCGCCTCTTGCGCCGCTGGCTCAACCGCCCGCTGCGGGACCATGCGGAACTGAAGTCCCGTTACCACTGCATCGCCACGCTCATGGAGAGCCGCGGATATGAGCCGCTCCGGGAACGGCTGAACGGCATCGGCGACGTGGAGCGCATCCTGGCCCGCGTGGCGCTCAAGTCCGCGCGCCCCCGGGATCTGGGGCAACTGCGTTACACCCTCGGCGAGCTGCCGGCCTTGAGGCGATCCCTCGCCGAGCTCGATACCCCGCTGCTGCAGAAGATCGCCCAGGAACTGGGCCAGCACCCGGACCTGCACGAATTACTGCAGAACGCCCTCGTCGAGAACCCGCCAGCCCTGGCCCGGGAAGGCGGCATCTTCGCCGAGGGCTACGACGCGGAGTTGGACGAACTGCGCCACATCAACCGGGACGCGGACAGCTATCTCGCTGACCTCGAGAACCGGGAGAAGCTGCGCAGCGGCATCGCCACCCTCAAGGTGAACTACAACCGGGTCCACGGCTTCTATATAGAAGTGGGCCGCACCCACGCCGACAAGGTGCCGGCGGACTTCATCCGCCGCCAGACCTTGAAGGGTGTGGAGCGTTACATCACCCCGGAGCTGAAGGCCTTCGAGGACAAGGCCCTCTCGGCCCAGGAGCGCTCGCTGGCGCGGGAGCGCAGCCTCTACGACGCGCTGCTGGACCGCCTTATCGAGCGCCTTGCGGACCTGCAGCGCACCGCTGCGGCGCTCGCGACGCTGGACGTGCTGGCGAACCTCGCCGAGCGTGCTGTCTCGTTACGCTTGGTCGCACCGGAACTCACCGAGAAATCGGAACTGCGCATCGAAGCCGGCCGGCACCTGGTGGTGGAGCAGGTCATCGACACGCCCTTCGTGCCCAACGACCTGAAGCTCGACGACGCGCGCCGCATGCTGGTGATCACCGGCCCCAACATGGGCGGCAAGTCCACCTACATGCGCCAGACGGCGCTCATCGCCATCCTGGCCCACATCGGCAGCTTCGTGCCGGCGGCCCGCGCGGTGATCGGCCCGCTCGATCGCATCTTCACCCGCATCGGCGCCTCGGACGATCTCGCCGGCGGCCGCTCCACCTTCATGGTAGAGATGGTGGAGACCGCGAACATCCTCAACAACGCCACCGCCCAGAGCCTTGTGTTGATGGACGAGATCGGCCGCGGCACCAGCACCTACGACGGCATGTCCCTGGCCTGGGCCGCGGCCAGCCACATCGCGAAGCAGGTGCGGGCCTTCACCTTGTTCGCGACGCATTACTTCGAGCTCACGGCCTTGCCGGATCTCATCCCCGGTATCGCCAACGTGCACCTGGACGCCACCGAGCACGCCCACGAGCTGGTGTTCCTGCACGCCGTGAAGGAAGGCCCGGCGGACCGCAGCTACGGCCTGCAGGTCGCTGCCCTCGCCGGCATCCCAAAGCCCGTGATCGCCCAGGCCCGCGACTATCTCGCGCGCCTCGAAGCGGCGCAGCGCCAACCCAAGGATCAGCTGCCGCCCCGGCAGCAAGGTCTCTTCGCCGCACCGCCTTCGGCGGTCGAAGAGAAGCTCAAGTCCCTGGATCCAGACAAGCTTTCGCCGAAGGAGGCGCTGGACGTGCTCTACCAGTTGAAGAAGCTGGGTCAGGAGCCGTAACTCCGCGCGGCACTGGACTCGGACAGGCAAAACTTGTCCTTTCCGGCCATTCTTGCTTCGATAGAGGGCCCAGCACCACGAGTCGCGCGCCATGACCCCGCCTCTCCCCTCGAGCGACCTCACCATCCGCTATCCCATCTGGACCAAGATCACCGGCATCGTCTCCATCCTGCTGGTGCTCATGGCGGTGGTCACCTACAGCACCAGCATGCAGCTCGCTCATCTCAAGGATGAGCTCTCCATCCTCTCGCAGTACGACATCCCGCTGGACGGGATGGTCAACGACATCCGCTATTACAACCTCACCCAGGTGCTCACCTTCGAGCGCATCATCCACATCAAGTTCAGTGCCCAGCGTGACCCGGCCGAGCAGGCGGGCGACGCCGCGGGCAAGGCGCTCGGTGGCTGCAAGCGCGAGGACCTGCTCGCCGCCATGCAGAAGTTGCACCAGCAGTACCCGGACCGCAACGTCTGGGAGAGCGCCGCTTTCTACGTGGAGGGCCACTGCACCGACGGCACCATCGACGCGGCGCGCGCCCTTGTTTCCACGGCCCTGGCCGCGCCGGAAGTGACCGGCAACTCCGACCTGGTGGGGTTGTTCACCTCCCTGCAGGCCCAGCTCGGAGGCCTGCCGCCGTTGCGCGCGAGCCTGGTGCAGCTCATGCAGACCACCATCGACTCCTCCGAGCAGCAGTCCCATCAGGAAACCACCGGCGTGCTGCGTGACCAGGTGGACGACGACCTGCGCCTGGTGAGCCGCCAGGTGGCCGCGGTGTCGCAACAGATGCGCGACTTCACCAGCGCCGCCGCCGCCCGCGCCAGCGCCCTGGAACAGCGCGCCATCTGGATCAACTGGGGACTCACCATCGTCGCGGCGCTGCTGGGACTGATCCTCGCCGCGGTGCTGGCCCACAACCTCGTGAAGCCGGTGCGCCAACTGCTCTCCGGCGCCGCTGCGGTCAAGAATGGCGACCTGGATGCGCACGTGCAGGTGCGCACCTCCGACGAGATCGCCCTGCTAGCGCAGTCCTTCAACTACATGGTGGCCGGACTCAAGGAGAAGGAAGCCATCAAGGCCACTTTCGGCCAGTACGTGGATCCGCGCATCGTCAGCGCACTCCTGGCGGGGAAACCGCTCGCCGAAGCGGGCGAGAAGCGCGAGATGACGGTGTTCTTCTCCGACGTGGCCGGCTTCACCTCGCTCGGCGAACAGCTCACGCCGGACGCCATCGTGCGGTTGCTCAACCACTACCTCTCGGCCATGTCCAAGCCCATCGCCGAGCACAAGGGCATCATCGACAAGTACATCGGCGACGCCATCATGGCCTTCTGGGGCCCGCCGTTCACCGGCAGGGACGAACATGCCCTGCTCGCCTGCCAGGCAGCGCTGCAGCAACTCGAGAACCTGCAGCAGGTACGCCGTGCCATCCCCGACGTCACCGGCCTGCGGCGCGGCCTGCCGCACTTCGACGTGCGCATGGGACTCTGCACCGGGCCCGTGACCGCCGGCACCATCGGCTCGGAGAACGCCAAGAACTACACCGTCATCGGCGACACCGTGAACCTGGCGTCGCGGCTGGAATCGGTGAACAAGTACTACGGCACCCACATCATCATGGCCGGCTCCACCTTCGAATGTGCCAAGCACGGTGTCGAGACGCGGGAGCTGGACCGCATCCGCGTGCTCGGCAAGACCGAGCCCGTCGAGATCCATGAATTGCTGGGCATGAAGGACGGCACGCCCGAGAAGGCGCTTCAGTTACGCGCGCGGTATGCGCAGGCGCTGGACGACTATCGCCACCAACGCTGGCCCGCGGCACGCATGGGTCTCGAGGAGTGCCTGAAGATCGTCCCCGGTGACGGTCCGGCCACCACCCTGCTGGGACGGGTGCGGGACTTCGAAGCCAAGCCGCCTGCCGCAGGCTGGGACGGGGTGTGGAACTTCGATGAGAAATAGGCGGCCTATCTGGCCCGGGACATCTCGCCGCGGCACGCCGCCAGCACCAGACCCGGCTCGATGAGCGCATCCAGCAGGAAGTGCGCGAGGATACAGGGCAGCAGGCTGCGCCCGGCCGCCAGATAGACCAGGGCCAGCATGCCACCCAGCGCGCCAGTGGCCACAGTCGCACCCAGCGCCGCGCGGGGACTCTTGCCGAACAATCCCCACACACCATGGGCGATGCCGAAGGTCAATGCGGAAGCGCCCACTTGCAGCAGCGGCCCGTAACCCCGATGCAGCAGCGCGTCCATCAGCAGCTTGCGAAACACCGCTTCCTCCAGGATACCGGCGGCCACGGCCACCGCTATGCCCAGGAGTTTCAGCGATGAAGGCTTGAACAAGTTGGCCCGCACCGACGGCAGCCTCAGGCTGGCAGCCAGGAACACCGCCACCGTCGCCGCTGCGCACCACCAGCCTGGCAATAGGCCTGGACGTCCCGAGCTGAAGTCGAGGAATCTGGCAAAAGCCGCGGGTGAATGCAGGAGGTTCAGGATGACCCAGGTACCTTCGGTCAGTGCGATCCCCGCGAGTATCCAGGCGCTGTTCTTCTCCGCACTCATACCACCCCTCTTCAATACCCTGGACCTGGCATAAGCCTCTCACGGTCGCGCCTTCGATCGCCAGAGCTAGCCGTCAGAACTATCCGGTGACATCCGTCATGTGCTTAGGCTGTCTGCTGCTGAGGATCCAGGGCAGCAGGCTGCGCGACCACCACAAGGTGCGGGTGCTGCTGACCTTGTTGGACGGCGAGCCGGTGTACTGCGATCCTAAATTCAAGCTACCCTAGTAGGCAAGAAGTACAACTTCTAGCAGCGCTTTTCTTGAAGGGGGCTTGGATGTTTTGCGATATCAAGTCGCGATTCACTCGCGCAGTCTTTCATCTTTGCGCTTTCCTGGCGACCTGCGCGCTATCCAGCTGCTCGGTGGTCTCGGATATCAAAGACTATGACGCGCCCATCCCGCAGGGCCAAGGCGTGTTACTGGTAGCCGTGCAAACAGACCTCCCTATTCAGACCTTGCATCTTATCGATACAGGTTCCGGTGCCGACGATGCGGCGATGAGCGACATTCCCGCGGGCTATACCGTACGAGCCGTACTTGTGAAAGCCGGCGACTACGAATGGCTGCGAGCGGATTATCCGGACGCCCTAAGCATGCAAGGTGTCGAAAATCACTGGATAATGCTGAACCAGCATGCCCACTTGCGGTTTAGCGTAAAACCGGGTGTCGTGAATTATCCGGGAGATTTGGTGATCCAGCAGTCGGCAGCTAATCAAATGGCCGTAGTTGTACCTCAGCCCAACGCGCTGGGTGCTTATCAGATTCCTCAACTGACATACCACTTCGGACTGACAAATCGTCAGTCACAAGCCACGTCCGCTTCAGACAGCCATACACAGGCGATGATCAAGAGGCTTGGAATCGTCTATACCGGACCGCAGAATGACGAGGGACACGGCTCACTGCGAGCTCAGGCAAATGGCGCTGATTCGTCGCTTCCGAAGGACGACTGCGAGAAATTGATGAATGCCATGCTGCCTTTTGCAGAGGATCTGCTTAAGAAACATGGCGAATTTTATCCGTATGCCGGTGCACTGAACCCAGCCGGACAGGCGTTTGGGGTGGGCGTATACGACACTGAGAACCCACAGTCATCTGACGTGATTAGTGACCTAAAGAAGAGCCTAATGGAAGGCGCGCGGACCGGGCAGTATCTGGCCACCGCTATCATCTACGATGTCCACGTAACGTTACCCTCAAGCGGTGAACAGACTGATGCGATCGCTATTCGATTGGATCATCGTAACAACTATTCCGTAAAGGTATTCTTGCCCTATCGCTTTGCCGGTACTGAATTGATCCTCGGCACGGCCTTTGCTGAAAAAGGCGAGGCGGGAATATTTCCGTCCAACTAGAAAAGTTCGAAATCCTCTTTCTGCAATAGCTGCGTCAGTGCCGAAATTCTCCTCGTTTTAAGAACGACTCCACCTGCCCCGCCAGCACCCGCGTGAACAGCATGCCGGTGTGGTTGGAATGGATGGTCACGGATTCCTTCGCCCCTTCGATGCGTGTCTCCTCGACGGTGACGATGCCGTCGTGGGGTGAGGGCAGCTTCGGGTTCAGCGGGTTGATGCGGAACTCGTGGGTGCCGGCGATGACACCCAGTTCCCGGGCTTCGGTCCAGCGCGGCGCATGCTCGGCGGCGAGCGTGCCGGGCCCGCTCTTGCCCAGGGACCAGCCCAGGCCCAGTTCCCCCAGGTAGCGGGCGAAGCGGCTGCCCCGCACCGGTGAGCCCATGAACACCACCCGGCCCGGCGGCAGCCGCGGCCCTTCCTGGAACATCCGCAGCACCACCAATCCGCCCAGGCTATGGGCCACCAGGTGCAGGCGTTCGGTGGGCAGAGCCTGGAGATACAGGCTGAGGGCCCGGGCGTTGGCCCCCAGTTCCCGGGTCAGGCTGCGGTAGCTGAATTGGCGGGTGGCGAAGCCGGCCCGGCCCACGCGCTGGCGCAGGAGCGTGAGCTCCAAGCCCACCATATAAATACCGTGCACGAATACGACGGTCTCAGCCATGGCGGCATGATAGCCGGCGATCCAGACCGGCAAGACCAGATTTCCATCGCAACGACGATGGAATTCCAGGCCACGGCGGTGCCGCGCACGCGAGTCGATCATTCGAGTCCAAAGTAATTTTTAGCAATTTCCATGCCAGTCTGTGGCAATGAAGCTTCCGCACTATGTCATGTAGAGGACTATGATTTATGAGAGGAAGAAATTGGGAAAAGGGTCCAGGGGCTGCCAGCCGGCCCCCGTATGGCCCGCCACAAGTAAAAGGGGGAACTCATGAATCGGTCAATCATTCGTTTGGGACGTCCCGTCCTGGCGATCTTGTTCGTCCTGGCCCTGGTCGCCTGCGGACCCAGTACCAGCACCTCTGACTCCGGTTCCGACACGATACCCACGCTGGTCGCCGGCAACGTCGCCATCGGCCAGGCGGTCACCGGCGCCAGCATCACGCTCACCGATGCCAATGGCGCCACCACCACCGCCACCAGCTTGAGCACGGGTGGCTACAACATCGACGTCACCGGCATGACCCCACCCTTCGTGCTGGTCGCCCGGGGCACCGCTGGCTCCAGCAACGTGGTGTTGGTGTCGATGATCCCATCGGTCGAGGCATCGTCCACCAACGTGGTGAACATCACCCCGCTCACCACCGCGATCGCCGCGATCCTGTCCAACGACGGGAAAGCTGCGGACCTGGATGCCGCCAAAGATGGCAGCACCATCACCTCGCAGTTCAGCACCGTGAACCGGTACGTCACCAGCCTGATCGCGCCGACCTTGTCCAACGCCGGACTCTCGAGCAGCGACGATCCGGTCACCACGTTCTTCACGTCCGACGGCACCGGCTACGACTCCATCTACGACAACCTCCAGGTCGGCGAGACTTCACAAGGCGGCATCACCGTGGCGGAATCCAACTCGCAGACCGCCGCGGCGCCACTCTGCTCGTCGGCCCAGATCAGCCCCTGCAACCCGGTCTATTCGGACCCCGGCGACCAGACCACGACCAACCCGAACCAGTGCGGTTCCGACATCGCCACCGGCGCGCCGATACCCTGTGATCCATTGCTGCCGGTGACTTCGACGCCTCCGGGCGGCGTACTGCCGCCCATCAGCGGCGGCGGCGCGGGCTCGCTTGCCCTGGGCTGCTATGGCTGTGTGTTCTTCGGTCCGTCCGACATGCCGCCGCCCGCCAACCCGATCAACATCACCACCGTGATACCGGTCGCGAACAGCGGCTCCTCCGGATCGCTGCCGGGCTTCCCGTCCGGGTTGCCGTCCACCGGCACTTACCAGCTCACCGGCAACGTCTGCGGAACAGGCATAGGCTGTACCCCCTTGCAGACCGAGACCTTCAGCGGCGTGGACCCCAACACCCTGGAGAGCGACCTCGATTCGGCCATCCAGTCCGCCGCGGCCGCCGCCGGCGGGTCGGGTTGCGGCAGCTCCGATTCGTTCTCGTCCTGGAACGGAAGTTCCTTCACCGCCACCATCACCATCACGTGCACGAGCGGCGGCTCCTCGGCGACCGTGACCGAGAACCTGACGGTGACCAAGATCGGCTGAGTCGCACCGCGCAGACGGCGCGGGATGGTGCGATAAGCGTCCCCGGACGCATCCAGGAGGATGCGTCCGGGGAGCCATAATCCGGTCGGACCGGCCGGCCCGAGTCCCGGCCTGCGAGCGGATTCCGGTATCATGGCGGCCTGCGGAAAGGCCCATGAAAACCAGCCCCAATCTCCTCTCAAAACGCCGGCACAGCGTGCCGGTGATGGTCGGCACCGTGAAGGTCGGCGGCGACGCGCCCATCGTGGTGCAGTCCATGACCAACACCGACACCGCCGACATCACCGCCACCACCAACCAGGTGGCGGAGCTGGCCCGCGCCGGCTCGGAGCTGGTTCGCATCACGGTGAACACCGATGAGGCGGCCGCTGCGGTGCCCCACATCCGCGACCGCCTGGCGGCGCTGGGCGTGCGCGTGCCGCTGGTGGGTGACTTCCACTTCAATGGCCACAAGCTCCTGAAGGAGCATCCCGCCTGCGCCGAGGCGCTCACCAAGTACCGCATCAACCCCGGCAACGTGGGCAAGGGTTCCCGGCGCGACCCGCAGTTCGTGGAGATGATCGAGGCGGCGCTGAAGTACGGCAAATGCGTGCGCATCGGAGTGAACTGGGGCAGCCTCGACCAGGACCTGCTCACGCGCATGATGGATGAGAACGCCAAGGCCCCCGCGCCGAAGGACGCCAAGGAGATCCTGCACGAGGCCATGGTGGCCTCGGCGCTCTTCTCCGCCGAGCGCGCCGAGGAATTGGGCCTCGGTCACGACCGCATCATCCTGTCCTGCAAGATGAGCGGCGTGCAGGACTTGATCGACGTCTACACCCGCCTCGCCGGCCGCTGCGACTATCCGCTGCATCTCGGCCTCACCGAGGCCGGCATGGGCAGCAAGGGCATCGTCGCCTCCACCGCGGCGCTCGCGGTGCTGCTGCAACAGGGCATCGGCGACACCATCCGCGTCTCGCTCACGCCGGAGCCCAACGGCGACCGCACCCGCGAGGTGATCGTGGCCCAGGAGATCCTCCAGACCATGGGGCTGCGCGCCTTCCTGCCGCTGGTGGCCGCCTGCCCCGGCTGCGGCCGCACCACCAGCACCTATTTCCAGCAGCTCGCCCAGGACATCCAGAGTTATATCCGCCACCAGATGCCCGAGTGGAAGAAGGCCTATACCGGCGTGGAGACGATGCAGGTGGCGGTCATGGGCTGCGTGGTGAACGGTCCCGGCGAGAGCAAGCATGCCAACCTGGGCATCAGCCTCCCGGGCACCGGCGAGCACCCGGTGGCGCCGGTCTATGTGGATGGCGAAAAAAACGTCACTTTGAAGGGTGATAACATCTCGGCAGAATTCCAGAAGATCGTGGATGATTACGTCAGAAGCCACTATCCAGCCCGCAATTAGCGTCTCGCCAGACCCCCGACCTGCTACCACTTTTCGGCCCCGGCAGCCGCCTATATATAAGGGTGAGAGCCGCCTCACCGGCTTCCTCACTCCGAGCTGCTAAGATTCGCGCCCTATGGGTAAGTCATCGAAATACGTCGCCAAGGTCCCGGACGCCTCCGGCCACATCGCCTACAGCGATGCCGAGCACCAGGTCTGGCACGACCTCATCACCCGCCAGCAGCCCATCGTCGAGAAGTACGCCTGCCCGGAGTACCTGGACGCCCTCGACAAGATGAACTTCCCCACGGACCGCATCCCCCAGTGCAAGGAAGTCTCGGACGTGTTGCGCAAGCACACCGGCTGGGAGGTGGCGCCGGTCCCCGCGCTCATCCCCTTCGGCCAGTTCTTCCAGCTCCTGGCGGACAAGAAGTTCCCCGCCGCCTCCTTCATCCGCAGCCGCGAGGAGATGGACTACCTGCAGGAGCCGGACATCTTCCACGAGGTCTTCGGCCACACCCCCCTGCTCACGGACCCGCGCTTCGCCGAGTTCACCCACGCCTACGGCAAGGCCGGCGTGCGCGCCGCCAAGGAAGACCATGTGAAGCTGGCGCGCCTCTACTGGTTCACCGTGGAGTTCGGCCTGATCCGCAGCGGCCAGGGCCTCAAGACCTATGGCGCCGGCATCGTCTCCTCCTACGGTGAGACCCCCTATTCCATCGAGAGCGACAAGCCCCTGCGCAAGCGCTTCGACCCCATCGACGCTCTGCGCACGCCCTACCGCATCGACATCTTCCAGACCACGTACTTCATCATCGACCGCCTGGAAGACATGTTCGACCTGGCTCACAAGGACCTGTTTGCCCTGATCCGCGAGGCGGAAAGGTTGGGCATGCATGCCCCTAATTTCCCGCCCGCTGAGAAGAAAGTCAGCTGGGCCTAAACAACAAGACTGAGGCATCCCATGTCCGAAACGGCTCTGGCTGAAAAGCACTGCGTCCCCTGCGAAGGCGGCATCTCTCCCCTGACGAAAGAGGAGTCCGATCGTTACCTTAAGAAGCTGGCCCCGGAATGGAGCCTCACCCCGGACGCCAAGGAGATCCGCAAGGACTTCAAGTTCAAGGGCTTCCAGGGGACCATGGGCTTTGTGAACGCCGTGGCCTGGATCGCCAACAAGGAGGGCCACCACCCGGACCTGGAGGTGGGTTTCAACCACTGCCTGATCCGCTACAGCACCCACGCCATCGGCGGTCTGTCCGAGAACGACTTCATCTGCGCCGCCAAGGTGGACAAGCTCCTGGCGAAGTGAATCCCCGGCGTCTATGCGCATAAAAAAACCCGGCGCGAGCGGGGTTCGCCGCATGCGGCGAACGCCCGACAGGACGTCGGGCTGGATGAGCGCTCCAGGGACGGTTAGAAAACCGCTTTATGCAGCTCTCGAACTAGCTAGGAACCTTCCAAAACACCCGTCTCAGCGCGCCAAAAGCGGCAAATCACCGCTCAAACCCATGGCGCGACGCACAAAGGCGTGTTTAACCGGCGTAAAACCGTCTACAGCGCGCAATCCGGCATTCCGAACCATGGATATAGCTGCATTTTCGTTGCTGAAAAGCCGTTTAAATGCGTCTAGCGCGAAGATCATCGCGAGATTCTCGCCCTTTCTCCATCTCTCATAGCGCCGCAGCACTCCCAGGTCACCCACGTCGCGGCCTTTATGCACGGCATCGCCGATCACTTGCGCCAGCGCTGCTGCATCCAGCAGACCTAAGTTCACGCCCTGGCCGGCCAGCGGATGCAGCGCATGCGCCGCGTCGCCAGCCAACGCGAAGCGGGGCCGCACGTACTCCCGGGCATGCAGGCGCTGCAGCGGGAAGGACAGCCGGCGGGTGGTGGACTGCACCTGCCCTAAGCGCGACTCGCTCGCCGTAGTGAGGGCGGCGCCGAAGCCGGCGTCGTCCAGCGCCAGGATGCGGGCCGCTTCCGCCTCGTCCGCCGACCAGACGATGGAGCAGCGCCCGTCCGCCAGCGGCAGGAAGGCCACCGGCCCTGTCCGAAGAAACCTCTGCCAGGCGGTGGCCTGGTGCGGCAGCTCGGTGCGCACATGGGCCACCACGGCGCGCTGGCCGTAGGCTTCGCTCTGCACCTCGATGCCTGCCAAGGCGCGCGTCGCGGAACCGGCGCCATCTGCCGCCACCACCAGCCGCGCCTTCAGGCGCCGGCCGCCGTCCAGCGTGAGTGTCGCCCCTGTATCTTCCAGCGCCAGCGCCTCCGCCTTGGCGGGGTGCATCAGCGTCACCTTGGAGTTGCCCTTCAGCCGCGCCCACAGGGCATGCTGCAAGAGCGAGTTCTCCACGATGTAACCCAGTTCCGGTTCGCCGAGATCGGCGCTGTCGAAATGCACGCTGCCCTTGCCGCCCGCGTCCCACACCTGCATGTCCCGGTAAGGCGAGAGCCGCGCCGCGGCCACTGCCGGCCAGACCCCCAAGGCTTCCAGGATGCGGCGGCTCGCCATGGAGAGGGCGAACACCCGCAGGTCCACCTCGCCTTTCGGGTCGTAGGGGGCCGGGGTCTGGGCATCGATGAGCGTGAGCGTGAGGCCCTTGTCCGCCAGCGCGCAGGCCAGCGCCGCGCCGACGACGCCTCCCCCGACGATGGCGACATCTGGATCTTTCATGTCAGCGGCCATTGAGGGATGAGATGCGGTAAAGGGATTTGCCGCCGCGTAGCGGAGAAGATCGCGGATTCACTCCGCGATCTTCGAGCCTGAAAAGGACAGGGATGGCCTTTTCAGGCTTCGGAATGGAGCGAATGCGGTAGTTGCGCATCAGCGTATCGGAAGCCCGCGGGCAAGCCTGGATAGATGACCATCTAGGCCCATATTCTTCCGCATGAGCGTCCGGCGTGTGGCGGGCATCAGTTCCATAGCCAGGAGGCCCGCGTTGCGGCCGATGGCCGCGCTCGTGAGCGGGTTTGCAAACAGCCGGTTCAGCATGTCGGCGAACAGCGCCGTGCCCTTCTGATCGCCGGCGCGGGCATCCACGTAGCGGGCCAACACTTCAGCCGCGCCGAGATCCTGTCCCTCCCGCTGGGCGTCCGCGATCACCTCGGCGAGCACGGCCACGTCCCGCACCGAGAGGTTGAAACCTTGGGCTGCCACCGGGTGCAGGGCATGGGCGGCATTGCCGATGATGAGCGTGCGCGTGGCCTGCTGGGCTTTCGCCCGCACCATGCTCAGGGGATAGCTTGCGCGCTTGCCAACCTGGATGAACCTGCCGAAGCGCCCGCCGAAACCCTCGGCAGCCTGGGCCGCGAAATCCGCATCGTCCAGGCCGAGGATCGCCGGCGCCTTCGCGGCATCCTTGACCCAGACGAAGCCGTACTTGTCGCCGCCCATGGGCAGGAGTGCCAGGGGACCGCTGTCGGCGAAGCGCTCGAAGGCGGTCTCCGCCTCGGGCCG
>Ga0070714_100001132_pt1 | contig 19135 bp, 12 predicted proteins | sample LARL83metaG_FD_65450 | JGI IMG/M metagenome (GOLD analysis project Ga0070714, IMG submission 65450) | Corn, switchgrass and miscanthus rhizosphere microbial communities from Kellogg Biological Station, Michigan, USA - LAR L8-3 metaG | ecosystem: Host-associated > Plants > Roots > Rhizosphere ... | reverse complement strand
GTGCGCCAGGTCGCCTATCCGGTGCAGGAGAAGGGCGGCGCCATTTGGGCCTATATGGGCGAAGGCGAACCGCCGCTGATTCCCGATTTCCAGTTCCTGGCCGCGCCGGAGCCCAACCGGCTGGCGTTCCGCACCATCCAGATGTGCAACTGGCTCCAGGGCCTCGAGAGCGTGATCGACCCGGTGCATACGACCTACCTGCATCGCCGGCCGATCGGCACGCGCAGCATCCGCTCGGGGAATGACGTCGCTGCCATGAGAGGCACCGAGCCGCCTGAAATTGCGACCGAAACCACCAGCCTCGGCATAAGGATATATGCTCTTCATACGTCGTCGAACGGCGGCAAGTACCTGCGCGTCAACAACTACGTGTACCCTTGTGGCGCCACGCCGACGACCGGCAACGCGCGTGCCGGATATCAGGGACGCTGGTTCGTCCCCAGGGACGACGTCAGCCATCACGCCTTCGAGTTCATCTATCGGCATTACGAGCCCCTGGACAAGGAGGCCCTGAGAAAATTCCGTGCCGAGAACGTCGGACCCGACAATCGGCACATCCGCCGCGCCGAGAACCGCTATCTGCAGGACCGCGAGGAGATGAAAGGCGGCGGCAGCTTCTGCGGCATGGGAGAGTACTTCCCGGCGCAGGATGCTTTTGCGATTGAAAGCCAAGGCGCCATTCGCGATCGCACGCGGGAACATCTCGGTTCCACCGACATCGTCATCGCGGCCGTGCAAAGGATGCTGCTCAAGGCTATAGCGCAGATACAGGACGGCGGCGAAGCGCCGGGTCTTATACGCAGCGATCCCAAAGGCATCTTGACCGATTTCATTTGCTTCGAAGGTCCCATCAGTGAGGATGAGGACGGACCCACTTATTGTCGTCGTCTGATGTCCGGCACGGCGGCAGCGGAATAGAGATCATGGCGAACCACGCCCGTCCGCTCCTCGCGGGCTTCGTAACCGCCGGATTACTGGCGGCCTCTCCCGTTGGCGCCTCGGCCCAGCAGGCCGATTTCTACGCAGGCAAGACGGTCGACCTCTACATCAGCCAAGACGCCGGCAGCGGTTACGATCTTTATGCCCGCCTAATGGGCGAGAATATCGGTCGATATCTTTCGGGGCATCCGACCATTATCCCGCGCAACATGCCGGGCGCCGGGGGCATGCGCGTGATGAGTTATCTCTACCAGGTGGCTCATAAGGACGGCACTGTATGGGGCGCCGTCGACCGCGGCGTCGCGGTTGAACCGATCCTTTATGGAAAGGATTCCAAGGCCCCCTTCAAGAACCCGCTCGAGTTCAACTGGCTCGGCAGCCTGAACACGGAAATCGGCGTTGCCGCCGTCTGGCACACCACGGGCATCACATCGTGGGAGGAGATACGCGCCCGGCCGACCATCGTGTCGATGGCCAACTCCCAGGGAGGCTTCGGCGCCCGCGCGCTCAACAGCATTCTCGGCACCAAGTTCCGGCAGGTCTGCTGCTATGGCTCGGACAGCAATCAGAACCTCGCCATGGAACGCGGCGAGGTCGAGGGGCGCGTCGGCTGGTCATGGTCCAGCCTCAGAGCGTCCAACATGGACTGGCTGAAGACCGGAAAGATCAGGCTTCTGATGCAGGTGGGCCTGCAGAAGAACCGGGAAATTCCGGGCGATGTGCCCCTGGTCGTCGATCTCGTTAAAACCGAGAGGGATCGAAAGGCGCTGACGATCATCTTCGCCAATCAGTCGATGGGCCGGCCGTTCGTCATGCCTCCGGGCGTGCCCCCTGCGCTCGTCTCGAAGGTGCGGCGCGCATTCGCGGAGATGATGAAGGATCCCGTCTTCCTCATGAACGCGGCCAAGCGCCATCTCGAAGTCAGCGATCCGAAATCCGGCGAAGAAGTCCAGGAGCTGCTCGAGGAGGTCTATGCATCGCCGCCGGAAGCCATCGCCGCGGCGCAAAGCGCCATGAAGGAAGGCGAAATCAAGATGATCGAGGGCGCCAAGAAATAGCTGGCCGCGCCTTGTTTGAAAGGAGGGGAATCGTTACATGCTGACCCAGGCTCAAAACGATCTGATGACCCAAACCGGTCCCGGCACGCCGGCAGGAAAATTGCTGCGCAGCTACTGGCAGCCGATCGCGGCCTCCGAGGAGATGCCGATCGGCGGCGCGCCGATGCCGATCCGGATCATGAGCGAGGATCTGGTCCTCTTTCGCGACGACAAGGATCGTCTTGGCCTGATCGGACTGCACTGTGCCCATCGCGGCACCGATCTCTCGTATGGCCGCGTCGAGGACGGTGGCCTGCGCTGTCTTTATCACGGCTGGCTGTTCGACATTAACGGCAAGTGCCTCGATCAGCCGGCCCAGCCCGCCGACAAGAAGTTCTGCGACAAGATCCGTCATCCCGCGTACCCGGTCCAGGAGAAGGGCGGCTGCATCTGGACCTACATGGGCGAAGGCAAGCCGCCGCTGATTCCCGATTTCGAGTTCCTGACCGCGCCCGAGCCCAACCGTGTGACCTTCCGCGTCATCCAGATGTGCAACTGGCTCCAGGGGCTGGAGAGCTCGACCGATCCGGCCCACACCACCTATCTCCATCGCCGGCCCGCCGGGACCGCCAGCGTGCGCTCCGGCAACGATGTGGCGGCGCTGCGCGGCGACGATCCGCCCGAGATTTCGACCCAGAACACCGCCTACGGCACGCGCATTTTCGCGCTGCACAACGCGCCCAACGGGCGCAAGTATCTGCGCGTCAACAATTACGTCTATCCATCGGGCGCCACACCCTCGACCTCGACCGGCGAGAGCGGCTACCAGGGCCGCTGGTACGTGCCGATCGACGACCACAGCCATGTGCGCTTCGAGTTCTTCTACCGGCATTCCCAGCCGCTCAATAAGGAAGCGCTCCGGAAAAATCGCGCCGAGAACGTGGGGCCGGATCTCCGCCACATCCGCCGGCCGGAGAACCGTTATCTCCAGGATCGCGAGGAGTTGAAGGCCGGCAAAAGCTACGGCGGCATGGGACTGCATTTCCCGTCCCAAGACGCTTTCGCCATCGAAACCCAGGGCACCGTTCAGGACCGCACCCGGGAGCATCTCGGCTCGACCGACATCGTCATTACGGCGGTACGCAGGACGCTGCTGAAGGCGATCGAGCAGGTGCAGGAAGGCAAGGAAGCGCCCGGCCTGCTGCGCGAGGCATCGCAAAACCCCTTCACCGACTTCGTCTGCACCTCGGGCTACATCGAGGACCACGAGGACGGACCCAGCTTCTGCCGCCGGGTGCTGAACGCCAAGACGGCTGCCGAGTAATGCCGGTGAATCTGCAACTGAGCGTCGGCATGGCCGACAACCCGCGCACCCACCCGATCTTCGAGGGTAAGGTGAAGCCGGACGGCGTCGATCTGATCTGCACGCCGCTGCATGCGTCCGAATTGTTCTGGCGTCAGTTGCGCTTCGGCGATTTCGACGTTTCCGAAATGTCGATCTCGTCGTTGATGATGGCTGTGGCGGGCGGCGATACGCGCTGGGTCGGGATTCCCGTGTTCACCACGCGCCGCATGTTCCAGGTCGGCACCCTGGTGCGCAAGGATCGCGGCATCGACAAGCCTGCCGATCTCATCGGCAAGAAGCTCGGTGTGCCGGAGTATCAGCAGACAGCGGCGTTATGGACGCGCGGCTTCCTCCAGCACGAATACAACGTCCATCCACGCGACATCGAGTTCTGGATGGAGCGCAACGACGACATGAGCCAAGGGGCCGCGGTCGGCTTCAGGCCTCCCAAGGATGTGAAGCTCCATTACATCCCGAACGAGACCAACATGGGCCAGATGCTGCTCGACGGGAAGCTCGACGGTGCACTGCGCTATCTCGCCGGCACCGACAATCTGGTCGATCGCTCGACGGTCGATCTCTACAAGCATCCCGACTTCAAGACCCTGTTCCCCGATCCGCACGCCGAGGGCGTGCGGTTCTACAACAAGACCGGCATTTATCCGATCAACCACGGCATGGTGATCAAGCGCGAAATCGCGGAGAGGCATCCGTGGGTCGTGCTCAATCTCTACAAGGCCTTCGTGAAGGCCAACGAGATTGCCGAGAAACAGCGCAAGGACTCGGTCGGCTATCACTTGGAGACCGGCCTGTTGCCGCCCGAAGCCCGCAAGGCGATCGCGACGCCCTTGATTCGCCACGGCATCGAGGCCAACCGCAAGGTGCTGGAGACCGCAGCGCAATATTCCTACGAGCAGGGGCTGACGCCGCGCCTGATCAAGCTCGAAGAGATGTTCGCGCCCTCGGTGATGGAACAGTAGGCGCGACTCGCGCGCCTACTCCCAGCTCGCGAAGGCCATGCCGCAGCCGGTGCCGCCCTCGGAGCGATAGGACGGCACGTAGTCGATCAAGTTCATCGCCAGATCCGTCTCGGACAGGATACCGGCGACGGTGATCCAGTTCTTTGTCTCCGAGGTGCCCGACCGGAACATGCCGGAGGGCTCGGCGAAGATCGTCCCGGTGTCGCGGTTCTTGATCGCCGTCAGCATACGGTTGTCGAACTCCTCGTCGATCACGAAATGGCTGATGCCGCCGGAGGCGCAGATCGCCACCCGCTTGTCAGCGTTGGCCCCGTTCCAGCTCGCGATCGCCCGGCCGATCGACTGCCCAAACCGGTAACACCGTTTGGCCGTCGGCTGGTTGGGCGGGAAATAGGTGTTGAGCAGAATCGGCACCACCGGGATCGCGCGGTCCCTGAGGATGCGTCGATAGACGAAGCCGACCGCGTGGCCGACGCCGATCGGGCCCCGCTCGTTCGCGCGTTGCCTGGCCGAGATCGCGACGTCGAACTCGTCGACGATCGCCCGCTCGACGATGGCGACCGCGAGGTCTTTCGGCACCGGATAGACCTGATCCTCGGGCGGATGGCTCGCCGACATGGCGAGCGCTATGCCCGGACTCTTGGTCTTCAGTATTTCGGGGTCGATCGCGGCGTTGATCACCCGATCCGCGCAATAGACGGTGAACGACGGCTGAACGTCATCGAAGAACCATTCGTGCTGATCGTCGCCCACCACGACGACGATGTCGGGCGCCACCTCGGCCAGCTTTTGGCCGAGCCGGTCGAGCGCGCGCTGGTTGCGCTCGTGGCGGTTGCGCCGCGCCTCGATCCCCATTTCCTTGACGAAATCCCGCTCGCCGTCGCGGACCGCAACCAGCTCGGGAAAGGTGTAGACGCCGCCGCGGAACGGATGCCTGGGGTTCTTGCGGTCGTCCTCGGCGCGCAGGTCCCAGCGCTCGGGCGGAGTCGACAAGAGCGGCCCGTGCGACGTGCCGAATCCGTAAACGATCTTGGCCATAGTCGGGGCGCTCCTGGGTTATGGCCCGCATCCTAGTCGTGGGCTCGCATCCCTCACAAGTCCAACGGCTCGATCGGGGCGGCATTCAGCGAGCCTTTGGCCATTTGCCATGCGCTGGAATACAGTCAGTCGCATCCGTCGACTCGACGAATAACGGCACCGCACCTTGCTGGCGGTTTGCAACGCCGGTATTCTGACCGCCGGCACAAAATCGGAACGGTTGGCTTACGGCGGGAGACAGTCATGAACCGTGAATCGCTTCCCAAGAGCATCACCGGCATCAGTCACAGCGGGTTCTATGTCGACGATCTCGATCGCACGACCGAGTTCTACACCAAGGTGCTCGGCGCCCGCGTGGCCTGGCGCAACGACAAATCGGAGAATCCGCTGATGAAGCTCTACATCGGCGACTTCGGCCTCTCGATCATCAAATGGCCGCCCGATGTGCCGAAGTTCGAGGTTCCCCACGCAATTCACTGGGCCTATCGCATCGACCCGGCAACTGCCGAAGAAACCGTCGAATACATCAAATCGTGCGGCATCGACGTCGAAGGACCGGTCGGGCACAAGCGCGAGGAAGGAATCCTCAATTGGTTCTTCCTCGATCCCGACAATTACCGGGTCGAGGTCGAGGCGCGTTTCGCGAGCGCCAAGGAAGCGGCGGAGGTCCTCGAGCGCGGCAAGGCCAACCGCAAGTCGGAAATGGGCCTGTACGGCGGTGACCCTGTCAGGAAGACGCAAAAAGCCTGACACGCCTTTCGTCGCTCGTCGGCGCGGACACCCGGACCGCTCGCATGGCGTTCGAAACGCCGAAAAAACCGGGTCGGGACAATGGGGGATTCCGGCATGAAGAGATGGCTTCTCGCGACCGCAACGGCGTTGCTGTCGACCTTGATCCTTGGTGGCGGAGCCGGGGCTGTGGACCTGCCCAAGGCGACCCAGAGCGCGCTCGCCGAGCTCAAGCTCGACCCTTCGCTGCTCGACGGGCTCGATGCGGAGCTCGACGTGCCCAAGGCTTGGCTCGATGGTGCGGCCAAGGAGAAGGAAGTCGTCATTCTCGGCACATGGAACGCCGGCGAGTTCCGCGCCATGACGGCACCCTTCAAGGAACGCTATCCTTTCGTCAACCTGCGCTACAGCCGGAGCGGCACGTCGCAGCGCACCACGCAGGTTCTGGTCGCGCTCGGCGAAGGCCGGGTCACCGCCGACGTCATGACCGGCATCGCCGATGCCACCTTTGAGTTCATCAAGATGAAGGCGCTCGCCGATCTGCGCGATCTGCCGGGCTTTAAAAATCTGTCGAGCGACTTTGTCGCCAGCGACGGCACCTGGCTCGCCCACAAGCTGTCGTTTCGCTGCATGGCCTACAACACCGACAAGGTGAAGAAGGACGATCTGCCGCAGACATGGGACGACCTTCTGAGCAATCCGGCCTGGCGGAACGGCAACCTCGCCCTGTCCAATCATGCCGATTCCTGGCTGCTCGTCCTGTGGGACAAATTCGGCGACAAATGGGGGGCGGATTTCACCCGCCGCCTGTTCGACGAGGTGCGGCCGCAGCGGCGCACCGAAGGCATGACCGCGACGACGTCGCTCGTCGCGGCCGGCGAGTTTCACGCCAACCTTCCCGCGCCCGAGTGGGTCGCCCAGAAACTGGTCACGAAAGGCGCGCCGATCGGCTACCACTGCCCGTCGCCGGTGCCGGTCACCGTGTCGCAGATCGCGATGCTGGAGAAATCGCCGCACAAGAACGCCGCGCGCCTGTTCATAAACTGGATGGTGAGTCGCGAAGGGCAGATCCTGCAATACGAGAAGACCTTCGCCGTGCCGGTCCACAAGGCGCTGCAGACGCAGCGCTTCCTGCCGTTCGCCGATACCATCATCGGCAAGCCCGAGCTCGTTCGCGACGACGCCCTGCTCGGCAGCGATCAGAACAAGAAGATGATGGAGACGTGGAACGGCTACTGGACCGCGGGCAGCAAGACGGCGCCGTGACCGGGTGCCCGTCGAACCGCACGAAATAAGCTTCGTCGCCGATCTGGGACATGCCCAGGTGCCCGTTGACGCTCCCATCCGGATCCACCGGAAGCGGAGCGGCGGGATTTCATCAGGATTAGGGGGAAGGCATGCCAGCAAAAGCCGGTCGCCATTTTTTGCAGATACCGGGGCCGACGAACGTACCCGATCGCGTGCTCAGAGCGATGGATCGCCCGATCGTCGACCATCGGGGACCGGCGTTCGCGAAGCTCGGGTTGCGCGTGCTCAGCCGTCTCAAGGGCATCTTCAAGACCAACGGACACGTCGTGATCTACCCTTCGTCGGGAACCGGAGCCTGGGAGGCGGCGCTGACGAACACGCTGTCTCCGGGCGATCGCGTTCTGATGTTCGAGACCGGCCAGTTCGCCGTTCTGTGGCGCGATCTGGCGCTGCGGCTCGGCGTCGAGGTCGATTTCGTTGCCGGCGACTGGCGCAGAGGCGTCGATCCGTCGATCGTCGAGCAACGTCTGGCGCAGGATCGCGCGCACCGGCTCAAAGCGGTCTGCGTCGTCCACAATGAGACGTCGACCGGCGTCGCCAGCCGAATCGGGGAGATTCGCGCCGCGATCGACCGTGCTGGTCATCCGGCCCTGCTGATGGTCGATACGGTGTCGTCGCTGGGATCGATCGATTATCGCCACGACGAGTGGGGGGTCGACGTCGCGGTGTCGTGCTCCCAGAAGGGACTGATGCTGCCGCCGGGCCTCGGACTGAACGCGATCGGCCAGAAGGCGCTTGATGCGGCCAAGGCGGCGCGGCTTCCCAAGTCCTACTGGGACTGGCAGCCGATGCTCAAGGCCAACGCCGACGGCTTCTTTCCCTACACGCCCGCGACCAACCTCCTCTACGGCCTCGACGAGGCTCTCGCCATGCTCGAGGAGGAAGGGCTCGACCGCGTGTTCGCGCGCCACGACCGGTTTGCCGAAGCGACGCGCCGCGCGGTCGCAGCATGGGGCCTCGAAAATGTCTGCCTGGAAGCCAAGGAATATTCGAGCGTGCTGACCGCCGTGCTTCTTCCCGAGGGTCACGATGCGGACAGGCTTCGCAAGCTGGTTCTCGACCGCTTCGACCTGTCGCTCGGCACAGGTCTCGGCAAGCTGCAGGGAAAGGCGTTTCGCATCGGCCATCTCGGCGACCTCAACGATCTGACGCTCGCCGGCGCCTTGTGCGGCGTGGAAATGGGGCTCGGTCTTGCCGGGGTCGCTTGCCAGAAGGGCGGCGTCGACGCGGCGCTCCGCTATCTCGGCGAAACGTCCGGCGGCTGAGCCCGGCTCTTCGGGTTTCGCTCAGCGCCTTGAAATTGCGGCGTGCCGCCGGAGTCGAAGGTGAGAACTTTTGGGCAACAGCATTTAAAGTATAATATTGGCTGAGATCAGCCAATTATTCTTCGTTTGGCTCGCCTTGCTACCAGCCCCGTTCCATCTCTTAGGATTAGTATGAGAACGCGGGAGGTCGAGCGACGCTACCTTGGGCGGCGCTTGCGGCAATCCCAAAAACAGCGCCACTCCATCCGTCACTGCCCAGTTGGCTGTGAAGTACATTGGCCACTGTCTGCTTCATTCGAGTTGATGCATGCATGAGGGAAGAAAGCACGAGCGGCGCCCGCAGCTCGTATTTGGCAACCAGGTAGAACAATCCCTTCAGAATCCGGCGGCTTTTGGCGCGCAGGAATCCGAAGCGGGAGCTGATCGCCGGCAGCCAGAGTCACGCGAAGGTCACACTCGAAACCCGCCGGTTCGAAGCGCAGCGACGGCGATTCGCCACCGTCAGCCGACAAAAACCGGCGCAGCAGCGTACTTCCGAAGCCGGTTCGGGTGGGCGGCACGACCTGCGGACCGCCGCATTCACGCCATGACAGGATGAGCGCATCGCCCTTGTCGCCCGTTTCGACCCGCCAGCGCACGGTCACCTTGCCGGTCGGTACCGTCCAGGCACCGTACTTGCGGGCGTTGGTGCCAAGCTCATGCAGCGCGATGCCGAGCGTAAGTGCCGACTCCGACTGAAGCTTGATCCTCGGTCCGTCGCAAGCGAGGGTGGGATCCGCGTGCTCGATTGCCAACTGTCGGTGAACCAGGGCATGAATGTCGGCGCCGCCTCCCTCGCTTTCCGAGGACAGCCGCTGTGCACTGGCAAACGAACGGATGCGATCGTTGAAGCCGTCGAAAAATAGTTCGGGATCGGTGGTCAGCTGGCGCATTTGGCGCACCACCGACTGAATGATGGTAAAGACGTTGTTCAGGCGATGGTTCATTTCACTCGTCAGCAGCCATTGCTTTTCCTGGGCCATCCTGAGGTCGTCTTCCAGGCCGAAGCGCGCGATCTGATCGGCGGCATGGCGCCCCAGCAGCTTGATCGCCGTCATCTCGTCGGCCGTCGGCCGGTGCGGCTGTCCAAAATACGTCGAGACGACCCCGACTAGTTCGCCCAACGTCGTGACCATCGGCGTCGATTGCATCGCGCGATAGGATGACGCCTTGGCAATAGCGCGAAACGGTGCGTAATCGGCATCCACCTCGACATCGGAGATAATGACGGCGCGACTTTCGCGCAGTACGCGGCCGCTGCCGCAGCGATCGTCAGCCGATACGCTGCTGAACACTTTCAGGAATTCTTCGGGATAGACTTTCTGGGAAGCGATCTCCAGCGTACGCGATTGGGGATTGAACAACTGCACAATGCCGAAGTCGGCACCGTGCAGGCTGATCGACGCATCAACGAACCGGCTGAGAAAATCATCGCGACCGTGCTTGCCGCAAAAAGACGTCTCCGCCATCGACAGGCGTTTCAGGACGTCCATGCAATTTTTTCCAGGAATGACCGGCTCCTCTGAATTTGTGCAGCAACGGCTTGTGACAATCCAAGTCATCGGCAACTGCGGCAGCGCTTGGCTTCGTCTGCACCCGCACAGTCTCGGCATGCTTTTAGCTTCCTTACGGATACTCATAGAAAAGATGCACGGTGATGAACAGGATCGGAATGTACTCAAGCGCGACGAAGCCACAGGGGAGATTATTCACCGGCGAATCATGCCGACCTTGATGCAAATGCTGTGTGCGTTGCGGTGTTGAAATGCGCCACCGCTCTTCTAAATGAGTCTATCAAAAATTATTCAGTCAGCGATCTGAGCGGGATTTTGCAGTCGCTGCTGACGATGGAGGATGTGCATCACATCGAAACGTGCAGCTGCACTTTGTGCACGCGATCGCTGAACTTGAAATCGCTGAACATCGAAAATGTGACTGCAACGCTGGCACTGTCCGATACTGGACCCGGAAAGTATTTACAGCTTGCGAGACGCTCGGCCGCTATCCTTGGTCGGCGTATGCTCAGCGTTTATTTCATCACCGCTCACCCAAGCCGCCGCCAATGCCAAGCGGGCCAACTCTGGCAGGGATTTCGAGCCGGTTTTTTTCATGATCGAGGCGCGGTGATTCTCGACCGTCCGCTGGCTTATATGTAGATCGGCAGCAATATTTTTATTCGGGTGCCCGCCGAGAACCATGTCCATGATCTGGCGCTGTCGCGACGTCAGTTCGGCGATATGGCGCGCGGCGTTATCCCGTTTCGCCTGCATTTTTCTCAGATCCCGCGACTGTGCAAAAGCACGTTGGATACTGGCGATCAGCTCCTTGCCGTTGATCGGCTTCTCGATGAAATCCGAGGCTCCGGCCTTCATGGCCTTAACAGCCATCGATACATCGCCGTAGCCGGTGATGACGATGGCCGGCGTGCGGTAGCCGGAATCGGTCAAATGCCGCAGCAGTTCGAGCCCGTTCATTCCTGGCATCGTGGCGTCGATCAGGAGACAAGTTTCCCGGCCCGGGCGGTAGGCCTCAAGGAAGCTTTCCGAAGAAGCGTGATCCTCGACCGCATGGCCGACGTCTTCAAGAACGCTGCGAATTCCGTCTCGCGTTCCTATGTCGTCGTCGATGACGATGACAACCGGCCCGTCGGTACCCACAACTGTTTTAATGGCCTTTGATGCCTGCGGATGCGGAATGGCTTGCGGGGTGTGCAGGAGACGCTGGATAGCCGACGTCAATTCCCTTACTTTCACCGGCTTGTTGAGCTTTACGCAATTATGCTGCTCGATATTGCGCAATGTTTCGGTCGATATGTCGCCGGTGAGAATAATTCCCGGAACAGAACGATGGAGCAAAATGCGTACTTTCGCGATTGTCTCCAACCCATTCATGCCGTTCGGCAGATTGTAATCGGCAAGAATTAGGTCGGGAACGATCGTCCCTTGCGCTATCAGATTTATCGCATCGACACCGTCGGCTGTGGTTGTCGCGTGATGGCCCTCTTCGTTAAGCAGGAGTTGGAGCAGTTCGCGCACTTCTGGATCGTCTTCGATGGCCAGGATTGTACCGCGGCTTTTAGCCTCCCCTAGGACCACGTCTCCATCACTCTGAACCGAGACTGCCGGCAGCGCGATGACCGGCGGCAGGGCGATCTCGACGGTAAATGTCGAGCCCTTGCCCGGATGGGAGCGAACATGCACCTGATGGCCCAGTACGGCGCTAAGCCGCTTGACGATCGACAGACCGAGGCCGAGGCCCCTGCCCCGTTCGCGGGCGGCGCTGTCGACCTGATGATATTCCTCGAAGATCGCTTCAAGCTCCTCGGATGGAATGCCTGTTCCGGTATCCCAGACTTCAATGTTCACCGTTCCTTTACGTCTGCGGCACCCGAACAGGATCTTGCCTTGCTTGGTGAATTTCAATGCATTCGACAGCAGATTGCGGACAATCTGCTCAAGCATGCGTGGATCGCTGGTGACGGAAACGCTGCTGGGAACCATGCGCAATTCAATGTGCTGTGCTTGCGCGTGATAGGAGAATTCTTCGTTCAAACCGATAAGCAAGTTTTTGATCGGGAAGTTGACGATCTGGGGACGGACCGTGCCGGCTTCGATCTCGTTAATGTCGAGAAGCGTATTCAACATCCCGGATATGACGCCCAGGGTTTCCTCGATCCGCGCGACCAGCTTCTGTTCTGACTCTCCTTTGACGACCTTCATCAGCAGTCCCTGAAGCAGGGAAAGCGTCTGCAGCGGCTGGCGCAGGTCATGACTCGCGACCGCAAGGAACCTCGATTTTGCGGCATTGGCCGAATCGGCCTTCTGTTTGGATTCTTCCAACGCCTTCGCTATGTTTTTCACATTGGTGATGTTCGCAAAAGTGACGACCACGCCCTCGACTTTGTCGTCATGGGTGCGGTACGGCATAATGCGGCGAATAAACCAGACACCGCTCTGCGTTTCGATCTCCCGATCGATCGGCACCAGATTCCCCAGCACCATGCGGGCATCCTCCGAAAGAGAATGGTCGACGGTCAGGGAATTGAGATCGGCGAGCGGCCGCCCAATATCGGTTGGAATGATGTTGAAAAGCGCTTTTGTCGCGGGCGTAAAAAAGCGAATCTTGAGATTGATGTCGAGGAAAAGCGTTGCCACATCCGTACTGTAGAGAACGTTCTGCAGATCGTCGGAGGTGGCACGCTGCATCTCCAGCGTTTCCTGAAGCTGATAGTTGAGAGCCGTCAGTTCCTCGTTGAGCGACTGCAATTCTTCCTTTGATGTCAGCAGTTCTTCATTCGCCGATTGATATTCCTCATTAACCGACAAAGCTTCTTCGTTGATCGCCCGCTGCTCTTCTCCTGAAATCTCAAGGTTGCGAATGGCGCCCTGAAGCTCCATTTGCGTGACAGCAAGTTCCTGTTCCAGCTCGGCAATGTGCGGCAGTTCTTTCAATCCCGTTTTCCGGGCCGTCTTCTTTTCATCGATTGGATCATCGATAAAGCACAGCAACAGCAGGTTCTCGCCCTCGTGCAGAACCGGATGCGCGGCGATATTGATTTCTCGCACCTTGCCATCGCGATTCATCCGGCCGCCGAAAACGGCAACAGGTGCGTTTTTCTCGAACGCCTGATGGATCACCGAGCGAAGCTTTGTCCGCAGGCCATCGCGCGCCATGGCGAGCAAATCGTGAATGGGATGGCCCGGCGCAACTTTGAGATAATGGTCGATCGGCCCCAGGGAAAAAAGGCACTCGCGCTTGCGGTTGATCAAAACCGCTGCAGGCGCGTAGGATTCCATCACCAGGCGGCGACACAGGTCGGCAAGGCCGATCTGGCGCGAGAGCGCCGGGACCAGTGCGGTGCGCATGGGGAGACGCACACCATCAGCAGTGCTCATCGGGAAGCTGACATCGCCCGGCCCACTCAGGCCGGTATGCCGATAGAGGCGCTCCTGCTTGTAGACCGTCTCAAACGGGCCGCCGAGACTGCTGATTGTCTCGGCGCTGCCAAGCAGGAGAAGACCGCTTTCGCGCAACGCGAAATGGAAAACCGATATGACCTTTTCCTGCGCCTCGGCGCCCAGATAGATCAGCAGGTTCCGGCATGAAATCATGTCGAGACGCGAGAACGGCGGGTCCGCCAGCAGATCTTGGACCGTAAAGATCACCATCGCCCGCAATTCCGGAGAGACCCGGTAACCGTGCTCGTCCTTGGAAAAGAAGCGGGCAAGGCGTGCCGGTGAGACGTCCGACGCAATCGATTTTGAGTAAAGCCCGTCCCGGGCGATGGCAATGGCATCCGCATCGACATCCGAGGCGAATATCTGCAGCTTGACCTGGTGCCGACCACGGGCGATCTGCTCGTTGAAAATCATGGCCAGGGAGTAGGCCTCTTCTCCAGTGCTGCATCCGGCAATCCAGATGCGCAGGGACTGATCAGCCGGCAGCTTTGCGATCAGGTTGGGAACGATCTCGTTCGCTAAAAGCTTGAACACCTTCGGATCGCGAAAAAAACTGGTCACATTGATGAGCAGGTCATTGGCGAGAAGATCGAGCTCGGCAGCATCGCTCCGCAGCATTTTGAGATACCGATCCATCTCATTGGCCCTGATCGATACCAGCGCCATACGCCGTTCGATCCGCCGTCGCAGCGTACCCTCCTTGTAAAGGGTGAAGTCATGGCTCGTCTTCCGGCGCAGAAGGTCGATAATTTCAGTGAGCCGACCCGGTGAATCTTCTTTCTGTAACGACTCGTTATCCACCTCGACCGGATCCTTCCACTGCGCATATTTGAGGATAGCTTCCGGAATCTTCGCGATCGGACGCACGAAATCGACCGCACCGGTCATGATTGCGTTGCGCGGCATTCCGTCGTAACGCGCCTCTTCCGGATCCTGGGCGATGACAAGACCGCCCCTATCCTTTACCGCCCTGATCCCAAGGCTGCCGTCGGCGCCCGTACCCGATAGGATCACGCAGACCGCGCGCGAACCGCACTCCTTGGCCAGCGAGTACAACAGGAAGTCGAAGGGAAGTCGGGCACCGTGACTTACCTCGGGCTGGGAGAGGCACAAAGCGCCGTTGGCGAGAGAGAGGTAGGTTGCCGGCGGGATAACGTAGAGATGATTGGGCTCGACCCGCATTCCATCCGTCGCCTGACGGACAGTCATCGATGTACGGCCGACCAGGAGGTCGACCATCATGCTTTCGTGAGTCGGATCGAGATGCTGGATAAGGATGAAAGCCATGCCGTTGCCGGCCGGCAAGTGCTCCATCAGATTCCTGCAGGCTTCGAGCCCGCCCGCCGAGGCCCCTATTCCGACAACCGGAAAATTTCCAGACCGGGAAGAAGGGCGGCGCGCCAGCACAGAGTGCGGCTTCGGTTGCGGTTGAGTCGCTTTAGCCGGAGGCGGACGGCTTTTAGGCATTTTGCCATCGCTCTTGGGCGCACCCTTTAATGGGAGACGCGCACGCAAGCTATCATGGTTTCATAACCACAGCGAACGCAGCGAAGACATTGGTAGCGTACTGCTTCGTTAGCCACCACGCATGGTAGCTTATGAGTAGATTCCGAAGCTGCGGGGCAGCCCTATTGATCTCATGTCCGCCTTCCCAACTGGCAGATCAGCGTAGCTGCCAGTGAAAGGCAACTGATTGGGCACATCGACGATCGCGCCAACTATCATTACACCCCCGATTGACTGACGACTGGTCTGGAAACGACCTCACCATCATCCGTGATCGACTTCCAGTTCCAGCTTCTGCATCCGAGGCACGCCGCTTGGTCTTTTTTATTGATCTCAAGCGGAGATCGATCGCGGCGAAATCCGCGTCAGCCGGTCAAAAGCCGTCCTGGAGCGCTTGGTAGGAAAGGGGCGCCCCTTTCGCCGTCAGAGGTTCTCTTTTGCTCAGGAAATGGCGTCCCCGGCGGGATTCGAACCCACGGCCCCAGGATTAGGAATCCTGTGCTCTATCCTGCTGAGCTACGGGGACCCGCGCACAGCGCGCCCGGTTTATAGCACGGCCGCGACATCAAGACGATGCGCCGCGCATCAATGCGTTTGCGCGAACGGCAACGAGTACTTGAGCAGCAGCACTTCGGTGCCGGGGTTGTGGTCGTCGAAGCCCGCGTTCGAGAGGTGGTAGAACTCGAGGCCGAGCCGGGAACGATCGTCGAAGCGATAGGCCGCCGCGATCGCGGATCGGAATTCGAGCGGATAGCCGAGATTCTTGCTGCTGCCGCGCCAATAGAAGCTCGGCGCGAACGACGGGGTTACGACGATGCGGTTGCCGAAGAACAGATCGACCGCGACGCCCGCATAGGCATCGCCGCCCCAATCGGAATTGACCATCAGGCCGGTGATGGGATGGAAGATCCAGAGGCGCTTCTGCGAGGCGTACTCGAACTGGAACGCCGCCGAGCTGAAATCGCCGGCAATGACGTCGAAGCCGCCGACACCGAAGCTCAGGAAATCGGGATCGCCGGCCTGGGAGTCGATGCGGACCTGGGCCGATGCCGGCGCAACGACCATCGCAAACGCCGCAAACGCCGCCATCGCGACGATCGCTTTCGTCGCGCGCATCCAAACGCTCCCCACGGCTGACCCCCTTCGCATGACCGCGGTTCTCCCGAACCCCCGGGGAACCTGCGCGGCATCTTAGGCGGACGGCGCGCAAGATCAAGCCTCGGCGGCCGCGGCGGTTTTCAGTCGGTAACCGGAAGGAAGCGATTGCCGGTGAAGCGCTCGGTGGCGGCGACCAGGGCGGCACGGATGCCGGGCTCGCTTGCGGCATGGCCAGCGTCGGGGACGATGACGTAATCGAGCCCGCCCGGACCGGAATCGGTGCGCGGCCAGGCGCGCACGAGGTCGTCTGCGGTGCGGATGGGGCAGACCACGTCGTAACGCCCCTGGACGACGACGGTCGGGATCTCCTCGAGCGCCTGGACGCCGGCGAGGAGTTCGCCCTCACCGAGAAAAAAGCGGTTGATGAAGTAATGCGCCTCGATGCGGGCCAGACCGAGCGCCGTCGGCTCGCGGGTGAAGGCGGCGGATACGGCGGCATTGGCGAGCAGCGTCGAGCAGGCGCCCTCATAGGCCGCCCACGAGCGCGCCGCGGGCCCGTGCACCGACGGCTCGGGATCGATCAGCCGGCGATGATAGGACGCGAGCAGATCGCCACGCTCGTTCTCCGGCAGGAATTCGGAAAATCGATGCCAAGCCTCGGGAAAGATCGACCGCATGCCGTGCAGAAACCATTCGCCTTCCAGCGCCCGGCCGAGAAAGACGCCGCGCAGAACCAGGCCGAGGCAGCGCTCCGGGTGCGCCTGACCATAGGCCAGCGCCAGGGTCGAACCCCACGAGCCGCCGAACACGAGCCAGCGATCGACGCCGAGATGCTCGCGCAAGCATTCGATGTCGGCGACGAGATGCGGCGTGGTGTTTTCGTCGATATCTCCGAGCGGCGTCGAACGGCCCGATCCGCGTTGATCGAATACGACGATGCGGTAGCGCTCGGGATTGAAAAATCGCCGGTGCTCGGGGCTCGCTCCCGCGCCCGGGCCGCCGTGCAGAAACAACGCCGGGATGCCGTCGGGATTTCCCGATGCCTCCCAATAGAGGCGGTGCCGCGCGCCCACGGCAAGAGCGCCGGTGGCGTAAGGCTCGATGGGAGGGAACAACTCGCGTCGCATGGGGTCCGGATGATAGGTCGCCGCGCGACCGCGGCCAAGGGTTGATCGGCCCCGCGTTCGACTTATGATTTGGCCGGAACCAATCCCGGTGTTCGTCGTCCTCACTTCATGATGCCCTTCTCCCGCTTCATCGCGTTCGCAGTCGGACACGGCCACCGCCTCGTCATGGGCGCGCTTCTGCTCGCGCTGCCGCTCGCCCTGGGATCGTGCGCAACCAATCCGGCGACCGGCGGGCAGTTCTTCAGCCTGATGTCGCCGCAGGAGGAGCAGCAGGTCGGGAACGAAGAACATCCCAAGCTCGTCCAGTCGTTCGGCGGCGAGATCGCTAACGAGGAGATCAAGCGCTACGTCACCAGCGTCGGCAATCTCCTCGCCAAGACGACGGAAACGCCGGATGCGAAGTTCACGTTCACGGTTCTCGACGACAACATCGTCAACGCCTTCGCGCTGCCCGGCGGCTACGTCCACATCACCCGCGGCCTGCTGGCGCTCGTCAACGACGAGGCCGAGCTCGCCGGCGTGCTCGGGCATGAGATGGGGCACATCACGGCGCATCACTCGGCGCAGCTCTACACGCGCTCGGTGCTGACCCAGATTCTCGCCGCCGGCGTCGGCATCGCCACCGGCAGCAGCGAGATCGGCCAGGTCGCGACGCAAGGCGCCGGCGTGTACCTCAAGAGCTATTCGCGCGAGAACGAGTATGAAGCCGATTCGCTGGGCGTGCGGTATCTGACCCGAGCGGGCTACGACCCCAACGCCATGGCCGCCTTCCTCAAGTCGCTCGAAGCGCATTCGCGGCTCGAGGCGGAGCTCGCCGGCCAGCCGCCGGGCACAGCCGATCAATTCGACATCATGGCGACGCATCCGCGCACGGTCGATCGCGTCCAGCGCGCAATCGCCGAGGCCGGCGCCGGCGTTCATCCCGCCCGGGCGGCCGACAATGGCCGCGAGGTCTATCTGCGCAAGATCAACGGTCTGATTTACGGCGATTCGCCCGATCAGGGCTACATCCGCGGCGACCGCTTCGTCCACCCGAAGTTGCGGTTCGAGTTCCGTGTCCCTCCGGAATTCAGGCTCGCCAACACGCCGACCGCGGTGATGGCGCGCAATCCCAACGGCGCGGTGATCGGCTTCGACGAAGTTCAAAAGGCAGGCGCGCTCACGCCGCGGGATTATCTGAGCCGGCTCAATGTCCGGCTTTCGGAGGCGGAGGACATCACCATCAACGGCCTGCGCGCGGCGACGGCGATGGCGCGCATCCAGACAAGCGGCGGGGAGCGCAATCTTCGCGTCGTCGCCATCCGCTTCAGCCCCGAGCATCTCTTCCGCTTCATTTTTCTCACGCCGGCGCAACTGACCGCATCGCTCGACGAAGCGCTCAAACGCACGACCTACAGCTTCAGGTCTCTGTCGGCGGCGGAGGCGGCGGCCCTGAAACCGTACCGGATTCGGGTGATGCGGGTGCATGCAGGCGACACCGTGCGGTCGCTCGCATTGCTGATGCCGTTTCCCGATTATCGCGAAGAGCGGTTCCGCGTTCTCAATGGGCTGGGACCGAACGACGGCCTGCCGCCCAACGGTCTCGTTAAGATCGTCGTCGAAGGCGACGTGCCGAAAAGCATTCTCTGAACGACGCGCACCGGCATCGATCGCCGCCGCAGGAGGTATGCACCCTACGCCTCTAGTGCTTCGAGGAGGTTTCCGTCGTTGTCGAAGGCGCAGCCGAGCAGCGGGCCACCGAATCCGGCTCCGGCATCGAGACTTGC
>Ga0070714_100001131_pt1 | contig 19143 bp, 16 predicted proteins | sample LARL83metaG_FD_65450 | JGI IMG/M metagenome (GOLD analysis project Ga0070714, IMG submission 65450) | Corn, switchgrass and miscanthus rhizosphere microbial communities from Kellogg Biological Station, Michigan, USA - LAR L8-3 metaG | ecosystem: Host-associated > Plants > Roots > Rhizosphere ... | reverse complement strand
CAGGCGCACGCCGAGTCGTGTTTCCAGGCGTTTCACCGCATCGCTCAATTGCGAGGCCGAGCCGTTGCCGGTGCGTGCCGCCTCGCGAAAACCGCCTGCCTGCACCACGGCCAGAAAGGCGAGTAGATCCTGCATGTCTGCTGCCATTGTTCGGCACTCCGTACAGCCCGTGCGGAGTGTGCCGGATTATCGTGCGGGAGGGGCGCGCCTATAGTCGGTTCATCCCGATGACTGAAAACTCCAGGAGAAAGCCATGAGCAACATCAAGCAAGCCGGCACGTTCGCGCTCGGCGACCGCGCCGTCAACCGCATGGGCTACGGCGCCATGCAGCTTGCCGGCCCCGGCGTGTTCGGTCCGCCCATGGATCACGCCGCCGCGTTGGCGGTGTTGCGCGCGGCGCTGGAAGCCGGCGTCAACCACATCGATACCAGCGACTTCTACGGCCCGCACGTCACCAACCGGATCATCCGCGAGGCGCTGCACCCGTATGCGGACGATCTGGTGATCGTCACCAAGGTCGGTGCGCTGCGCGGTGAAGATGCCTCGTGGAACCCCGCACAAAGCCCGGCGGAACTGGAGCAGGCCGTGCACGACAACCTGCGCAACCTCGGACTCGACGTGCTGGAGGTGGTCAACCTGCGCATCATGGGCGACGTGCACGCGCCATCCGAAGGTTCGCTCGAGCCACAGTTCAGCGCACTGGCCAAACTGCAGCAACGAGGTCTGATCCGCCATCTGGGTCTGAGCAATGTCACTGCTGCTCAGGTGGCCGAAGCCCAGTGCATCGCGCCCGTGGTCTGCGTGCAGAACCAGTTCAACCTGGCGCATCGCGAAGACGATGCCATCGTCGATGCGCTCGCCGCGCAAGGCATCGCTTACGTACCGTTCTTTCCACTCGGCGGCTTCAGCCCGCTGCAATCGCAGACGCTTTCCGATGTCGCCGCGCGTCTCGGCGCCACGCCGATGCAGGTTGCGCTGGCGTGGCTGCTCGCCCGTGCGCCCAACATCCTGCTGATTCCCGGTACGTCGTCACTGGGCCATCTGCACGAGAACCTGGCGGCGGCGGAGTTGCGGCTTGGTGCGGACGTGATGGCGGAGCTGGACGGCATCGGCAGGGGCTGATGGCCTGGGTTGCCATCGAACGGAGGGCTGACCAGCTGGAGCCTTCGGAGCTGCAAAGACTCGGGTAGCGGTCAGCCATCCCGTCCGCTCCACCTTGCTACCACCTGTGATCTCCACTAGCTTGCGCCGACTGCCATTGGCGGGATGACGCGCTTGAGAGTTTCCATCGGCAAACGCCTGTTCTTTGCGGTGCTGCTGTCGATCATGGCGGTCGCGGTGACTGGCGTGCAGCTGGTGCGCTGGAAACTGTCCGATCGATCTTCGCCGTCCGCGGCCAACAGCGACATGGATCGCCTCGACGGTCTGGTCGGCGCGCTGTCCACGCAGTATCGGCAGCATCACGACTGGTCGTTTTTACCGGTGTCGTCGGATCAGCGGAAGCGCTGGTTGCGCGATGAGCTGGTGCGCGTGCAGGTCGATCAGAAACCCGGCACTACGACGATGTCGCCGAGCGTGGCTTATCGCATCGGCCTGCTGGACGACAACCAGCGCTACCTGGCTGGCGCGATCGCGAACTGGGCCATGGTGGCGGTGGCATCGATCGATCGGGCCCAGCGGCCCATCCTCGTCGACGGCAAGGTCGTTGGTTATCTCGTCGTCGCCAAGTCGCAGAATCCCGACGACGAGCTGGCCATCGCTTTCCTGGTCGAGCAGCAGAGGAACCTGGCTATCCTCGCCGCGATCGGCGTGCTGCTGAGCGTGCTGGCGGCCGGCCTGCTGGCGGCGCATTTTCGCAGGCCGGTGAAGCAGCTGGTCGATGGTGCGCGCCAGCTCGGGCAGGGGCAGTTCGCTACGCGGCTGTCGATACGGCGCAGCGACGAACTGGGCGAACTGGCCGACACCTTCAATCACGTCGCGGCGCAGCTGCAGGACACCGAGCGTTGGCGCCAGCAGTGGGTGGCCGATACCTCGCATGAGTTGCGCACGCCGCTATCCGTGTTGCGCGCGCAGATGGAGGCGCTGCAGGACGGCATCCGCATCGCCACGCCCGACACCATCGCGCTGATGCTGCGGCAGGTGCAGTCGCTGACCAAGCTGGTCGACGAGCTGCATGAGCTGGCGCGCGTGGATACGGGACAACGGCAGTACGACAAGACGTCGATGGATGCATGGCAACCGGTGCAGGACGCGCTCGCGAGCTTCGCCGAAAAATTTCGCGTCGCGGGGCTGGCCGCTTCGATCGGTACGGTGCCGCCACGCACGATGGTGCATGGCGATGTGGAGCGGCTGCGCCAGGTCGTCGGCAACCTGCTGGAAAACAGCGTGCGCTACACCGATGCCGGTGGTCGCATCGTCGTCAGCGGCGCGGTGGTCGGCCACGAGTTGCACATAGCGATCGACGACTCGGCGCCGGCGGTCCCCGCGGATCTGCTCGATCGCCTGGGCGAGCGCTTCTTCCGCGTCGAATCCTCGCGCAACCGGCAACTCGGTGGTGCGGGACTGGGGCTGGCACTGAGCCGGCACATTGTCGAGGCGCACGACGGCCGGCTGGTGTTCGCCGAGTCGCCGCTGGGTGGCCTGCGCGCCATCCTCGTGCTACCGCTGGAAAGCTGAGATGAGCACAAACATCCTCATCGTCGAAGACGAAGCCGACCTGTCCTCCGTGATGGCCGACTACGCGACTGCCGCGGGCTACGCGGCGCGGGTGATCGCCGACGGTCGCGAGGCACTCGCCAGCGTGCGGCGCGCCATCCCCGACCTGATCGTGCTCGACATCATGCTGCCGAACCTCGACGGCCTGGCGCTGTGCAGGGCGGTGCGGGAATTCTCCGAGGTGCCGATCATCATGGTCACCGCGCGGGTGCAGGAGATCGACCGCCTGCTCGGCCTGGAAACCGGTGCCGACGACTATCTGTGCAAGCCGTTCAGCCCGCGCGAACTGGTTGCGCGCATCAAGGCCATCCTGCGTCGTTCGCGCAAGCCGGACGACGAGGCGCGGCAGGTCGAGGTCGACGAGGCCGCGCGCAGCGTGCGCATCCGCGCACAGCTGCTGGACCTCACGCCGACCGAGTACAGCCTGCTCGCCGCGATGGTGAAGCGTCCGGGCGCGATCTTTTCGCGAGCGCAACTGCTGGACCTGGCCCGCCGCGACAACCTAGATGTCACCGATCGCGCGATCGACAGCCACATCAAGAACCTGCGCCGGAAACTCGCCGCGGTGCTGCCCGATGCCGAGGTCATCCATTCCGTCTACGGGCTCGGCTACCGGTTCGAGCTGTAAAGCATCCCCACAATGTCTCCACATTTCCTTGTGACGCTGGGCTCGTCGGCTACCGATGAAGACCCCAATGAGGAATGCGCAGATGGATACCAAACGAAAGACCAAGACGGCACGCATCGCCATGCTGGCCAGTGCCGGTGTGCTGGGTGCGGCGGGATTCGCGCTGTTCGGCATGCCCGGCCATGCCCAGTCCGGACCGCCACAGAAAGACATGACCGTGGACAAGGCGATCCACGCCGAAGTGATCGAGGGCATCGTCGCCAATCTCGATCGCGCCTATGTCTTTCCGGATAAGGCCGCGGCGATGGGAAAGAGTCTGCGCGCGCAGCTGCAGCGTGGAGATTTCGACTCGATCACCAGCGCCGAGACATTGGCCAGTACGCTCACCGATGCATTGCAGCGAGACAGCCATGACAAGCACCTGGAAGTGCGCTACTTCGAAGAGGCGATACCGCTGAAACCGGAGGACGACTCGCCCGTCGACAAGGCCGCGGAGCTGTCCGAATCGAAGCGCTTCAACTTCGGCTTCAACAATGTCGACCGGTTGCCCACCGACATCGGCTATGTCGACATGCATCAGTTCGGCCGCAAGGACCAGATCGCCACGCGCATCGCCGCCACCATGACCATGATGAGCGACACCAAGGCGCTGATCATCGACCTGCGCCGCTGCGGTGGCGGCGACCCGGAAGGCGTGATGCTGTTCGCCAGCTATCTGTACGACAAGCCCACCCACCTCAACGACGTCTACTGGCGCGACGAGAACCGCACCGAACAGCGCTGGACCCAGGCCAGCGTTGCCGGCACGAAATATGGCGAGGCGCGCAAGGTCTACCTGTTGACCAGCGGCGACACGTTCTCCGGCTGCGAGGACTTCGCCTATGCGCTGAAGAACAACAAGCGTGCGACCTTGATCGGCGAGACCACCGGCGGCGGTGCGCACGCGGGCAGCCCGCATCGGCTGGATGCGCACTTCATGATCTTTGTCCCCTCGGGTCGGCCGATCAATCCGGTCACCCATACCGACTGGGAAGGCACGGGCGTGGTTCCGGACGTAAAGACGTCCGCGAAGAATGCGCTCGACGCAGCGCAGCTCGCCATCGTCAAGGATCTGCTCACGGCCGAGACGGATCCGGTCTGGCAGCACAAACTGAAGGACCGGATCCAGGAACTGGAGTGACGTCGGCTGGTCTTCTGGCGGATCAGGTACAGAAAAAAGGCCCGCCGATGCTGGCGGGCTTTCTTTATTTCGGCAGCGTCGCCAGCCACTTCAACACCGCGCGCGAGAGTTCGATGCGCTGATCGGAGTAGGCGTGGTCGGTGGGCAGATGCACGGTGGTGACGTGGGTGTCGCCGGCCTTGCGCAGGTCCGAGGCGAAGGCCTGGTTTTCCGCAGCAAGGCCGTCGTCGGAGGTCACGATGAGGGCGGTGCGATTCTTCAGGGCACCGACTTTGGCGGGGAAGGCCCAGCCCGGGGCATGCGCGACCAGTTCGCGCGCCAGCCCTTCAGGAGTGCATCCGCTCAACGGAGCCATGCCTTCGTCGGCGAGGCCGTCGGCCATGGCCTTGATGCCGGCGGTGTCGCCGTCCTTGCGCACGAGTTGCTGTGCGTGCCACGTCATGTCGGCCGCCGAAAGGGTGGCGAAGGCCTTGATCGCGGGGTCGGCCGCGGCGGCCTGCACGGTCATGAAGCCACCCATGCTGTGGCCGATCAGCACGATGCGTGTCGGATCCAGGCGCAGCTTTCTGGCGACGTCCGGCTGGCGCAGGTAGGCCAGCGCCGCGGCGGTGTCCTCGACGCCGTGCGCGAACGAGAAATCGCCCGGCGTGCCCCACGAGCCGCGGTAGTTGAAATACAGCACGTCCCAGCCGGCGCGGCGGATGTCCTGCGCCAGATCGAGGTTGCGTTCGTTGCCGGGAAAGCCGTGCAGCAGGATCACCGCCGGATGCGTGCCCGCGCCCGCGGCGACGTAGACCAGCGCGTTCATCAGCGCGCCGTGGCTGGGGATCTGCATCGTTTCCATCGTGGCGCGCGCGCTCGCCGGCGGGGCGGATTCCGGCGCCGCCGTCGAAGCTTTCGCGGAGGCATGCGCGTGGCACGGCGCCGAGGCAAAAGCGACGGCGAGGCAGGCGGCCAGCAATACATGGTTCGGACGGCTGTTCATGATTTCCCCAAGGTGATGGAGCGTTCGGCGAGCGTAATCCTTTCGCGGGCGACGTGGTTCAACGGGATGTTTACGGCGTCAGGAGTTTTGCAGCCAACCCGGCAATGCGCGTGGCTTCGATGCCGATTTCGCGCAACTGCCCGGTGGGCGAAGCCGTGTGGCCGCAGAAGAACAGGCCCGGTTCGGGGGTCGCCTGGCCGGTGAGCAGCGGCATGCCGTGATCATCGAAGACGTTGCGGACGTCAGGAAGCAGCGTACGCAGGTCGGGCCGGAAGCCGGTGGCAAGAACGACGCTGTCGAACAGCTGCGCCGGCGAATCGACGAAGGCCACCCCATCATGGGTGAAGCGTTCGATGCCGCCCCGCACGGCGATCGAGCCGTCCCTGATCCTGGCCAGCGTGCCTACGTCGAGCAGCGGCACGCGATGGTCCTCCTCGATCATGCGGCGAGGCCCTTTCGCGGGAGCTTTCAGGCCGAGCTTCTCCAGCGAGCCGACGGCCAGCCGGATCGCGGGCGCGTTGATGAAGTCGGCGAGGCGCGCGGGCAGCCGCGCCTGTGCGATCGCCCAGGTCAGGATCGGCAGGCCGAGCAGTTCGCGGGGAAGAATCTGCACGGGGCCGCGCACCGCCAGCGTCACGTCGACGCCGGCTTCGGCCAGGTCCAGCGCGATCTCGCCGCCGGAATTGCCGAAGCCCACGACCAGCACGCGCTTGCCGGCATACGCCGACGGGTTGCGATAGGCCGCGCTGTGGATGATCTCGCCCCGGTAGTCGTCGATGCCCTGCCAGTTGGGCCGGTATGGAAAATCGGCCCAGCCGGTGGCGATCACGATGATGGGCGCGGTGAATCGATCCTGTGCCGTATCGACATGCCACCGCGATCGCTCGCGACGGATGCCCTGCACGACGCTCCCGAACCGGGGACGAAGGTCGAAGTGCGCCGCATAGCTCTCGAGGTACGCGACCACCTGCGCGCGCGACGGATAACGCGGATAGCTCCGCGGCATCGCCAGGCCGGGCAGGCCGGAGTGGCTGCGGTCGGTGTGCAGGTGCAGCCGGTCGTAGTGGCGACGCCAGACCGGCGCGACGGCGTCGGCCTTCTCGAGGATCAGCACGCGCAAGCCGCGTTGGCGCAGGGTGGCGGCACAGGCCAGGCCGGCGGGGCCGGCGCCGACAATGACCGCGTCTGCATCGGGCGTGGGATTCATGGCCGTCCTGGGTACGGTCGATTGCCGATGAGCCCATCTTGCCACCGGCTCGACGATGGCGGTCACCGCCGAGCGCCGCGAGCGGCGCCCAACACCACGCCGATCATCGCGACGCGAGCTGCCGCCGCTGGCGGATGAGGCGGTCGACCGACCACGGCCCCGCGCCGCCGATGACCAATGCGGCCAACCCCGCCAGGTACAGCAGGTCGCATTCGTAACCCGGCGGACCGAACTGCGCGCCTGCCGCGGTGACCGCCATCAGCTTGATCGAGCTGAAACCGTACGGCAGGTGCACAGTGAAGATCGCCACGAGCAGCACGATCGCCATCGGCACGCTCGCCAGCGCCACGAAGGCGCCCGCGATGATCGCCAGGCCGCCGAACACCTCGACCAGGATCGTGATCCATGCCATCAGGTGCGGCGCCGGTACGCCGAGCGCCTGCAGGATGTGCGCGAAGCCTTCCGGGCCGCGCAGGATCTTCGCGAAGCCGTGTTCCATGAAGCCGTAACCGACGATCAGGCGCAGCGGAAGGGGAGCCCAGAGGGCCGCAGGCAGGTTCTTCATGGTGGAAACTCCAGCGGATGCTCATCGGAACAAAGAGCCACCAGAAGTGTTCGCTGCGAACCGGGGCCGGGTTACCTGGGCGCGATGAAGGTGTCCGCCAGCGGCGGCGGTGCCGCTGTCATTCCTGTTGCTGCCGATGATTGTCTTCGCCGCTGTCGTTGAGCGCGTCGCCGCTCGGTGTGGTGTCCTCGGGCCGCTTCGGCGCTTTGGACGTCTGGTCCGGATTGACCGGCTCGGCCGGATGCGGCGTTTGCCGATCCTGGTCGTCATGGCTGGCGGCAAAGATGGGCGGGACGCCATGGAGGATGTTCTTGTCAAAAGCATGGGTCTGCATGTTCTTCATGACTCCCGAGGTGATCGTCCAGGAAACATGCCCCGCCACCGGTAAACCCGAAGTGACGGCGGGCTGAAAACCTGTCGAGCCGGTGCATCCTGCGGCACCTGGGCAGTGACTACTGGCAGGTATCTCCGGCAGCGTTCACGCGCGATAGTGCGGCCATCGCCGCGGCTGCAGATGCCATGCCGGCGTAGACCATGAGAGTGCAACCATGATCCGTTTTCTCCTGGCGATGCTGTTCTTCCTGGCGGCGTTCCCCACGCGTGCTTCGGCCTTGCGGCAATCGTTCGATCTGCAGATAGCTCGCGCGCCAATGCCCGTGACCATCGGCGGGCGGCAGCAACTGGTTTACGAGCTGCGCGTGACAAACTACGCAGGCGAAAGCCTGCTGCCTGCGAAGCTGGAGGTGCTGGACGCGGACGCGATGGGCAAGCCCCTGGTGTCGTGGGCCGGACATGAGCTGCTCGCGCGCATGGCGATCGCCGGCACCGACAAGGCACCGGACGCCCAGGGTCTGGCGGCCGGTATCCAGGCGGTCATTTACATCGAAGTGGCGCCACCTCCCGGTCGTCGCATGCCGCGTCGGCTGGTTCATCGGCTGGCGTATCGGGCAGCCGCCCGCGCAAGCGAACCGGGCGAGCTGACCGGCGCCGCGATCACGATCGACCGGCGCGCACCGGTGAGCCTCGCGCCGCCTCTGCGCGGCGGGCCGTGGGTCGCGATCTACGATGCGTCCGTGCCGCGCGGACATCGCCGGGTGATGTTCGCCCTGGATGGGCAAGCGCAGATCCCTGCGCGCTTCGCGATCGACTGGTTCAGGCTCGATGCGAACGGACGACATGCGAAAGGCAAAGGGCAGCAGGTGGCGGACTGGCTCGGTTATGGCCAGGACGTGTTGGCCGTGGCGGACGCGACGGTGGTCGCGATGCGAAACGACTACCCGGAAAGTCCCACGTTGAAGAATCCCCGCCATCCGCTGGGCGAGGGCAGCGGCAATTTCGTGTCGCTTGCGCTGGGCGATGGGCGCTACGCGCACTACGAGCATCTGAAACCTGGCAGCGTTCGCGTGCACGCCGGTGAACACGTGCGCCGCGGGCAGGTCATCGGCGCACTCGGTTTCAGCGGTGACTCCACCGGCCCGCACCTGCATTTCCACGTCAGCGACGGTGCCTCGCCGCTGGCCGGCGAAGGCTTGCCGTTCGTCATCGGCCACTATCAGGTGCTGGGCGAGTATCCGGACCTGGACGATTTCGATGCAGGCAAGCCGTGGCGTGCGTCGCCTGCGCAAACCGCGTCCGGCCGGGGCGGTGAAATGCCGGCACCGAGTGTCGTCGTGGAATTCGCGGGCAGCTAGAAGCGCAATCGAATCCGGGGGCCAAGCGGGCGTTGAACTGTCTTGATGATTCGGCCCTTCGCCTGGCAAATGAAAAGCCCGTCACGTGGACGGGCTTTTCATTCACGTTGGTGGGTTCGCCGGCGCTACCTGATCACTTGCCACGCCCGCGTGGGGCATTGTCTGCAGGGGTGCTGCTGCGAATGGCATTCTGGATATCGGGAATCGAGTCTTTCATCGACCGGTATTCGCGCTCGCGCCATACCTCGTTCTGGAAGCGCTGCTGGCGGTTGAAGTCGTTTCTGCTCGCGAGAGCCAGCCGATGGCCGTCGATCTTCACCCAATACCATGAGCCGCTGGGTACGGGCGAGCTGGATACGTAGGTGAACCGGGCCAGGTAATCGCCGCTCTCGCGAGGCTCCACCTTCAGCGCAAGATTGATGACCAGCTGGCTGCTGATCGGATGTCCGTGCGCGGTAGCCGGCTTGGTGATCAGTTCGTCGAGGTTTTGCAGCATCAGGCGCCGCATGGCTGGCGTGAGTTCGATCGCTGGCGAGGCATCGGTGACGCGGCCGCTGGCATTGACCTGCACCAGCACCGGCATGAACCGGGGAGTGAAATCGTTGAGCGACCATGACGCGGCCATCGCAGCGCTCGCGCCGGTCGCGAACATGGCTGCGAGAGCCATCACAGGGAATCGTTTCATGGAACCTCCATGCATCACGAGTCAGGTCGGGAACGCCAGCAGGCCGTTCGCAACGGCTTGCTGGTGTCGACGTGGAGTACCGGCGGAGTTTCCATGACCGTTGGAAGGAAGCCCTGCAGTCCGCCGTTCGGCCGAGCTTGCATGCACACTGTTCTCCCAAATGCCTGGCCAGTCAATCGGGTGTGCAGGCTGCGGCTATTCGGCGGCTTGGGCGGTCTAGCGGATTGACCGGTACGCATCGCACTGCCGGCCCTGACGAGTGCACGATCAGCACTTCACCCGGCCACCGGCCAGTTGCTGGCACGGGTGAAAAACCGGTTCCTTCGGTGGCCGGTTGCCATGATCGTGATCGTGATCGTGGCCGCCGTCATGGTGTTCGTGGTGATCGCCGCCGTAGTAGGGCGGACCCCAGTACGCCGGCGGCGGGTAGTAGGCCGGCTCGGCAAGCTGGTCGCGATACTGCGCGTTCTGCTCACGCAGCGCATCGTTTTCCTCGCGCAACCGTTCGCGGTTCGCGGCATCGTCGGCAGCGGCCTGTTCCTGGGCCTGTTGCCGCGCCCGCTCGTCACGCTCATCCGCAGCGGCCTGCGCATCGGCCTTGCGCTGATCTTCCTGCGCCATCTTCTGTTCGTGCGCGGCAAGGCGCTGTTTGTAGAGGTCCTGCAGGTGGCGGGACTCGGCGTATTTCTGCGCGAGCTTGTCCTGGCCCAGGCGCAGGTATTGATCGATGACTTCGCTGTCGTCCGCCTGATGGATCAGCTCGCCCTTCGCACCGGGGCACGGGCGGTCGGTGTATTCGACGTGTCCGCCCTGGCCGCACTTGTAGATGTTCTGCGCAGCGGCGGCGGGCGCGATGGCCAACAGCAGTGTGGCAATCAAGGCACGGCGAAGTGAGGCGGGCGTGTTCATCGTGACGACCATTCTGCACCGACGGCGTCATGAAATCGTCTGGTTTCGATCTGCCGGTTCGGAATGATTCACCGCAGCAAGAAAAAAGCCGCCGGAGAACCGGCGGCTTGTGGAACGAATGGCGCCGGTTGCCCGGCGCGCACTCGGTGTTACATCGAGAAGTCGTAGCTGACGCCGAACTGCACGTAGCGCGGAGTCTGGAACGACAGCGGACGCTGGTAATCGTTCGCCGGGTCCTCGCCACCGTCGACCTGCGAGGTGGTTTTCTGGCTGTTGAACAGGTTGAACACCGTGGCCGAGAAGGCCAGGTTCTGGCCCGAGCCCGCCCACAACGGACGGTACTGGGCGTTCAGATCCAGCTTGAGCGTCCACGGCAGACGCCCACGCGAACCGCGCGGCGCCGGCTGGTTGTTGCACTCGAAATACGATGCGCCGTACTGGAGATCGCATCGACCGGGTCGAAGCCGATGCAGTTCTTCAGGCGTCCCGAGGCGATCGCCACGTTGGCGCCCATCAGCCATTCCTTGTTGATCTGGAAGAAGCCATAGGCCTTCAACTGGTGGGTGCGGTCGTTCGGCAACGGGCCGTTGGCGTACTGCATGATTTCCGGCGCGTCCCAGTCCTGTGTGACCGACGGATCGAGCTGGCCGATGTCCGACTTCAACTGGCCTTCCGAATTGCCGTAGCTGCGCGAGAAGGTGTAGTCCAGGCGGGCAAACCAGCGCTCGTCGAAGTGGTGCTCCAGGTACAGCTCCATCGAGTAGTACTTGCGCTTCAACGGCGGGAACTTCACCCCAGCCGGCGTCGTGAAGTCTTCCATGGTGAGCTTGAACGGAACCAGCGTGCCCTGGCCGTCGACGTCGACCATGAACGTGTTCGGCACGCCCGGGTTGAACAGGTAGCAGCCGGGGATGCTGGCGTTGGTGATGTCGATGTTGTTGCGCGCGGCGTATTTCTCGAACGGACGCGAGTCGCAGAAGTCGTCGATCGAGCTCTTCAGCTTGCGCATCGTGGCCTTGGCGCCGAAGCTCCAGTCGCTGTTGATGGCCTTGTCGAAGCCCAGGATGTATTCGTCCTGGTAGTACGCCTTGATGTTCTGCGCAGCCACGGTTTTCGGATTGAGATCCGTGCCGTCCTCGCCATTGAGGTAGATCTTGCTGCCGGCGGGAACCAGGTTGAGCGGCTCGCCGTTGGGACCGACACCGTTGTAGGTGAAGTACTGGCTGGAATATAGCGAGGCGGACGCGCCGCGGATGGCCACGTTGGACGGAATGGCCAGATGGTAGCGGCCGGCGTTGGCATAAACCTTGAAGCTGGAATCGCCGAACACGTCCCAGGTCGCGCCAAGCCGAGGAGCCAGCTGGTGGCGCTGCTTCACGTAGACGTCGCCGGCACCGTTGATGTTCTTGAACTGCTCGTTGCGCAGGCCGAGGTAGCCGATCCAGCGGTCATTGATCTGCCAGTGGTCTTCGATGAACTGCGCTTCCTGTTCCACCTTGACCGAAGCGCCGGTGATGAAGGTGCGCTGCACGACGATACCGGTACTCGCCGGTACGTTCCGAAAAGATGTCGGGACGGCCCGAAGCGTCGCGGAGGTTCTGCTCTATAAAAACGTAAAGCCAAAGAGCAGTCGTACAGACCTGCTCCGGGCTACTAGTAAATTATACGATAACTGGCTTAATAGGAATTCGTTGCAGTAGTGATTTGCCAATCATTGTACGACGCAGGATTAGTAACGCTGTTTGAGTGGATAATTAAAAAACTTTCATAAGTGTTTGATGCTTTTACGAAGACGTCTAAAGCAATTTCACTGTAATCTAAGTTATCCGCAGAGTAATGTGTTTGATAAAACACGGTGCCAAATATCCGCAACGTAGCCATATCCAGGTCAACATTAGCCACTTGCGCTTGATAAGGTGAGGCATTGATATCGTAGTCATGAACGCCTCCAGCGTAATCCTTATATTGCACATGAACTGTTCTTGGATTTACATCATTTTTTACTGATAGTTTTAGCCACGATGGTTTCGATCCGCCCTCAATGGATAGACTAATGTCTGCGCGGTTGCTATAAACATCGTAGCGCCCCCTCAAAGCGTTGCCATTAAAGAGATTGTAAACTGGAAAAATCACGCTGTACGGTGCAGCGGGATTGAGAAGATTATTAGTTTCGGCGCTATACCAGGTATACCTACCTCCTACGGCATAATTTTGATGTCTCGGCACATCAATTTGAGCGCCAGAGTAGCCTCGCCCCCAACTATTCGTCACATTGTAGTTCATGGAGGGAACATAGGCGGTGTTGCTAGCACTAACGCCCATCCTTCCCCCGTTCCTCAATGTTGGTGGCCACCACATGAATTCGCGCACAGCGAATGGCCTGCCTGGAACGCCTCCTGGATCGCTATACCAGACCGTTCCATGCTGTACAGGGTAAGGATCATAAGTTGTTTCCCCAGGGCCACATGTTTCGCACCGTTCCGCGGTTGCCTGAAGACTAAAGAATAGACATCCGCTTGCCACGAGAATTAAGAATATATTGCGCATGACATCTCCTTATCATCGCCGTATGTTGTCGAACATTGCACACAATGTGCCGCATGAACTTACGCTAATTTTTAAGAGAACTCCACTATGAATAGATCGGCTTTAGGACACAAAAAACATTTTTTAATGCTTCGAAATGCTCGATAAAGGCTACCAATAGCTTGTGCTTGACCCCAACCGTGTCCGTAAGACTCGCCCACGTGCGATATGTAGTTAGCAAAAGACTGCAACAATTCTAGGCGCATTTAAAAAGCTACCGGGCGTAAAGCTGCTAACCCAACCGGCGATTAACGTAGAAATCTACAATAAAAATCGTATTTCACGTCGAATTGGAAGGGGCGCGGCGTCAGGAAGTCCGCGGGGCGACGGTAGTCATCGCTGGGGATCGGTTTGCCGGTGGCTGCATTGACCGTGCAGTCGGCTGCCATCGGCTGCGGCGATATCGATCGAAAATTCATGCTGCCCTCCTCAAAGGGTTGGATCGACTTGTGCCGACGCGTTGCACGAAAACTATCTGGCGGCGGAACAGGCTCCCTGAACCATTTCGTCGCTGGCGACCGTAATCTCTTGCGCCGGGCCAGCCTAAAAGCGCCGCCGCGCACCGTCAACACATTTCACAATCAACTGACGTGACAGCAATCGAAGGAATCAACCTTCGCTTTGACGTCTGCCCAGGTCTGCGTCTATTCGGAGTGAGGCCGCGTCATCTCCATGGGCCAGCAACTCCGCCAGCGACTGGGCCCCAATCTGGCGACTTCGGAGGCAGGTCTTACGAGCAGACGTGGTATCAAAATATCATTTGACACATCAATGTTAATCATATAACACTGCGATCGTGGGCCGTCCACGCGACTATTCTCGGGGGAGAACGTCATGGAGCTTTGCCATCTGCATCGTGGTCGCCGCGGCATGTTTATCGCCATTGCCGTGGCCTTGTTCGGGTCGTCCGGTATCGCGGCACAGCCGCTGAATCCGGTAGCTGCGGACCTCGCAGCGGGGGTCGCCAGCGGCGACGTGGGCGCCGCGCCGGATCAGCAGGCGCGGCCAGCGTCCAGCAGTACCGCGCCGACCGATCTGGGAACCGTCGTGGTTACCGCAAACAAGCGCAGCGAACGCTTGCAGGACGTGCCGATGGCGGTGTCGGCGTTGCAGGGCATGCAGCTTGAACGCGAGAGCGCGGTCAACTTCGCCGACTACGCCACACGCGTGCCCGGGCTCAACGTCATCTCGAATGGCCAGGGGTGGACCCAGCTGGTGTTGCGCGGCATCACCTCCGGCAGCGGGCAGGGCAACGCCACGGTGGGTACGTATGTCGACGACGCGCCGTACGGATCGAGCACGGTGTACGCCTTCGGTGGCGTGCTGACGCCGGATATCGACCCCGACGACCTGCAGCGCATCGAAGTGCTGCGCGGGCCGCAGGGCACGCTGTACGGATCGAACACGCTGGGCGGCCTGGTGAAATTCGTCACCACGCCGCCGGACAGCACGGTGGTTTCCGGTCGCATCGGCGCCGGCTTCAGCAGCGTGTCCGGTGGCGACAGCGGATTCAGCGAACGCGCGATGTTCAACCTGCCGCTGGTGAAGGACAAGCTGGCCCTGCGCGTCAACGCCTACCATCGCGACGACCCGGGCTACATCGACAACAGCAATACCGGCAAGTCGGACGTCAACGGTGCCAAGGTCAGCGGCGCCCGCGCGCAAGTGCTGTGGACGCCAACCGACCGCGTGTCGCTGAAGCTGTCCGCGCTGGCGCAGAACCTCGGCAGCGAGGGCCTGGCGAACGTCGGCGTCGACGTGGACCGCGATACGCTGCAACCACTCCATGGCGACCTGCAACAGGATCGCGCGGCGAGCACGGGATTGTTCAAGCTGCAGTATCGGCTGTACGACGCGTCGTTGAACGCGGACCTTGGCTGGGCGCGGTTTTTTTCGTCGAGCACCTACAGTACGGAGGCGTTGCATTCGAACGTCGACTATACGAAGCCCTACGGGCCGCTGCTGAACCCGTTGTTCGGCCTGGCCAACGGCGGCTACGCGCTGGACGACACCATCGACCTGGGCAAATTCACCCAGGAGCTGCGCCTGCAATCGCCCGAGACGCAGGCACTGGAATGGCGCGCCGGCGTGTTCTACACGCGCGAGCACAGCCACAACTTCCAGCACATGGCGAGTTTCGATGCGAGCACCGGCGAGCCGATTGCGCTGCCGCAGCTGGCGGACATCGGTGTCGGGCCGGCGATCTTCACCGAGTGGGCCGCCTATGGCGACGTGACCTGGCACGCGACATCCAGGCTGAGCGTGCTGGTGGGTGCGCGCTACACCAAGGATCGCACCTCGTACACGCAGATCGGCAGCGGCCTGCTGGCCGGGACGACGCACTTCACCATCCGTGGCACGGACAGCCCTACCACCTTCCTGTTCAACCCCAGCTACAAGTTGAGCGATGACATGATGGCGTACGTGCGCGTCGCCTCGGGCTTCCGTCCGGGCGGTCCGAACGTGGGCGTGCCGCCGGGTCTCGGCGCGCCGCTGACCTTCGGTCCCGACAAGCTGGTGAGCTACGAGCTGGGCTTCAAGTCGACCGTGCTCGACCATCGCATGACGTTCGACCTGGCGGCGTTCTACATCGACTGGAGCCAGATCCAGCTGACCGTCAACGCCGGCGGCTTCGGCTTCCTCGGCAATGGCGGCAAGGCGAAGAGCAAGGGCCTCGAGGCGGCGTGGCAGTTCGCGCCCGTGCGCGGCCTGATGCTGTCGGCCAACGCCAGCTGGACCGATCCGAAACTCGCCGCGGATACGGAGGCGGGCCTGTACGGCTACAAGGGCGACCGCCTGCCGTACGTGCCGAAGTGGAATGCCAGCCTAGGTGTGGACTACGACTTTCCGCTGGCGTCTGGATGGTCGGGCTTCGTGGGCGGCAACTACCGGTTCGTCGGTTCGCGCGTCTCCGATTTTCGCGCCGTGCCGGGACCGCGCAGGGAAGTGCCCAGCTACGACGGCATCGATCTGCGTGCCGGCGTCAACTACGGCAACTGGACGATCAAGGCCTACGTCAAGAACCTGACCAACGAACGCGGCATCACCGCGATTTCTCCGCAGACCACCGATCCGGACGCGAATCCGTTCAGTGCCGCGTACGTGGCGCCACGCACCGTGGGCATTTCGGCGAGCGTGGATTTCTGAGCATGTCCTTCCAACGAACCCTTGCCGGAGTACGTCCATGAACCGCTATGCGAAAACCCTCGCGGCGTTCGCCATCACCTGCGTTGCCGGCCTGGCGATGGCGCAGGTGCCGCCCGTGGCGAATCCTGCCTCGGCCAGCTCGGCGGCACTGCCGCCATCGCCGGCGCCCACCGGCGCGGTGCAAGCAGCGACGTTGCCGGGCACGCCGCACGAGATGACGGTGGACGATCTGTCGACCTTCCTCGACGGGATGGTGCCGTACATGATCCAGCGCGGCGACATCGCCGGCGGCGTGATCTCGGTGGTCAAGGACGGCAAGCTGCTGTTCGCGCACGGCTACGGCTACGCCGACCTGAAGGCGCGCACGCCGGTGTCGCCGGAAAACACGCTGTTCCGCCCCGGCTCGACCTCCAAGCTGTTCACCTGGACGGCGGTGATGCAGCAGGTGGAGCAGGGCAAGCTGGACCTGGACCACGACGTCAACGACTACCTGGACTTCAGGATTCCGCCGCGCGACGGCAAGCCGGTCACCCTGCGCCAGATCATGACGCACACCGCCGGTTTCGAGGACACCGCGCGAGGCCTGCTGCCGCGGAAGCCCGAAGACGTCAATCTCGAGCGCTACCTGAAGACGCACATCCCCGCGCGCATCTTCGCGCCCGGCGAAATCGTGGCGTACTCCAACTACGGCTGCGGCCTGGCCGGCTATATCGTGCAGCGCGTCTCCGGCGAAGGCTTCGACGACTACGTGCAGAAGCACATCTTCGAGCCGCTCGGCATGCACCATTCGAGCTTCGCGATGCCGCTGCCGCCGACGCTGGCGCCGCTGATGGCCAAAGGCTACAAGAGCGCTTCCGACGGCGAGCCGCAGCCGTTCGAGCTGGTCGACCCGGCACCGGCCGGCGCGCTGAGCAGCAGCGCGACGGACATGGCGAACTTCATGATCGCCCAGCTGCAGGGCGGCCGCTTCGGCGACACGCGCATCCTGCAGCAGTCGACCGCCGACCTGATGCACAGCCCGCAGCACACCGCCGCGCCGGGGCTGGCCGGCTTCGATCTCGGCTTCTACCAGGAAGACCGCAACGGCCAGCGCATCATCGGACACGGCGGCGACACGGTGGTGTTCCACAGCGACCTGCACCTGCTGCTGGACGCGAACGTCGGCATCTTCATGTCGTTCAACAGCGCCGGCGACGCCGGCAGCGCGCACGTGGTGCGCAAGGCGATCTTCCAGGCCTTCCTCGACCGCTATTTCCCGAAGGAAGCGCCGGCACCGGCGACGGTATCCACCGCCAAGGCCGATGCCGCGCGCGTGGCCGGCTGGTACGAGTCCAGCCGCCGCAATGACAGCGCGCTGCGCATGCTGTACCTGCTCGGCCAGGTCAACGTGGCGGCGAAACCGGACGGCACGCTGAACGTGTCCATGCTCACCGACTACGCGGGCAAGCCGCTGCAGTGGCATGAAACCGGTCCGTTGCACTACAGCGAGGTGAACGGCAAGTCGCAGCTGGCGTTCGTCACCGATGCGCAGGGCGGCGTCCGCTACTGGGCGACCGACGCCGAGGTGCCGGTGTTCGTGTTCCAGCGCGTGTCGTCGGCGAAGAGCATGGGCGTGGTCGGCCCGTTGATGGGGCTGTCGATCATGGTGCTGCTGGCGACGTTGCTCACGTGGTTCGCCGGCGGATGGGTGCGCAGGCATTACCACCGGGTACTGGAGTTGAGCGACCGGCAGCGCCGCACGCGCCTGCTGTCGCGGCTCGGGGTGCTGGCGCTGGTGGTGCTGGTGGCCGGCTGGCTGACTTTCCTCGGGATCATGTCGGCCGACGAGAGCCTGTTGCTGGACGGCTCGGGTGCGCCGTGGCTGTACCTGCTCTACGTGCTTGGCGTGCTCGGCCTGCTCGGTGTGCTCGCGGTGGTGGTGCACGCGGTGCGCTCGTGGGTGGCGCCGCGCCGCGGCCGCTGGGTGCTCGCCGGCGAAACCCTGCTGGCGCTGGCGGCGATCTATCTGGCGTGGTTCATCGTGGCATTCGGGCTGGTCAGCTTCAGCGTGAGGTTCTGACGGGCAACCGTCCGCCTGCGCAACGACATGGAACCGGGAGAGAACATGGGTACCGAGGGACACGCGCCGATGCAGTTGCATACGCGGCTCGAGAAGTGGGCATTGAAGGAGCCGTTCCACATCACCGGCTATACCTTCGATGTGTTCGATGCGCTGGTGGTCACCCTGCACGAGAATGGCCACGTGGGTCGCGGCGAGGCGCTGGGCGTCTACTACCGCGCCGACACGCCGGCCTCGATGCAGGCGCAGGTCGAGACGCTGCGCGAGCGGATCGAAGCCGGGCTGACGCGGCAGCAACTGCTGCAGTTGCTGCCTGCCGGCGGCGCGCGCAACGCGATCGACTGCGCGTTGTGGGATCTGGACGCCAAGCGTACGGGCAAGCCCGTTTGGACGCTGGCCGGGCTGGAAACGCCGCGGCCGCTGCTGACCACGTTCACCGTCGGCGCCGCCGAGCCGTCGGCCATGGCCGGGGCGGCGCGCGGGTTTCCCCAAGCGCGCGCGCTCAAGCTCAAGCTCACCGACGATGGGCTCAACGCCGATCGCGTGCGCGCGGTGCGTGCGGCGTGTCCGGAGGCGTGGATCATGGTCGACGCCAACCAGGGTTTTACCCGCGAGTCGTTTGCGCAGCTGCTGCCGGCGCTGGTGGATGCGCGCATCGCGGTGGTCGAGCAGCCTTTTCCGACCGGCCGCGAAGCCTGGCTCGACGGGCTGGACAGCCCGATCATGATCGCCGCCGACGAGAGCGTGCAGGATCACCACGACCTGCCGTCGCTGGTCGGCCGCGT
>Ga0070714_100001128_pt1 | contig 19187 bp, 15 predicted proteins | sample LARL83metaG_FD_65450 | JGI IMG/M metagenome (GOLD analysis project Ga0070714, IMG submission 65450) | Corn, switchgrass and miscanthus rhizosphere microbial communities from Kellogg Biological Station, Michigan, USA - LAR L8-3 metaG | ecosystem: Host-associated > Plants > Roots > Rhizosphere ... | reverse complement strand
CTGGGATGATCCCGAGGCTGATCGTGGGCAGCGACATCACCGTCAGCAGCCGGTCGAGCTGGGCCGCCATCACCTCCGCGCCGCCGACGCGCGTGCGGAGGGCTTGTTCCTCAATCACGAACAGGAAGCGATTTCTCCGCGTGTACAGGACGTTCTGCCGGGCCATCCGGGCGGCTACCGACGTCTCCTGGTCCGCCGGCAGGCCCAGCAGCCCGGCCCAGAACCCCACGATCGCGGCCGCGTACCCCGCGGTGTTGAGCAAGCCAGGGATGAAAGTCGTCTCGTACGCCCGGAACAGCCGCGTCTGCTCATACAGCGGCCGCAAGGAGTCCTGGAAATGCCTCATCCCGGCCCGCATCTGCCGGCGCCACTCGGTATACATTGCGTCAATGCCGCGGGCTGTGACGATAAGGTCGGTCACCTGGTCTTCGGCCTGGCAGTACTGGCACCAGGCACGGATGTCGTCGGGTGACGGCCGGCGGGTGCCGTGTTCCAGCTTGCTGACCTTGGTGAAATGCCAGCCTGCCAGCTGAGCGAGGGCCCGTGCGGTCAGCCCCGCATCCAGCCGGATCTCCCGGAGCCGGGAACCGAGGGCTTCGCGGGCTTGCTGGGGCTGGCCAGGCATGGCGGCTATTCAGGCAGGGCCGTCATCGGCGTCGTGACACGCCTCCGGGAGGTAGCGGATGAGTTCCTTGGGCACGCGGATCACCAGCTCGCCAGGCGGGACGTCACCGACTTGGGCAAGGGTATCCGGGTCCAGCTCGAAGCCCTGGATTACGTACTGGCCCGCGTCGGTGTCCCACAACGTCGGCGAGTTGCCCGGGGAGGAGTGCTTGCCGAGGAATCGTAGTCGCATGACATGCCTCCGTTCCGGTTCGCCGGTAAAGATCCGGGCGGGAAACCGGAATCAACGCGCGTCGCCCGGTGACTTTCGGCCGTGTCGCGGATCAATCCAGGTGCAGGACAAGGCAAGGAGGCTTCGATGCCGGACAAGGCCGATTTCGCGCAACTCACCGACCCGTTCCGTGCTGAGCTGCTGGCGCACTGCTACCGCATGCTCGGCTCGGTCCACGACGCCGAAGACCAGGTGCAGGAGACGCTGATCCGCGCGTGGCGGTCCTACGACGACTTCGAGGGCCGGGCGTCGCTGCGGACGTGGCTGTACCGGATCGCCACCAACGCGTGCCTGCGGGCGCTGGAGAACCGCGGACGGCGGCCGCTGCCGTCCGGCCTCGGCGCCCCGGGCACGGATCCGGACGGACCGCTGGCCGCCGGGCCGGGCGAGGTTCCGTGGCTGGAGCCGATCCCCGACACCCTGGTGCGGACCGACCCCGCCGATCCCGCATCGGTCGTGGCGTCCAGGGCGAGCCTTCGGCTAGGCCTGATCGCCGCGCTGCAGTACCTGCCCGCCAGGCAGCGCGCGGTCTTGATCTTGCGCGACGTCCTGCGGTTGCCGGCCGCCGAGGTCGCCGACCAGCTCGGCACCACGGCGACCGCGGTGAACGGCCTGCTGCTGCGTGCTCGCGCCCGGCTCAGGCAGGCAGCCCCGGTCCAGGATGACATCCGCGAGCCCGCCGAGCTTGACCAGCGCGTACTGCTCGACAAGTACGCGGCGGCCTTCGAGAACGCCGACGCGTCCGCCCTCTCGCGACTGCTGCGCGAGGACGCCATTTTCGAGATGCCGCCGGTCCTCACCTGGTTCGCCGGACGCGGCCCGATCGGGCAGTTCCTCGGCGCACAGGTTCTCGGCCAGCCCGGGGACTTCAAGCTGGTCCCGGTAACCGCCAACGCCCAGCCTGGCTTCGCGTGCTACCTGCTCGGCCGCGACGGCCGCCACCACGCCCACGCGGTGCAGGTGCTCAGCGTCGGCGACACGGGCATCGCGCACATCGTCTCGTTCAACGAGCCAGGACTGTTCCCGGTCTTCGGCTTGCCGCAGGTCCTGCCCGCCGCGGCCGGGGTGGCCGGGCCGCGCCGATGAGCGGCACGACCACGCTGCTGGAGCAGGCGATCAGCTACGCCACGCTGTCGATGTCCGACGTCACGCCCGCGCTGCTCCCCTGCCCGACACCATGCCGGGGCTGGACCTTGGACCTGCTGCTCAGGCACGCCAGCGAGTCGCTGGCCGCGCTGCACGACGCGACCGTCACCGGGCATGTCGCCCTGATCCCCACGGCACCGGACCGCGACCTGGCAGCCGACCCCGCGCGTACCTGCCGCGACCGGGCCGGCCGGCTCCTGGCCGCTTGGGCCACCGCCGGCCGCCGGCGCCAGGTACTCGACATCGGCGACCTTTCGCTTCCGGGCATCGCCATGGAATACGCGGGGGCCATCGAGATCGCCGTGCACGGCTGGGACATCTCCCAGGCGTGTGGCCGGAGCAGGCCGATCCCGGACGCGCTGGCCGCCAGCCTGCTGGCCATCGCCCCGCTGCTCATCCCCGAGTCCGGCCGCCATCCCCTGTTCGGCCCGCCGGTCACCGCGCCAGCCCAGGCCGGCCCGGGAGACCGGCTTGTCGCCTACCTCGGCCGCGACCCCCAGGACGAGGTGGCAGAAAAGTAGCCATTCTGAAAACCGTGCGTTTCCGGCGTGCCGCGGGCGGTCGCATGCGTCTCTGCTGGTGACGGCTGGGCTGAGAGCGGACTGTCTGCCTGGCGATACGCGTGCGCATCAGCGGGCCACCGCAGCAATGTGGAAGATCGGCCTTTCGTGGAAGTTAACCCCCCGTCCACGGGGGTCAGTCCACCACAAAGAGGCAATCCGACACGTTGTCCGGCCGCGCACCTGCCGGATTGACACGGGAGCCAACCAGGTGGCCACCAGCGCCTATCCGCCGCACGGACAAATGGTGCGTTCCCGCAGCTCAGCGACATATGCGTCGGTTTTGGATCCACATGGCTGTAGCGTGTGGCGGCCGCGCCGGGCGGGCATTACCCGGATCAACTCAGGGTTAACGGGCGGTCAATGCGCCGAGCGGACAATCTGCCCATGCGACGGTAAGCGTGCCCGCCTCGGCAGGGATCGCCCGCTTACCACCATACGAATGGGGAGGACTCGAATGCCGCACTACAAACTCGGCAAGCTACCAAAGAAAACAGATGCGCGAACCTTCGCGTTCGGCAGGTACCTCACGCCGGCCGCGCCGCTCCCGCCAGCCCAGGTTGACTACGGCAAGGCGGTCACCAGCTGGGGCATGCTCGGCAACGACACCGTGGGCGACTGCGCGTGGGCCGGCCAGGCGCACGCGGACATGCTCTGGTCAGCGAACGCTCGGCAACAGCAACTCGCCGTGACCACCGCGCAGGTCCTGCGCGCGTATGAGGTAGTCACCGGCTACAACCCGAACGACGTCCAGCCGGACGGCTCGAACCCCACCGACCGCGGAACCGCCCTGCTCGACGCGCTCAACTACTGGCGGAAGACGGGCATCGACCGCCAGAAGATCACGGCGTTCGTCGAGGTCGACCCCAAGAACACCGACCACGTCAAGCTCGCGCTCAGCATGTTCGGCACGCTGTACGTCGGTGTCCAGCTCCCGGATTCCGTACTACCGAAGGGGCCGGACGATCTTCCGCCGTGGACCGTCGCGCCGGACGGCTCGGCCGCCAACCAGCCCAACCCGGAGAACGGGCACTGCGTGATCTACGACGGTTACGACGCGACCGGCCTGACGGCGGTGACCTGGGGTACTACGGTCCCAGTGTCCTGGGATTTCCACGCCGGCTACTGCGACGAGCTCTACGCCATGCTGTCCCCGCACTGGTTCCGGAACGGCGTCGACCCGGCGGGCGTGGATATCGCCACGCTCACCAGCGACCTGCAGAAGGTGGCGCATTAACCGACCGTGATACCACCGTCCGTTCTGAGATATCTCCGAACGGACGGTGGCTGGCCGTCCGGGATTGGTGGCAAAATGTCCGCTGGGTGGCGTGCGCGGCAAAGGAGACGTCCATGGCGAGATTCCGTCGGCCGATCGCACTCGCCATAGGCGCGGCGTCCCTGACCGGTGCTGGCCTGATGCCTTCGGCCCTGACGAGCAGCGCCGCGGCCGCGACCGCATCCCAGAAGTGCTCGGCGGGAGCGCACACGCTCGCCGCCCACGGGTCGCGGTTGTACCCGGAAACCGGCAACGGCGGCTACCAGAGCCTGCACACGAGCGTGCACATGGTGTACGACGCGGACACCAATAATTTCCTCCCGGGCAATAACGTCGCGCTGACCGACCAGGCGACGCAGTGCCTGACGAGCTTCAGCCTGGACTTCGAGCGGACCTCGGCGAACTCCGACGCCGGGCCGGGTATGCGCGTCAACTCGGTGACGGTGAACGGCAGGCCAGCCCGGTTCACGTTCGTCCAGCCCGCCTACCCCGGCGACCCCGACGGTCCCGGCGACCCGAACCCGCTCGCGCACGAGGCCTCGCAGACCAACCCGGTCGGCGGCCCGGACAGCAATCCGCTCCCGCCCGCCTGCACGCCCGAACTCGACAGCTCGCAGAGCGCGGACGCGCTTGACGGTACGCAATGTCCCGCGAACAAGCTGGTCATCACGCCACTTGCGCCGATCGGGAACGGCGCGCTGTTCACCGTCGTGGTGGGTTACACCGGCAGGCCCGGCGTGCACAACGACGGCGACGGCAGCACCGAGGGCTGGTTCGCGGCGACTGGCGGAAGCTTCGTCACCACCGAACCGGTCGGCACCGAAGACTGGATGCCGCTCAACGACTACCCCGCCGCCAAGCCGTTTTACGACTTCTACGACACGGTCAACGAGGGCAAGACCGCGCTCGCGAACGGCGAGCTGAAGTCGGTCACCCACCACGGCCCGGACGGCGAGTTCCCGGCCGGCTCGGTGACGTACCACTGGGCTTCGGGCGCGCCGGTCGCCAGCTACCTGGTCGAGGACAGCGTCGGGAACTACACCCTGACCTCCCGTGCGGCCAGCGACGGGCTCACCTACTACGAGGCGCAGGACAGTTCGATCCCCGCCGCGCAGCAAACAGCCAATCAGGCGATCATGGACCAGCAGCAGGACATCACCGACTTCGAGAGCCAGTTCAACGGCCCGTTCCCCTTCTCCTCGGACGGCGTGGTGGTGGGCGTCCCGCCGGCGAGCTTCGAAGAGGAAATGCAGACCATGATCACGTTCGCCGGCGGGAGGATCGGCCTGAGCACCCTCTACCACGAGAACATGCACCAGTGGTGGGGCGACCACGTGACCGAGAGCGCATACAACATGACCTTCTTCAAGGAGGGCATGGCCCAGCTTTCCCAGTACATGTTCAACGCCCGGCAGGCCGAGACCGCGGCGGGCGGGCCGGGCACCACCGCCGGGCAGCAAGCGTTCACGAACAGCCTGATCAAGCAGTTCAACACGCTGTACGCGCGGACCGGCGCCTTCTGGTCGGCGGCGCCGTCAGACCCGGAGGCCGTGGGGCTGTTCTCGAGTTCCGCGACCTACCAGCGGCCCGCCGCGGCGTACATCGCGCTCTGGCAGGTCCTCGGCACCTCGCGGTTCACGCAGGTGCTGCAGCGCATCCAGCGCGAGTTCGGCGGCCGCTCGATCACCGAGCCGGAACTCGAGGCCGGCTTCCAGCGCGGATTCCCCAACCAGAGCCACGGCTGCCGCGCGGAGCTGAGCAAGTTCTTCGCCGAGTGGTTCGACACCGCATACCCGGCGGCGAACGGCGCGGCCGAGCCGGACATCACCGGTCCGGGCCTGAACGGCCCCGGCTTCTCCTGCTAGCGCGCCGCCCGCCGGCTCAACCGCTAAGCCGTGGTGACAGGCGTTGCCGCCACTGGCTCCGGCGTCTCCGGTGTCTCGGCCGCATCCGCGGGCGCACCCGGGGGGTTCTGCTTGCCGCCCGAGCCGCTGGCTCGGCTGCTCGCGGCGGCGGATAGGCCCATGGGGACCGTAGCGGCGCCCGCGGCCGCGCCAGCCATCGTGGCGAGCGCTACCAGCGTCACCGGCCACGGGTTACCCCAGGTCGGGTTCCGGTAGACCTGCACATTCCAGGCAGTGAACACCGCACCGATGCTCAGTATCAGCGCGAACACTCCATTTACGCTCCAAAGTTCATCGTAAAGAGAGCCGAATACCTCGCCGATACTCACGGCTGGGTTCTGGCTCTTACGCCGGACGAGTATCAGGGTGCAGTAGATCATGCCGAGAATCGATAGCGGAACGATCCCCATCGTCAGAAAGTACGGCACAGTTTCCGACTGAAATGTCACCGTGACGGGGACGGTCACGGGCACGGTGACGGGCGGGCCGTTTCCGGCAGAAAGCACCGCCCCCGGAAACATGAGCTCGCCGCTGAAGGAGCCGGGGGCCGCATCAGGCGCCTTGACGCATACTTCAAGACGGTATGTCGAGGAAGGCCCAACCCGGGTTGCGACGGCCTGGACCCCCGGTCCGGGATCACCTGCGTTCTGTAGCGGCTGGATGACACTCGTTCCATCGCTGCTCACCAGCGGTTCCACGGATACCGTGATCGTCGCGGGCGGAAGGCCCCGCTGTTTCGTCACGGTCACGGTGGACTCTATTACCTGCGTACCCCTGCCGTACCCGAACGACGACTGCATAGCGCTTGGCAGGCCCGACACAGCCAAGCCTTGCCATGAGTTCTGGGTGCTGGGCGGGATGCATTTAACACTCTGCCGCGTCGAGCTGATAAGATGCTGTCCAATCATCCAGCCAAATGCAACGGCGGCAATCGTGACGAGCGCCAAGCCCGTCCAGAATAGTCCGGGTCTACGCTTCGGCGGAGGGACACTGTCCCCTGCTGGTTCACCCGCGGCCGTGCGCTCCCCTTGAATACCGGCCATTATCCCCCCCACGGAGATAGTTCTAAGAAACGCTACACCCTGGTGCCGACAGCCGACAAGGCTGCAAATGTCCGACAAAATGGATAATTGGTGCATATCCCGTCGGCGGCCGTGCCATTGACCACGGTCTGCGCTTGAGCATCCGGCCCCCGCATGTGCGAATCAGGCCCTAGCCGCCTCCGAGCGCCCGCGGCTGAGCCAGGATTCGATGTAGCGCCGTTTGGCTCGACTGACACGTATCTTTCCTGCCGCTGCGCGATCCTGTACCAGGCGACGTAGCCGGGACGGAGGCCCGCCGTGCAAAAGGATGTGCCGATCAGCGACGGTGCTGACCTGGCGGAGCCGACTGAGCAGCGAGAGCCGGGCATGGCGCAGCGGCTCGGCGAGGGTATCGCCCGTGGCGCCGCCGTGGTCGCCGGCCTGACCATCCTGTCCCGGGTTCTGGGTCTGATCCGCACGCTGGTGTTCTCGCAGACCGTCGGCGCCAGTTGCCTGGGCACGTCGTACGTAACCGCGAACCAGGTGCCCGACCTGCTGTACCAGCTGATCCTGGGCGGCGCGCTGACCAGCGCGATGGTCCCAGTCCTGGCCCGGTCCGCCGAGCGAGCCGCGCACGACCCGGCGGAGAAGGCACAGGTCGGCCAGATCACGTCGGCCCTGCTGACCTGGACTGTTGTCATCGTTGTGCCGCTGGTCCTAGTGATCGTGGCGGTGGCTGGGCCGGTCGCCTCGCTGCTGAACCCGAGTAACCCGAGCGCGCACTGCGCCCGCGCGGATATGATCGCCACCACCGGCGATATGCTGCGGGTGTTCGCTCCGCAGGCCCTGTTCTACGGGTTGTCGGTCGTGCTATACGGGCTGCTGCAGTCCTACCGGCGGTTCGCCGCGCCGTCGATCGGCCCGGGGATCTCCAGCCTGGTGCTCATCGCGTGCTACCTGATCTTCGAGCCGCTGGACAAGGGACACTCGCTGGCTCAGCTCCCCCAGTCGGCCGAGCTCGTCCTCTCGGCCGGAACCACGCTGGGCATCGCGGTCCTGGTTGTCGTGGCCCTGCCATCGACGCGGCGGCTGCACCTGCGCCTGCGTCCGGCGCTGAGCTTCCCGCCCGGAGTGGCGCGCCGGGTCGGCGGGCTGGCGCTGGTCGGCGTGATCGAGCTGGTGGTCATCGACGCGGCCAACGTGGTGGCCATCGCCCTGGCCAACGGGCACGGCAAGACCGGCGCGCTCGTGCTGTTCAACTACGGCTCGCAGGTATTCAACTCGATCGCGGCGATCCTGGCGCTTTCCATCGTGGTCAGCGCGTTCCCGGTGATGTCCGCGCGAGAGGGGCAAGATTTCGACCGGGCCTGCGCCGGGTCGACCCGGGCCGTGCTGCTCATGTCCTTGCTCGGCACGGCCGTGATCGCGGCCATCGCCGTCCCCGCCGCGCACGTGCTGGCCAAGCAACCCGATCAGGTCTCGCAGCTGATCTGGGCCTTCGCGCTGTTCGCGCCGGGCGTCGCGAGTGTCGCCGTGGTCGCTAACCTGTCCCGCGTCATGTTCGTCATCAAGCGGCTCAAGATGGCCACCGCGGCGCTGGCCGGCGGCTGGTTGATCACGATCGTGGCCGACGTGGTGCTCGTCGAGCTGGCGCCGCCCGGTCTGGTCCCCGCCATGCTCGCCCTGGGTATTACCATCGGCCAGACCGTAGCGGCGGTCCCGCTGGTGTTCATCACCCGGCGCATCTGCGGCCCGGCGGCCGTGCAAGGGGCTGGCCACGCGACGCTAGCCGGGCTTGCCGCGTGCGCCGCGGGCGTCGTGGCCGGCGTGGGGATCAGCCTGGCCGCCCCCTTGCATCACAAGCTGGTGGCCGTCGCCCTGGCGGTGCCCGCGGCCACGTTCGCGATCCTGGCGTTCGGCGTCGTCGCGTATTTCCTCGACGACGGCGACCTGAGGATCATCCTGGCCTGGATACGGCGGGCGGCCAGCAGGGTGCGCATCCGCCGTTGAGCGCCGCCCGGCGCGGCGGGACTCCCTCAACTTGACGGGTCGCCCACGGGCGACGAGTCGGCGTCGGCCAGCGAGGTCAGCTGGTCAAGGAACGGGCCGACCTGAAGTCCGTCCTGGGCTTTGTGCCGGAACGGGCGATCGGTGTTCACCGTGTACCGGGTGCGGCGGCCGATCCGGGTCCGGGTGAGGTAGCCCGCGGCCTCCAGGTCGGCCACGATCGCCTGGACGGTCCGCTCGGTGAGGCCGACCACCGGGCTGATGTCGCGGATCCGAGCGTCAGGGTTGCGGGCAACCTCCACCAGCACGTGCCCGTGCCCGGTCAGGAGCGTCCAGGATCCGCCGCTCTGCTCAGCGTCGCTCATAGGCTCAAGCGTAGAACCAATGAGCCAGTTAACGCGAGAGAGAAAGCATGAAATTTTTCTCGTGCTTATATTGACTTACTTCCGGCACCAGCCGATCCTGGTAGTGCGCTGACCGGGCCCGGCAACACGAACGGCCACGGCCACGGCAAACGGCCACGGGAGGTGACGCAGATGCCGGACGACAGGTTCCCCATCGAGCTGGTCCACGGCATGCCGGTCGTGTCGGTTCCGGAGGAGATCGACGCCACCAATGTCTCGGACCTGCGCACGGCTCTGCTTAAGGCCGCCGCGAACGGGTCCGGGACGCTCGTGGCCGACATGTCCAGGACCCGGTTCTGCGATTCGTCTGGGGTTCATGCCCTGGTGGCGGCGCACAAACGTGCCAAGGCCGAAGGCGGCGAGCTGCTCCTGGTCAGCTGCGGCGCCGCCGTCCTCCGCATCCTCGCGATCACCGGCATTGACCGGGTAATCCCCAACTTCACCAGCCTCGCGGACGCCCTCGCCCACGTGACCGGCCCTTCATGATCATGGAAAGGCCCAGCTAAGTCACCGGTGAGGAGATCCCAGTGACGCTGTGCCGCCGGGTGCCAGCCCGCGTGCCTGGCGTGGAACAGATCGGCGGCCTTGGCGCCGCTCCAGTTCTCCGGCAGCAGCCGAACCGGCAGCCGCGGGTCGAGGAGGGGAAAACGCCGCCACTCGTGCACCAGCCGGGTCTGCGCCACCAGCACGGCATCGCCGGTCACCGGGTCAAGGCCGGTGAACTCACTGATGAACTCCTCGTAGCGCTGCTCGAGGGCGGCCAGGTCCCATGACCGGGTCACGAGCGCGTCCTGGCTGCCGATCTGCCCGTAGCTGGCGACAAATGACAGCGCCGTGCCGCTGACCCCGGCATCGACGAGGATGCGCTGCCCCTCGGCCTGGTGGCTGGCATGGGGGCTGACCCACACGCCCGGCGCCGGCGAGCCGAAGCCCGCCCAGTTGAGCTGGGTCCGCACCCGGTGCCGGAGATCCCGCTGCGATTCCGGCACCGACACCAGCAGCACCAGCCACCGGCCGTCCCAGTCCACCTCGTCACGGCCGAACGCGTAAATGCGCTGCGCCCCCTCGCTGAGCAGGTGCCGCCCGGTCGGCGTGAGCGACCAGCGGACCTGCCGGCCGACGCGTTCGGAGGCCAGCCAGCCCTCGGCCGCGGTCCGTGCCAGGGCCTGCCGGGCCGACTTGGCCTCGATGCCGGACAGCGTCAGCGCCGACACCAGCGCCTGGGTCCAGACCGGGCCGCCGCCGCGGGGCAGCACGAACTCGCCGAGCATGGTCATCAGCAGCGAGCGTGCGCTCGCCTGACCGATCTCGCGGCGCCTGCTGACCGCGGGGCGTGCCGTCCCGTGCGTCATCGGTGTCTCCCGCGGGCGAAGGGCGAAGGGTGGGGCTACCGCAGCCACCGTACCCGTTGCTGACGCGCCAGCCGGCGCTCCGATGGGCTGGTGCCTCCCCAGACGCCTTCCGCTTCCGGGGTGGTCAGCGCCCACTCCAGGCACGGACGACGGACAAGGCATCCAGCGCACACCCGCTTGGCCGCTCGTTCGGCTTCGACCGCGCGCGGACCGGACCCCTCCGCGAAGAACAGGTCTGGATCGGCGTGGCGGCACGCACCGTGCAGCCGCCAGGCCGCGGCGTGATCCAGGGCATCGAACATGGGTACCACGGTGGCACCGGGCCGGCTGGCCTGGAATCTGTCACCGTTACCTGGATTTGCTGGTAACCGACCTAAGCAGGACAGGTCCCGAAGCAGGCGGGTGAGCTCCGCCCGGGACGTCACGCCGAGCTTGGGGTAGGCGTTGTAGAGATGGTGGCCGATCGTCCGCGGCGACAGGAAAAGCTTCGCGCCAATGTCCCGGTTGGACAGTCCATCCGCGGCCAGGCGCACCACCTGAAGTTCCTGCGCGGTCAGCGACGCCAGCAGCGCGGACCGTCCAGCCGGGCGCTGCTCCACCACGGCGCCGGTGGCGGCCAGCTCACGCCTCGCCCGCACGGCGAACCCGTCCGCACCGAGATCCTCGAAGATCCGCAGCGCCTGGGCAAGCTGAATCCGTGCCTGGCCCCGGTGCCGCGTCCGGCGCAACCATTCGCCGTAGAGCTGGTGCGTCCTGGCCTGCTCGAACAGCTGCCTGGTATCCGCGTGCAGCCGCAGCGCCTCCTCGTAATGGCCCGCCGCGGTCGCGTCGTCGCTGACCAGCGCCCGGCAGCGCGCGGCGACCGCCAGCGCCCACCGTTGCCCGGCTCGCCGCGCCCAGGCCGCATATCCGGCCGCTTCCGCTCGCGCCAGGTCGCCATCGCCCAGCCGGACCGCCGTCTCGACCTGGTCGGGCTGGTAGAAGAACTTCGTGCCCGGGGCCCACCACGGGTCAAGCACGGCCAAGTGGTCATTCGCGGTGCCGAACTGCCCGGCCGCGAGCGCGAGCTGCGCGTACCCGAAGTGCCGCCATGCGCTGCTGTCCCCGGCAGCCTGATCCGCGTCGCGCAGGTCCCCGGCCTCCGCGCTCCAGAACTCCAGCCGCTCCTGGTCGCCACGGTACCCGGCCAGCGAGGCAAGGAAGGCGGTCAGCCAGGCGGCCCGGGGCCGCTGGCCGGTATCGGCGGCCAGGCGCAGCCCTTCCTGCGCGCTCGCCTCGGCGTTTGCCCACTCGCCATGCAGCAGGTGCCCCATGGCCAGGCCCTGGAGCGCGCCGGACAGCCAGCCGATCATGCCACGCGACCGGCACTCGGCCACCAGTGCCGCCGAGATATCCCAGGACGCCGCGTAGTCGCCGGACCAGAACGCCAGCACGCCCGCCATCAGGCGCTCACCGGGATCGGTGTCCGCCGGGTCGCGGCGGATGCTCGCCAGATAGTCACCGACGGCCGAGATATCGGCGGTCACGTCGCCAAGCGCGCTCGACGACTCGGTCATTGCCCAGGCGAGCGACGGTGGCCTGGCCGCGTTCGTGGCCACCAGCAGGATCCGCAGTTCAGCGGCCACGCGGATGGCGAGATCAGTATCGTTCGTGATCCAGGCCGAGGATGTCGCCTGGGTGAGCATGGCGACGGCTAGCTCCGGAGCCCTGCCCCGGATCCTCGCCGCGGCTTGCGGCAACGCGGCGACGTGCCGCGACCGGTCCGGCGTCGGCATCCGGGCCCTGAGGTAGGTGAGCCTGGCCCGCACCACACCGCCTGCCGGGAGCTGCTCCGTTTCACTGGCCAGACGGCTGGCCAGGTCCATCTCCCCCGCGTCGTTGGCAGCGGTCGCGGCGGCAAGCAGCCGGGCCGCGCGCACGTGCGGTTCGGGCGTCAGCGCCGCGGCCCGCTGGTAGGCGACCGCGGCGGCCCACAGACCGCCGCGCCGCCGTGACCGCCCGGCCACGCGCTCGAGCGCCGCGGCCACGTCCTCGTCTCGCCCGGTCGCCGCCGCGGCCAGATGCCAGGCCCGCCGGTCGTCTTCTTCCGTGGTGGCACCGTTAAGCGCGCCATCCAGCGCGGCGGCCAGCGCCGCGTGCGCGGCCCGCCGGCTGGCCACGGGCGGCCCGTAGTAGGCGGCGGTGCGCAGCAGCGGATGACGGAACCTCAGCCGGCCGTCCAGCACCGTCACCAGCTTGGCGTGTTCCGCGCCGGCCAGCGCCTCCGGGTCCACGCCAAGCTCACGGGCGGCGGCGAAAATCACCGGCAGCTCGCCGGCAGGCTCAGCCGCGCCGAGCAACAGCAGGGTCCGTGCCGCCGCGCTCAGCGCACCGAGCTGGGCCGCGAACCGTTCCCCGATGGCGCCGGCCGGCAACGGTTCTGGACCGGGGGTGTCCGGACCGCCGGGCTGCCCTGAGGTCCGGGCGAGTTCGGTCAGCGCCAGCGGGTTGCCATCGGCCTCGCTGAGTATCCGCGCACGCAGGCCGGGCGTCAGGGCCGGCGCCAGCCTGGTGAGCAGGTCCGCGGCGGCGTCATCGGCCAGCTTCCCGAGCAGCAGCTCGGTCTCGCCGGAGCCGGCCGGCCTGCCCGCGCCCAACGTGGCGCCGCGGGCTGTGGCGATCATGGCCAGGCCCTCTGCGTGCAGCCGGCGCGCGGCGAACGACAGCGCCCGCACGGACTCGGCGTCGAGCCAGTGCGCGTCGTCGATCAGGCAGAGCACCGGCTGGTCCTCGGCCAGGTCGGACAGCAGCGTCAGCACCGCTATGCCCACCAGGAACGGGTCACCAGCGCCGTCCTCGGCAGCCAGCCCGAACGCGCGTCGCAGCGCGGCGGCCTGAGCGGCCGGCAGGGCCTCGACCTGGTGCAGCGCCGGGCGCAGCAGCATATGCAGCCCCGCGAACGCGAAAGCGGCCTCGGTCTCCACGCCGCTCGCGTACAGCACCCGCATCCCAGTCGCCGCGTCCGCGGCGTACTCAAGCAGCGCGGACTTGCCGATCCCTGGCTCACCCAAGATCTCGAGCACGCCGCTGCGACCCAGGCGCGCACCTGCCAGCAGCCGGTCGATGACCAGCCTTTCGGCCCCCCGCCCGCAAAGCTCCACGAATTGCACTCTAGCGGCAGGCGAAACACCAGTAGCGATGACTGATGCGCGGTCACAACGACAAACGCTTGACTCGCTGCTATGTCGGGAACCGTTCCCACGGCGACGGTGATGCCGCCGCGGATCACCCAGTGGATTGATCTTTTCCGGGCGGTACTCGCCCAGTGCCTCGGCGATCAGCCGCTGCTGCTCGCCACCGTGGCCAAGCGGCTGACCACCTCCGCCCGCACGCTGCAGCGAATGCTGGATACCGAGGGGACCAGCTGGCGGGCCGAAGTGGACGCGATGCGCCGCGCACAGGCCTGCCAGCTGCTCGCCGGCGGGATGAGCAAGGCGCAGGCGGCGGTGCGGCTCGGCTACTCCGATGCCCGCGCGCTGCGCCGCGCGGTACGCCGGTGGGAGCGGCAGTGCCAGAGCGATCGCGGAACGAAAGGTGGTATCTCATGTCCGGACCTGTTTCTCGCCACGACATGACGTTGATGCACGCGATGCACGACGCACTCCGTCGCGAGCTCGGGCGTATCGCCCGGATCACCGCGCGCGGACCCGGCGATGATCCGCGACGTGTCCTGGCGGCGGCCGTTGGCTGGCAGATGTTCAAGAGCTACCTGCACACCCACCACACGGCCGAGGACCAGGCAATCTGGCCGGTCCTGCGCGAACAGGTGGCTGGCCGGCCCGACGACCTTGCCCTGCTCGACGCCATGGAATCCGAGCATGCCGCGATCGACCCGCTGCTGGCCGCCATCGACGCGGAAGTAGCGCGCACGGACGCCGGGCGGCAGCTCGCCGAACTGACCGACCGGCTCGCCACCACACTGACCGGGCACCTCAAGCACGAGGAGACCGAAGCGCTGCCGTTGATCGACGCGACGATGTCCGCGGCGCAGTGGCAGCATTTCGAGGAGGTGCACCGGACCGGCTTCGGCACCGACACGCCGCGTGTTTTCCCGTGGCTGCTGGACGAGGCAGACCAGGCGCGGACCGAGGCGGTGTTCAGCTTGCTCCCGGCCGCCGTGCGGGAAACCTACCTGACCCAGTGGCGGCCCGCGTACGCCCAGCTCGACTTGTGGCGCGCTGAAAGCAGCGTGTAAGCCAGCTGGCAGCCTCATGAAAGAACAGCGTGGTCGTATTTGAGGGTCGCCATTTCTGAGAGGAGGCAAGGATGGCTCTCAAGGTGCAGTACGGGACCAGGGTCACCTGAGGCTGCGTAGGAATGCGTCTCTCGCGATGACTGGCGGCCGGGCCGGCCAGACGCGGCCTGGCCGCCACCGCGAGAAGCGGCGGACCGGCCTGCCGCGCGACTTCCGCCATCTGCTGTCCGCGGCCGGCCTCAGCCAGGCCGGCACGCAGGTCCGCCTGATCGCGCTGCCGCTCGTCGCGGTGATCATCTTGCACGCGACCACCTTCCAGGCAGGACTGACCGCGACGGCCGACACCGCCGCCTTCCTGCTCATCGGACTGCCCGCGGGGGCCTGGGTCGACCGGCTGCGGCGACGTCCCGTACTCGTCGCCGCCGACCTGGTACGGGCCGCTCTGGTCAGTACCATTCCGGTCGCGGCCGCGATCGGACTGCTCGGGCTGCCGCAACTCTACGTTGTCGCGTTCACGGTGGGCCTGGCGACCGTAATGTTCGATGTCGCGCACATGAGCTACGTGCCGTTCCTGGCCGGACGAGACCAGCTGATCGCCGGCAACGCCAGGCTCGAGGCGGTCGACTTCAGCGCGTTCACCGCCGGGCCGGCCGCCGGAGGCCTGCTGGTCCAGCTTGTCGCCGCGCCGGGCGCGCTGGTCGCCGATGCCGTGAGTTACCTGCTGTCCGCGCTGCTGCTCGGCACGATAAGGGCTCGCGAACCCGCCCCGGCAGTGGCCGCGGCCGAGCGGATCCACACCGCGATCCGGGCCGGAGTCAGGCTTGTCGTTCGGCACCCTGAATTGCGGACGGTCATGATCACCGGCGCCATGCTTATGCTGGCTGAGACAGCATGGACCGCCATCCAGCCGGTCTTCCTAATCCGCAAGCTTGGCCTGACTCCCGCGGTATACGGCGCTCTGCTGGCGGCAGGTGCGGCCGGCGGGCTGGCCGGAGCGCTGGGCGCGTCGCGTATCGCGAATCGGTTCGGCACGCCTCGGGTCATGCGGCTGGCACTCGCGACAACTACCCCGTTCATCCTCGTCATGCCGTTCGCGCGGGCAGGGTGGCCGATTGCCCTGTACGCCGTCGGCGCGTTCGTCAGCTGGTTCGGCAGCGCGGTGTTCAACATCACCCAGATGAGCCTGCGCCAGAACCTGTGCCCGCCGCCGATGCTCGGCCGGATGAACGCCACGATGCGGTTCGCCATGTGGGGTAGCATGCCCCTCGGCGGGCTGATCGGCGGCGCCCTCGGCCAGCTGCTCGGCGTCCGGACCGCGTTGTGGATCTTCGGCGCGTTCTCGGTGGCCGCCACGCTCCCGGTCCTCACCAGATCGTGGGCCGGCGTTAGTCGCGGCTGAACCTTTCACGCCCGCCGCCGCGCGCACTGGCGGTGAGCTGCGCTCGCGAGGCGGTCCGTTGAAAGCGCTCGGGCCTGTCCTTAGCGTCGGAGCCGGATACGACGCCAAGGCAGGGATCGGTGCCCAAGTTGCGAAAACATTTCGAACTCCTGATTACGCTCACGCTCGCACTCGCGGGGGCACCCGCGGTCGCGGCCGCCGCTCCCGCGTTCGCGGCCGCCTCCCCTTCGGGCCCGGCCGCCTCCCCTGCGTTCGCGGCCGGCGCGCCGTCGGGCGTCGCTCCCCGGCCCGGCCCCGCCATCCTCTACGCGCCGCCGCCGCGTGCGCCGCAATTGGAGAACGCCCCGGGCACCCCGTGGCACGCGTCGCCGATCCTGGTTTCCGGCGCCAGCGCCTACCGGGCGGGCGAATTCCTTTACCAGGACTTCCTGTTCGACGACCGGGGTGCCGGTTCGACGCTGACGTACCCGACCGACCCGCGCTATGCGGGCGACGCGGCCGACCTCGTGGAGTTCCGTCTGAGGCTTGCCCCGTCCGGGTTGCTCATGCGGCTCACGTACAACGCCATGATCGACCCGGCGCTGGTCGCCAGCACGATCGCGCTCGGCGATTCGGCGGTGCCGGAACCGTTGCCGTTCCAGGCGGGCGCGCGGGAGCCGGCGCGGGTGTTCGTCACCGTGCACGGCTCGACGGTCGCGGTCACCGACGCCGCCACCGGGCAGCCCATCGACGCGCGCGGCGCCCGGGCGAGCACCGACCTGGTCCGCCGCCAGGTGACGATCACCGTGCCCGGGGACGCCTTCGACACGCATGGCCAGCCGGTACTGCGGGTCGCCGCCGCTTCGGGACTGTGGGACGCGGCCGGCAACCAGTACCTGCAGCCGGTGACCGGCGCGGCAACCGCGACCCGGCCGGGTAACGGCGGCACGGCCGGGAGCGCGCTGTTCAACGTGGCCTTCCGGTTCAGCGAGCCCTTCACCCAGACCACGTCGCTGGAGATATGGCGCGACTCCCAGCAGGCCGCCGCGCTGAAGACCGGCGACCTGTCTGCGTTTTCCGCCGAGGTGAACCTGGCCAGGCTCCGCGCGGGCGTCACCGACGACATGCCCGGCCAGCCCACCGGTGTGCCCGCGCACGGCATGACCGACCGGATCTACGCCAGTCATTTCGAGGATGCCCAGGGCCGCGGGCCGCAGCTGCCGCTGCGGTACTGCCACGAGCCCTGCGCGAACAGCGTGCCGGACTACCTCAGCCAGCTGGAGCCGTACGGGCTCTACGTACCGGACAAGCCCGCGCCGTCGGCCGGCTACGGCATGACGTTGAACCTGCACTTCTGCGGCGGCAACTACAACAACGGGCCGCCCGACGCCGCCCAGCTGGCCGACCGGGGCACCGGGTCGGTCGTGCTGACACCCGAAGGCCGCGGCCGCTGCCTGTGGTACTGGAGTGAGGCGGGCGCCGACACGTTCGAGGCATGGGCCGACGCCGGCCGCCACTTCCGGCTGGATCCGTCCTACAACGCCATCTCCGGCTGGTCGATGGGCGGCTACGGCACGTACAAATACGCGGCCGAGTTCCCCGACCTGTTCGCGGCGGCGCTGCCCGACATCGGCTGTGTCAGCGCGGAAACCGGCTGGCCTGGCGAACCGGTTCCGTCAATCAGCGGCGCGGACGCCGAGATCCTCAACCTGGCCGGGTCGTTCCGGAACGTCGCGTTCCTGATGGCCAACGCCAACCAGGACGTGCTGTGCGTCACCAGCAGCCAGCTCCAGGTGTTCCAGCGCTTCCAGCAGCTGGGCTACCGCTACGACTGGCGCGAATACGCCGGCGGGCACGGGCCGTACTACCCGACGGCGGAGGAGTCGGCGCAGTTCCTGGGCAGCCAGCGGGTCAACCCCGACCCGCCGCACGTCACCTACACGCTCGACGCGGGCATGCAGGAGCCTACGTGGGGCCTGACCGCGAATCACGCGTACTGGGTGTCGGGCCTGTCCACCCGTTCCGGTGACCTGGGCACGGCGGACGCCTTCTCGCACGGCTTCGGCCTAGCCGATCCGCAGGTCAACCCGGAACAGGAGACCAGCGGCACCAGCGGGCCGTTCGCCTTCACCGGCAGCGTGCGGACATGGCAGCCACCGCGGCAGATCGCCGCCACCGACCAGCTGGACCTGACCTTGACCAATATCGCCACCATCACGATCGACCCGCACCGCGCCCGCATCGGCTGCCACGCCGAACTGCACGTCACCTCGGACGGACCGGCCACGGTCACCCTGGCCGGCTGCCACCGGACGATCACCGTGCGGTAATTTCGCCACGCCAGGATGGGCGCCCGGCGAGACGTTTTAGGCAACGCGGGTTGTAGTGCTACTGCGGCCCGCGGCCTGCGGCCTGCGGTCCCGTCACGGCGGGCTCCACTGCTGGTTCGAGCCGCCGTTGCAGGTCCACAGGTCGAGCTGGGTGCCCTCGGTGGTGTTGAAGCCCGGGTCGTCCAGGCATTTACCGGAGGCGGGATTGACCAGCTCGCCGTTCACCGCGACCCACTGCTGGTTGGCGCCGCCGGTGCACGTCCATTCCTCGATCAGCGCGCCGTTCGCGTTGCTGCCGCCGGTGATGTCCAGGCATTGCCCGTTGATGCCGGCGGTTCCGTTGCTCGCCATGGTCCATTGCTGCGACGACGGGCTGTTGTCGCAGTTCCACATCTGTACCTTCGTGCCCGGAGTTGACGAGCCGCCGTTGACATCCACGCATTCCGCGGTGTCAACGCCGGCGACGATCTCGCCGGTCGGTGTGGCCGAGCCCACCAGGGTGACAGAAAGGTTGCCGAACTGGTCGGTCTGATACCCGCCCGTGCCGAACCCGATCATGCCCGAGGCGTAGGCCGAGTCGCTGACCGTGGCGACCGTCGAGCCGTTGATCGCCGCGCTGATCGTGTGGCCGTTGAAGGTCAGCGACAGGTGCTGCCAGGTATTCAGGCCGGGTGCGGTC